>Ga0209157_1002009_pt1 | contig 16432 bp, 14 predicted proteins | sample GraSoiAngelo_135_FD_185892 | JGI IMG/M metagenome (GOLD analysis project Ga0209157, IMG submission 185892) | Grasslands soil microbial communities from the Angelo Coastal Reserve, California, USA - 14_0929_05_40cm (SPAdes) (version 2) | ecosystem: Environmental > Terrestrial > Soil > Grasslands ...
ATCGCCAAATGGCTGCGCGGCATCAATGCCCATCTGGGCGACCGGCGGCCGATCGACGTGATCCGGCAGGGACGACTCTCCGAGGTCGTCGCCGCGATCGAGGCTGAAAAGGCCGGCGCCTTCGCCTGATGCCGTGGCGGGTCTTTCCGTGGGACCCCGCCGCGAAGCCCGGCGAGCCGTTCTCTCCCAGCTACATCTATCCGCATCAAGGCTCCGGCCGCTTTGACATCGCCGGAAAGCTGGTCGTCTATCTCGCCGAAACCGCGGTCCACGCCGTCGCCGAGAAGCTGCAACGCTTCCGCGGCCTCAGGATCGATCGCAAGGACCTGATCGAGTCCGGAAAGACGCTCGCGCTCGTCGAATGTCAGGTAGGGAAGATCAAGCTCGCCGACCTCTGCGATCCCGCAATCCTCCTGAAATACGACATCCGGCCCGACATGTTGGCGAGTCGAGAGATCGCGAAGACTCAGGGCATGGCCGCGGCACTCCATAAGGAAGGGTTTGCGGGGCTCAGGTGGTGGTCGGCGCTCTCGGGCGATTGGCATACGATCGTCGTGTTCGAAGGACCGATCGAGTACGGCACACCCGAGCCGCTCGCGATCACTCACAAAGCAGTGCAGGAGGCTAGTGCGGCCCTGGGGATCCAGAGCTCCGTGCTGACCCGCGAATGATATCCACCCGGAGCTCCACCCAGCCGTCGACCTGCCGGTAGTCGACACGCAGATCATGCTTCCCGGGCGACAGCGGCGCGTAATCCACGCGGGAATCGTGGGGCGTCCAGTTGTCGATCGCTAAAACTCCGTCTATCCACACGCGAATGGCATCGTCACTGATCGTCCGAAGGGAGTAAGTGCCGCTCGGGAGCGTGACGCTGCCGCTGGCACGCAGGGACCAGTGGCTCTGCGGTAAACCACTGAACCGTTGCGGTGGCCGATACCACAGGTAATCGAGTCTGGGCACCGCGGGCCCGGCGGCCGTGGAATCGCCCAGCGGTGTCTCGAAGAAATTCGTCGAGTCGGTCCAGGTGAAAAACCTGACTGCCCAATCGATGCTCGGCTGGAACCGGATGTACCAGAACCGCCTCCCGCCGGACACGAGTGTCACCGACCAGTCGCCGCGTGCCTGGGGGCTGGGGGTGGGGGTGGGGGTGGGGGTGGGGGTCACCAGGATCGTGTCGCCGATGAATCCCGTTGTGGGCGAGACTTGCGTGACGCCGCGCGATACGAGCAGCCGCCAGCGTTCCGGACGTGGCCCCAGCACGGCGAGGCGGTACCGCGGGACTTCGCTCGAGTCTCTGCCGACGAACCACAGCTTCGGCGCCTGCCAGTCGTAGGGTCCCCACTCATCGACGATGATGGCGGACCGGTCTCGGCGGCTCAGCTCGGATGCCGGAATACTGTCAGGAACGGTGTCGCGCCGGTCCGGCAAGGTATCCTCGGTGACGGCGCCAACCTGGAAATCGGGTATGGGCTCCCATTGGAGCAGCGAGTCCACACCTTTCGCGCGATTTCCCTGCAGGACGACGCCCTGCGTGTTGCGCACCTTCAGCCCGACGCGATTGCCCACGAACGCGTTCCCCGTGATCCAGTACGAGTGGCTGCGCGTGTCGTGGTGCTTGGGATAGCCCCACTCCGAGGGCTGGATCGAATCCGCCCACAGCCGGATCGCCGTCGAATCGCGGTCGAACAGATTGCCGCTGATCGTGTTGTACTGGCCGTGCTCGATCGCGATGCCCGTGCGGTTCTTGCGAAAATCGTTTGACTCGATCCGCGTGCCGAAGCTATAGCCGCCCCACACGCCGTACTCGCTGCCCCACGCGCGATTGCCGATGATGTCGTTGCGGCTGAAGGTGACTTCCACGCCGTTGGCGGTGGCATAACTGACGTCGTTGCCGTAGAAAATGTTGTCGTTCGCACCGCCCGTGCCGGAGTCCATCGTGCTTTGGCCCGCCCACAAGAAGATCCCATCGCCGCCGTGGGTCAGCGAGTTGAAGGCGACGAAGTTGCGCGAGCTCTGCTCGAACAGCAGGAGGTCGGCGGAGTCCTGACCGCGCGAGTAGCGGCCATGGCTGTAGCCACGGACGTTGTAGTCGAGCCGGTTGTGGACGATCGTGTCGTCGGACGAGCGATAGAGTCCGATGCCAAGCCCCGAGTTGAACGAGAAGTTGTTGTCGCGCACCACGACACCAGTCGACCGCACCAGCATCAATCCATTCATGCCATCCACCGCGGTGTTATTGCGCAGGTCCGCGCCGGTGACATCCTGCAGATAGATCGCGGCCCCAAAGCGTAGCCATTCATCCTTTTCGTTGTGATGAAAGGAGAGCCAGTCGACGAGGCTCTCGTGCTCGAGCAGGCTGAAGAGCCGAGGCTTCCAGGTGTGGCTCAAGTCGCTGGTGCGAATAGTGAGCCGCTCAGTCCCGCGGGCGAGAATGCCGAACCGATACCCGTGGATGCGCGCGTTGAGGATCTGGATGTTGTGGCCGCCATCGATCACGATCGCGGTGCCCGAGCGCTGATCGGGATCGATTTGAGGATCGCTGCCTTCCAATGTCGCGCCGGCGAAGTCGACGGTGATGCTGTCGCCCCGAACCGTAATCGGCGGGCCATGAAGACGATAGGTCCTGGGCTTCACACGGACCGAGTGCGTGATCTCGAGCCCGGGTTGCAGCTCGATTGGGGCTTGCGCAAGCGCAAGCACTAATAGCAGCATGGTCCGAACTTATGCTCGGCGCCCAGGTCCCGCTCATCAGTGCCCTGCCCTTCGTGGCGCTGCTCCTCGCGATCGCGCTGCTGCCGCTCGCCGCGCCCGAGTGGTGGCATCAGAACCGCCACAAAGCGCTCGTCGCGGCCATCGCCTCGCTCCCGATCCTCGTGTACTTCTGGTTCGACCTCGGTGAGCCGGGGCGCGAGGTGCTACACGAGAAGTTTCACGAATATCTGAGCTTCATCGTCGTCATCGGCGCGCTGTTCGTAATTACCGGCGGGATTCACATTCAGGGCTCGCTCGCCGGCACGCCACTCGTCAATACCGGCATGCTTGGGCTAGGCGCCGTGCTCGCCAACGTACTCGGCACGACCGGCGCGTCGGTCTTGCTGATCCGGCCCCTCTTGCGCGCCAACAAACGGCGCAAACGCGTCGCCCACATCGTCATCTTCTTCATCTTTATTGTCGCCAACTGCGGCGGCCTCCTCACCCCCATTGGCGACCCACCACTACTCCTCGGCTTCCTAAAGGGCGTGCCGTTCACCTGGACGCTTCGGCTGTGGCCGCAGTGGCTCGCCATCAACGGCATCCTGCTCGTCCTGTTCAACCTCTGGGACCAATGGGCACTGGATAAGGATGAGAAGGAGCTCCCCGGCTCGCAGCACGAGGAGGTGTTGATCCACGAGCCGCTCCGCGTCCAGGGCGCCGTCGAAATGCTGGTCCTGCTCGGCGTCATCATGACGATTGTCGGCGCGGGGCGCGCGGCGGCAGGCGGCCAGCCTTGGGCGCGGAATGTGCGCGAGGTGGTGATCGTGGTGCTCGCGCTGATCGGCTATTTCGCGGGGTCGCAGGATCGGCGCACCAAGAACGTCTTCACGTTTGCGCCGCTCATCGAGGTTGCGATGCTGTTCGCCGGCATTTTCGCGACGATGGCTCCGGTGCTGGAAATGCTCAATGCCTGGGCGCAGCGACCCGACTTTGCCTTGAAAACTCCCGCGAGCTTCTTCTGGACCACAGGCGCGCTCTCGAGCGTGCTCGACAACGCGCCGACCTACCTCGCCTTCGCGGCGAGCGCCGCGGGGCTGCAAGGCCTGGCGCCGCACGGGGCGTACATCGGTACCCTGGCGCTCGATCCCGCCGCGGCCAAGCTCCTCGCGGCGATTTCGACCGGCGCCGTGTTCATGGGAGCGAACACCTATATCGGCAACGCACCGAACTTCATGGTAAAAGCGATAGCCGAAGAGAACGGAGTGAAGATGCCGTCCTTCTTCGGCTATTTGGCCTACAGCGTTGGAATCCTGCTGCCGCTCTTTGTGCTAGTGTCCTTCGCGTTCTTCCGGGACTAAGCTTTGATCTTTGCCGCGCGAATACGCGCGGAGACGTTGTACCCATCGTCGAAGTTCAGCTGCGGGTCATTCAATACCTGATTCTTCAAAGCACGTGCGTCCGCGAGGTTGCCCGCCGCCACATAGCACTCGGCGGTGAGGGTGCGCACCCACGAATCATCGAGTGGCGCCCCGGCAAGCTGGGTCAGGGCCTCCGTCGGCTTGTTCTCCCGCAACGCGATGAGCGCGCGCAGGACGCTGGCATGCGTCGCATACTGGTTATCGGGCTGCGCCAAGGTCGTCAGCTTCTGCGTCGCCTGGCGCGCGACACTAATGTCTCCTCCGACGGCATGCGCCGCCGCCGTCAGCTCGATCTGCATCGGATCATCGGCGTCGCCAACCTCCGCTGCCGCGGCAAGATGCGAGGCGATCGCCGTGCCGCGCCCCAACTGGCCATCAAAGAACGCCATATCCCGGTGGATCTGGGCGATCAGGTTGGGGCGGTTCAACGCCTGCGCGTCCCGCAGCGCCGTCGCGAACTGATCCATTCCTTCCTTGACCATCCCATCCATCAAGAAGCTGCGCGCCAAGTCACGCGTATACGCGACGGTGGTGGCTTTCGAGGGCGAATGGGTGATCGCGAGCTGAATCTGACGCCGTGCCTCGGCGCCGCGTGCCGAGAGTTGCGCGACCTCCGCGAGCCCCATGTAGGCTTCGCTGAAGCTCGCATCGAGCTGGGCCGCGCGGGCGTACTGGGTCTGCGCTTCGCTCAGACGGCCGCTCCACTGTAGCAGCTCGGCATAGGAGTCGTGTGCGTTGGGTTGATCCGGCGCGAGCTCCACATAGCGGCGCACGGCGGTTAACCCGCCCTCATGATCCCCCGCCTGCCACAACTGATAGGCGAGAATGTTGTAGGCGGCCGCGTCATCGGGGAACCGCTCCGTGACGGCGCGCATTGCCGCGACGGCGCCCGCAGGCGGCGTCGAGAGCGCGGCGTAAAACGCCACGGTGGGATCGCCCGGCAGCAACTTTACCGCTGTCTCCCACAGCGCGTGCGCTCGCTCGTTGTTAGGGAACTCCCGGAGCGCGAGTGCGACGACTCGCTCCGCCGTGGTCGCGGACGTCATCGTCGCGATCGCGCTGTCGATCGCGGCGACACGCTGGGCCTGCGTGAGGCCGGGCACGATGGCCGCGCGGAACGCGCGCGCCAGGCCGACATTCCGGTCGATCTCCAGCGCGCGATCGAAGTGCGTCGCGGCGCGGCTAAAGAAAATGTTGCGGGCATCGGAGACGCCCGCGAAGAAATGTCGCGAAGCCTCGTCGGAGGTCGTCGTCACCCGCAGTCGCTCGGCGGCTGGCGACGCGACGGTGACCTGCTGCGCCGCGACGGGCAGCGCCAGGCCCAGTAAGGCGATGGCAGCTAGAGCTCTCGTCCTTCTCATACTTCCCTCTCTTGTGATGGAAAAAAAAGAGGCCCTGGGCGAATGCCCGAGGCCTCAAGATGTTCAGACCGGACAAGAGCAGTATACCGGCGCGGCGGCCGGTTGGTAAGTGACGAGCGCTAGCGCGTTGCGCGCGCCTCGATCTGCCCGGCCACCGGATCGCCCCGCAGAGCGTTACGGGCCGCCATGTTGCGCACCTGCTGGCGCGACCACCAGCACCACGTGCGGGCGTCGACCGCGACGACCACAAAGGGCTGGCCGCCCTGCGCGGTGGTACGGATATCGGTCTCCGACAGCGCGCACAAATCCCGCGGCGTCATGTTCGGATCGCCGAGCGGACGAGCGTAACCCGGTGCGCCCTGCGACGCTGTGCTGCTGGCGCGCGTCTCGAGCGGATGATTGTGCCAGATCGCGATCGCTTCCTTGGGGCATGGACCGAACGTCGCGTGATCGGAGGCCGAGAGCTGCGGATCGGGCATTGTGAAGCCAACCGCCACAGCCGTATCGCCGTTCGTCGTCCCCGTCAGGCAGAGAACGATCTCGTCATGCAGTCCCGCCGCGAGCGTTTGGAGGCGCGCGAGCAGTCCCGGCTCGACGACCAGTCGAACCGGCGGAGTCGGCCCCGGCAGCGCGAGAGCGAGTACGGTTAACAAGGCGATCACGGCATCCAAGCTGTCGCAAACGGCATGCCAGACCGTGACGGAAGTCACGTTTTACCATAAAATGGAGAGCGGATGAGCTTCACTCCCCTGCCCCAACAGCTTCGGGCCATCGAAGCGCCGATGGGCCCCGTGCTTGTCGTCGCTGGGCCGGGCGCCGGCAAGACCTTCTGCCTCATCGCTCGCATCCAGCATCTGATCGCCTCGGGCATCGATCCACATCGCATCTGCGCCGTCACATTTACGAACCGCGCGGCCGAAGAGATCGCGCTGCGGTTGGGCGAGCGGGCGGAGCAAATCACGCGCGGCACGATTCACGCATTCTGCCTCGCGGTGCTGCGCGAGTTCGTGGACAACGCCGGGCTGAAGCGCGGGTTCGGCGTCGCCGACGAGCCGTATCAGAAAGTGATCCTCGGCCGCCTCAACGTGCCGCTCGACCGGCGAGGTCAACTCCTGACGCTCTTCAGCCGTTACCGTTTTCAGAGCCGCCCCCTGACCGACGGCGACGCGCGGCTGTTTCGCGAATACGTCTCCTGGCTCCGGCATCGCAACATGGTCGACTTCGACGAGCTGATCACGAAGGCCGAGCCGCTCGCCGATCGTGTCGCGGACCGCTGGGACTACGTGCTGGTCGACGAGTTCCAGGACGTGAATGCGGTACAGTACGACCTGCTGAAGAAGTTGGTCGAGCCGCACGGCAACTTCTTCGCGGTGGGCGATGACGAGCAGTCGATCTTCGCGTGGACGGGCGCGGATCCGTACGTCCTGGAGCGCTTCCACCGCGATTACGACGTCGCGCCGATCATCCTCGACAAGAATCGGCGTTGCTCCCGGCAGATCTTCGAGACCGCGCGGCGCGTGCTGGCGCAGAATCCGCAGCTCTTTCAGAAGCAGCTGACGGCGGATCGGGAGTCGCCGCACGAAGTAGTGGCCCACGGCTTCCGCGACGAGCACGAGGAAGCCACGTGGCTGCTGCACGATCTCCAGGGCGACCATGCGGCCGCGGGCCTCTCCTGGGGCGACTATGCGATTCTCTACCGCAAGCACCGGCTGGGCGAGCACATCGAGGGCCGGTTGCTGCGTGCGGGAATCCCGTGTCGCCTCGCGCGCGGCCGCTCGCTGATCGAGGACGAGGTGATCGGGTACGTGATCGCCGCGCTGCGCGTCGTGCGGAACCCCGACGATCCGGCGGCGATGCACACGTTCGCGAAGTGCGTGCTGTCGGAGCACTTCCTGCAAGAGGTCGAAGCCGCGCTCAGTGAGAACTCCGACTTCCTGGTATCGGCTCGGGCGCTCGCCGAGCGGCGGGCGTCGAAAGATCCCGACACGCGGAAGTTGTGGCGGCTGATCTATCAGCTCGAGAATCTGCGCACGCTGCCGCGCTCGCACGGCACGCTACCCGCGGTGATCGAGGAGATTCTCTCCCAAACCGTCGGGCCCTATCGCAACAAGCTGGAGGAGCGGCACGACGAGCTCACCGATCCGGCCGCGATGCCGGAAGCCGTGGCGCTTGCGGCAAAGCTCGGTCAGGCTATCAGGGACGCCGATCAAATCACACTGGAGCCGGGGGGCGGCGTCGAGATCGCGTTGCGAGGCATGCTTGCGGCAGCTGGGATCCGCAGGGTTGCGAGCAGTCTGACGCACGACGTACGACGCACGACGCACGTATCTACGGATGCCTTGACGCTGTTCAAAGCATTGCAATTGTTAGATGCGGAGAAGCTCGATAGCAGTCTGGATAGATACGTCACCTTCGACTTCGAGACGACCGACAGCGACGCGGCGACGTGCGGCGTGGTGGAGATCGGCGCGGCGCGCGTGGTGAACGGCGAAATCGTGGACCGCTTCCACTCAATGGTGAACCCCTTCCGCCCGATCTCGCCCAAGGCGACCGCGGTGCATGGCTATACCGATGCGGATGTGGCAAACGCACCGCCGTTTCACGAAGTATTCACGCAGTTCCACGCCTTTGTTGGTCAAGACGTCCTGATTGCCCACAACGGCATGAAGTTCGACGTGCCGGTGCTCAGGCGTCTCGCGGTGGGCCGCGATGGTGTCGACACGCTCGCGTTCTACGACACGTTCCCGCTGGTGCGCTCGCTGTCGCAGGACAGTGGCAAGCAGGAGGACATCGCCCACCGCTTCGGGATCGACTGCGGTCGAGCGCATCATGCGCTCGACGACGCCATCTCGTTGGCGCATATCTATCGTGAGCTGCAGAAGCTGCGGGCGGCGCGAGCGCGGAAAGCGGTGCTCAGTAACGTGCTCGATTATCTGGGATTGGCATTGGCATTAGAGGGCGGTGACGGATCAGAACGAAACCTGCTCTTCGAAATCGCGCGCCGCCGCACCCTGGGCCGCTACAGCGACGCACTCGAGTTTTACGCGGCTTCCCGCACCGACAACGCTCCCACAGTCGAAGAAGTTATCACGCGACTCGGTGGCCGGGCGCTCATGATGCGGCTGCGCGCGCAGCGTGACCCTTCGCAGCGCTACGCCACGGCGGTCGCGCGACTCAACGCGCTGATCGGTGAGGGCACGCTGGAGGAGTGCATCGACCTGCTGCTCGAGCGTGTGGCGCTCTCGACGTCCGAAGGCGTCGAGCTCGCGCCCGACCGCGTGAACCTGCTCACGCTCCACTCCACAAAAGGCCTCGAGTTCTCGCGCGTCTACATCCTCGGCGTCGAGGATTACGAACTCCTCGGGTATCAGCCGGCTGCTGATGAACTAGAAGAGGCTCGACGCTTGCTCTACGTCGGCATGACCCGCGCGCGAGAACGGCTGGTGCTCACCCGTGTGCAGCGCCGTTTCGGACGCGAGACCGGGGGCAGCAGCTTCCTGGAGGAGATGCGTCTACGGACGCTTGACTTGCGGGATCCGAATCTCCGCCCGGCTCTCCTTGGATAAGGCCGTATCCGCGCCGATTTCCGGCGCATAGACGCGCCGCAACGCCGCTAGATATTGGCCCTGCAGTCCCGCCAGCGTCCTATGCTCCTCGGTGACCGCTGCCCGGAGCTCGGGACGCGTCAAGAAATCAAATAGCACTGCGGCCTCGAGCTGCGCATCGAGCAAGAACGCCTTGTGCCCGATGTCGGCGAACGTGTCGTCGCGCATGCCGTAGGTGTGGTTCGCGAACGACGAGCTCCGCACCGTGACGCCGACGCCCGGGATCTCACGACTCACCCAGCCCGTTTCCTCGTAGCCCGCCGGCCGTCCCTTCTCCTCCTGCAATCCCGGAGCGCCGAACTTCTTGGCGTACGCGAAGAAGAGCTCCTCGAGCGCCGAGACCGTGATGCCGTCGCGGTACTCGCCGTAGCGCGTGATCTCGACGTCGGTCTCCGTCATCTGCGCCGCGCCCTTGGCGGCGTCGGTCATCATGCGGGCGATGTGCTCGAGATAGACCTCGTCCGGAAAGCGAATGAAGTAGTCGACGACGGTGTGATCGGGCACGACGTTGGGCGCGATCCCGCCCTCCGGAATCACGCCCTGGACGCGGTGGTCCGGGCGCCACGTTGAGCGCAGATGATCGACGGCGGAATAGAACTGCACCGCGGCCTCGAGCGCGTTGCGGCCGTTCCAGGCGGTCAGTTGATGCGCGGGCCGGCCGGTGAATGTGTACTTCACCGCATCGATGTTGAGGCAGCAGACGCCGAAGCCGGGCCGGTCGCGGCGCGCCTCGGTCGAGGAGTGGCTGCGCACCAGGATGTCGGCGCCCCTGAACACGCCCGCCTTCCACAGGATCGTTTTCGCGGGTGGATCGACCTCCTCGGCGGGTGTGCCATAGATGATCACGCGCCCGGGCACGCGCGCGTCCCTCATGTATTCGATCAGCGCACGTGCCGCCGCGAAGGCGACGGGACTCTGGGCGTTGTGCTGATCGCCATGGAAGTCGCCCTGGGTCCCGCGCAGCGCGTCGTACTCGGCGATGAGACCCAGGGTCGGGCCGCCAGCGCCGGCGGGCGACGTCCAGCGCGCGACGAACGCCGTCAGCATTCCGGCGACGCCGGTGTCGATCTGGAAGCCGTAGCTGCGCAGCAGTGTGGTGAGCGTGTCGACCGCCTGAAACTCATGCCAGCCGACTTCGGGGTGATGGCCGATCCAGTCGGAAACACCCTGGAGCTCGCTATTCCAGACTGTTGCTACACGCGCGAGTACGCGATCGCGCGCGGGGTCGTTGCGCGAGGCCAGTCGCTGCGCGTTCTCGGTCGGCTTGAGCCGCGCCTCGAGCGAATCGATCTGCCGCAGTATGCCGGCGGCAGCTTCGCGCTCGATGTCGGTGGACTGGGTGACCAGAGCTAGGGCGAGTAGGAGGGGAGTCATTGCACCATCCCGAAGCGTTTGTTTTGTGCGGTCATCTTCACGAAGTAGCGCAGTCGCTGCTCAAAAGCTACGCACCGCTGGCGCGCGGCGTTAATCCAGCCGATCCGAATACGCTTGTAGGAAGCCGGAAACTTCTGAAAGTTCCGCCACACCGTCGCATCCTCTTTCAATCGTTCCAGAATATCCGCCGGAAGCTTGGGCGCTTTCTTATCGGTGTGCTCGATCGCGGCCAGTCCCGCCTTGGTCATGCGGCCCGACTTGACCAACCGCCGCACCCGCTCGCGATTCATGTCGGACAGCTTGCTGGTTTTCTTTCGCGGCGAGTAGCGCTGCGCGTACTTGTGAGAATCGATGGGCTTCAGGATGCCGTCGATCCAGCCGTAGCATAGCGCTTCTTCGACGGCATGGTTGTAGGGGATACGAGGCTTGCCGCTGTCCTTCTTATAGTAGATCAGCCAGATCTCGCGAGCGGTCTTGTGGTTGGCACGCAGCCAGCGGCGCCACTCGGCGCGGGTCGTGACGTAGAGGGTTTTGCCGACCTTCACTGCGTGACCTTGATCTTCATCGGCACAATCACTGTTCCCCACTGTAATCTGAGGACCGCCGAGTCTGCGTCTACCAGCGGGAAGTAGTAAGTCAGCGACTCTATGTGGGGACCAGTCTCAGTCGCCACGGTAATCCGCAGCACGTCCTGCGACTCGCCTGGATAGTTCGTGTGCCAGCCCCCGACACCGCGATTGAAGATCACCGTCCACGGCTTCGGCGGCGCCTCGGGGATGGTCCAAAGGGAATAGCGTCCCGCGGGCAGTTGATGTCCGTCGATCAACACGTCTTTGCTGAACGAAATCGTCGTCGCCGAATCGGCACCGGGATGCCAGATGCGGTCCCAGCGCACGAGGCTGCCGAAGAGCTCGCGCCCACGGGCCACGGGACGATTGTAGGAGATGCTGACGTCGGTGCCCTGGATATGCTGCGTGACGGTGCCATGCTGGCTGCGCGGAAATTGGGAGGCAAGCAAGGATGGCGCGAGAACGATTAGGACGAGGAGAATGAGTCCGTTTTTATCCGTGCCCTGAAGGGCCGGCTCGGCAAAGGCGAGCGCCCTTAAGGGCGTGCGCAGTGGCCGAGCCGCGGCTTCAGCCGACGGGTCCACGAGCTCAGCCACCATGCAGTTTTCTCACCGTATCGATGGTATCAGCGTCTTCCGGCCGCTTGTCGTCCCGATATCGTACCACGCGCGCGAAGCGCAGTGCCAGGCCGCCCGGATAGCGCGGACTCTCCTGCAGGCCGTTGAACGCGATCTCGACGACCAGCTCGGGCCGCACGTACACCACGATCCCTTCGCGGTGGGTCTCGATCTCCTGCAGCTGCTTCGTCTGCCAGTCGAGCAGCTCGTCCGTCAACCCTTTGAAGGTTTTGCCGAGCATCACGAAGCCGCCGTTCCCGGGATCGCGGGCGCCGAGGTGCAGGTTGGAGAGTTTGCCGCGCCGGCGGCCGTGGCCCCACTCGGCGGCCAGCACGACCAAGTCGAGCGTGTTCGCTTTCTTGATCTTGAACCAGGAACCGCCGCGCCGCCCGGCTTCGTACTTGGACTCGAGGCCTTTGGCCATCAGCCCCTCTTGCCCGGCGGCGATGGCGGCCTCGAAGAAATCCTGCGCCTGCTTGGCGTCCGCGGTCACCAAACGCGGGGGCCGTTGCGATTCCGGCACATGCTCCGCCAGGACCTTGGAGCGCGTAGAGTAGGGCTGGTCGAGCAGTGACGTCCCGTCGAGGTAGAGGATATCAAAGAAGAAGGGCAGCCCTCCGCCCAGACCCTTCATCGTCTCTTGGAAGCGGACGGGCCGCTTGTCGGCCGTGAGAACGACGGCCTCGCCATCCAGGATGACCTCCGACATATCCATAATTCTGGATATGTCGACGACGGTCGGGAGCTCGGCCGTAATGTCGTTCAGCGTGCGCGAATAAACGCGCACCTTGTCGGCGTTTTTATGTACCTGAATGCGAATGCCGTCGAGCTTGTACTCGAATGACGTTGGTCCCAGCTCGGCGAGTGCTTCCTCCACGTCGGTCGCCGTCTTCGCGAGCATCGGCTTGATCGGGCGGAACAGCTCGATTTTGAAGGTGGAGGGGTCCCCCTTGGCAACGGCGCCGAGGTTGCCGGTGAGCATCACGGCACGGCGGACCTCGCTGGCGGGCAGAGCGCGCGCCTTGGCGAGCGCCTCGACCATGATCCCCTCGAGCGCGCCCTGCCTGAGCTCTCCAGTCAGCAACCGGAACAAGAAATCCTGCTCCTCGGCGGTCGCGTGGGAGAACAGATCGCTCAGCAGCCGTTGCTTTTCGCCCGCCGAGCCCTTTCCCGCCGTTGTCGAGATCTGCTCCAGGACCTGATCGACATCCCGTATCTGTAGGCGTGCCGACGTGCCGACGTGAGTCTTGGCCTTCTGCAACGTGGCCCAGCCGACGCCCACCTTCGCCTGGCGGATCATGCCCGAGAGATAGGCGATCACGAGCTCGATCTCGTCGGGGGAGGCCTGCTTCAGCAAATCAGCGAGCAGTTTGATCTTGGCCAGGCGGCCGGACGTAGCCGCGACCTGATTGGAGATCGAGACAAGTGTGGAGAGCAGCACTGCTCAGCAGCCGCAAAAGAAGATCACGAAGATCGGCCACTCGATGTAGTCCGCGATGTCCGCGGGGACGGCAGAGAGCCGATCCAGTACGTGGGTGGTGGTCTGGTCACGGATCAGACGTCCATCGTTGCCGATAGCCACGACGCCTGCTGTCGTGCGTGTGACGCCCGCCACGTGGTTGCCATTGATCATCACGTCCGTCTCGCCCATCAGCTCGGCCGCGGCCGGGTGCAGGGGCCCGGATATCGTCCTGACCGAGTCGCCTTGCCAACTGAAGGCCCAACCGGCGGTGGCGGCGGTCGACGTGGGGCCGGGGAGTGTCGCGTTGTGGATGAACTCGAATCCGGCGCCGTAGGAGGTTCCAGCGAACGCGCCATCACCGCCCACCGGGATCCGGTAGGGAATCGTCATGTAGATGAACCGGCCTCCAGGTGCGATGGGTTCGGTTCCCGCCGAGATGGTCGCGCACTGGCCGCAGGCCGTGTCGGCGGGAAGGCGCCACACCATCCAGTCCGACACTACCGCGCCGAACGGTTGCCGCATGTCGAACAGCGTGACACGCAGGGACATGCTGTCCGGCCGAGCGCCGGTGTGTTCGTTCAGAAACTCGAGATAGGCATAGCCGACTTCCACCTTGGACGGCGCCGGGAGGCCGGTGTTATCGAGCTCATAAAGCGTCACCCGCAACACGTTCGCCGGCGTGCCGGGACGGGTTGTCAGGAAGACGCTGTGCTGCAGTGCATTCCATTCCACGTTCTTGCCGAGGACGGACGAGTCCAGGTGATGGAAATCGAGACCGGCGGCCAGCATCGGCAGTGCCAGCGCGCTGAAGCTCTTGAGCTGTGGCGTCGAAAGACCGCCGTGGATCGTGTCGAGCTGGGCCGCGAGCGCGTCCATGCTCTTGAGCGCGAGGGGCGGTGGACCGGAGCTGTCGCTGCAGGACAGCGCGGCGAGAACAGCAGCGGCGAACAAGACGGCGCCGAACGGGCGACGTAGCATCATTGTTAATGTATGCCAAACACCAGTGCTGGGCTCCTCCTGTACCGATCCAAGGGCGGCGCGCGTGAAGTGTTCCTCGTACACCCTGGCGGCCCGTTCTGGGCGGCGAAGGATGACGGCGCCTGGTCGATTCCCAAAGGCGAGTTCGAGCCCAGCGAGGATCCCCTGGCCGCCGCGCAACGTGAGTTCACCGAAGAAACGGGATTTGTGGCTGCGGGCGACTTCGTGCCGCTCGCGCCGCTCAAGCAGAAGAGCGGCAAGATCGTGCATGCGTGGGCGGTGCAGATGGATTGCGATCCGGCGCTGCTGCGGAGCAACACGTTCACGTGGAAAGGTCGCGAGTTTCCGGAGATCGATCGCGCCGCGTGGTTTGGGCTCGAGACGGCGAGAAAGAAAATCCTACCCGGCCAGGCCGGCTTCCTGGACGAGCTGCAACGGCTCAGCTCAGACCGTAGCGCTTGAGCTTCTCATACAGCGTCCGCTCGCCCATACACGGAATCGTGGTAGACGATCGCCGCCGAGAGGCCAGGGATCTCGAGGCGTTGGCGCAGGGAGTCGAGCGTCGTCGAGAAGCGAGTGAGCTCCGCGCGTGTTGGCGGCTTGGGCGGCTGTGCCTGAGCGGTGAGGTGCTGCGAAAGCACGAAGATCAGTGAGATCACAGCAGTAGGACCCCCTCATGTTGGAGCAGCCAGCGTTTGCGTTCGATGCCGCCGCCGAAGCCGGTGAGGTCACCGTTCGCACCGATCACCCGATGGCAGGGCACGATGATCGGGATCGGATTTTTGCCGTTGGCGGCGCCCACCGCCCGGGCCTCTCTCGGACCCCCGAGACGTTTCGCAAGCTCACCGTAACTGGTCGTTGCGCCGTAGGGGATGGCGCGAAGGAGATCCCAGACGCGGCGTTCGAACTCCGTGCCCGTCGCGTCCAGTGGGATGTCGAACGTCGTGCGCATACCGGCGAAGTACTCGCTGAGTTGAGTCTCGGCGCATAGGAGAACCTCACCCCCTGACCCCCGCTCCACGTTGTGGAGAGAGGGAACGCCACGAGAGGATGGGAAATAGACGCCGGTGAGCGCGGTGTCGGTCGCAGTGAGCGTCAGCTCGCCGATCGGCGTGGGGAGCCGGGACACGTACATTGAGGAAAGTTACACGCTTGACGTCTGCATGACGGCGCACCACGATTGTCCGCCCCATCACAATGGCTTCCCGTCTTCGCTTCGGCGCCCTGTCCGTCGCAGTCGCGACGCTTGTCCTGTCGGCGAATTGTAGTTTGCGCCGGCTGGAGCGAGAGCTCGTCGCCCCGCGCCAGCTGATTACGACCAACGCAGAGTCTCCCTACCTCAAGGCACACCTCAAAAACGGTTTCGTGTACGTCCTGTCGGACTGGCACGCCGACAGCGCGGCGGCGGTCATCGTCGGCACGGGTCAGTTGCTCGACATCAACCGCGCGGTCGTGGACACGGGCCGGTTTCGCGTCCCACTCGATTCGGTGGCGCTGTTCGAGACGAACGTGCTGCACGGCTCGGGCGCGACGATCGCGCTCACCGTGATGGCGGGCATCACCGCCGGCGTCGCCGCGGTCTGTTTGACGAACACCAAGGCGTGCTTCGGCTCCTGTCCCACGTTCTACATCGAGGGCAGCACCCAGTTGGCCGCCGAGGGCTTCTCCGCCAGCATCGCGCCGGCGCTCGAGGCGACGGATCTCGACATGCTGGCCCGCGCGCGGCCACGCGGTCGCGATTTCACACTGCGGCTCACCAACGAAGCGCTCGAGACGCATGTGATCCGCTGGGCCGACTTGATCGTCGCGCCGCGGCCGAGCGGCGGACGGGTCTTCGTGACGCCCGACGGCCGCTTCCTGAATGCGACAGCGCTCACCGCACCGTCGCGCTGCACGGCCGCCGAAGGCGACTGTCTGGCCGCCGTCGCCCGCCTGGACGGTCAGGAGCGATCGACCACCGCCGACTCGACCGATCTCGCGACACGCGAAACGATCGAGCTCGAAGCCGTCGTGCCTGACTCCGGTGACTGGGGCGTGGTCATGACGGCGCGCCAGTCGCTCCTCACCACGTTTCTCATCTATCAGTCCCTCGCGTACATGGGACAGGACGCGGGCCGTTTTCTCGCCGCGCTCGGCACGATGGGGCCCTCCGCCCGCGCGCAGGCAGCCGGGTTGGGTCGGACGTTGGGTCGGATCGATGTGCTCGTTCCCGACGACAGCGGCTGGATCGTGGCGGGATCGGTGGGCGAGACGGGTCCTCTTGCGGCGGACACGAAAATCGTGCCGTTGCCCATGAGACGCGGGGGTGCGCAGGCGCAAAAGATCCGCCTGCGCATGACCAAAGGCCTTTGGCG
>Ga0209157_1002010_pt1 | contig 16424 bp, 16 predicted proteins | sample GraSoiAngelo_135_FD_185892 | JGI IMG/M metagenome (GOLD analysis project Ga0209157, IMG submission 185892) | Grasslands soil microbial communities from the Angelo Coastal Reserve, California, USA - 14_0929_05_40cm (SPAdes) (version 2) | ecosystem: Environmental > Terrestrial > Soil > Grasslands ...
CTGCGGGACGTGTGCAAGCAACGAGAGCCGTTGTGGCGAGCCCGTTCCGTTGTCGGCGATCTCGAGCAGCGCGGACTGGAGTCCGGCGGGACCGCCGCCGCCGTACCGCAGCTGAACCTCACAGCTCGCATCCGGCTTCAACGACGTGCCCGAGCACGTGTCGCTTCCCTTCGAGAAGAGATTGGCGTCGAGGCCCGCGATGCGGACGCTCGAGATGACCAGTGGAGCGTTGCCTACGTTGCGCACGCTGACGGACTTCGGGGCGGCGTCGGCGAACACCAGCGGGCGCGCGCTCATCAGCGCCTCCGGGATGGTGAGGCCGATGCTCGCGACGACGCCGTACTCCGACTCGCCGAACCAGATGCGGCCGTCCGCGCCGACCGCCATCCCGTACGGGATCACGCCACGCCGCGCGAGCGGGTAGGTCCTCGTGGCGCCCGACGCGCCCAGGCGCACGATCGCGTGCCTGCCCGCGTCCGCGTACCAGATGTTGCCGTCCGGAGCGGCCACAAGCTTCGTCGGCTTGGAGCCCTGAGGCAGCGCAACCTGCGATACCTCGCCGTTTATCGAGATCCTGCCCATCCCCTCCGTCTCGGTGAACCACAGCTTTCCGTCGGGGCCGCTGACGATGTCGTTCGGCGTGTTGTCGGTCGTCTCAAAAGTGATCGGGAACTCGGTGATCACTCCCTGCGGCGTGATGCGCGCGATCGCAGGCCGGAAACGTGTCGACTCGACGAACCACAGGTTTCCGTCCGGCCCGGTGACGATGCCCCGCGGGTCGCTCTCGGCGCGCGGGATGGTGAACTCGGTGAGCGATCCTGATGGCGTCAGCCGCCCGACCCGGTTCGCCCAGAACTCGGTGAACCACAGGTTGCCATCGGGTCCGGCGGTGATGCTTTCCGGCCCGGTGCCGAAGCCCTGGCTGGCTGGCACCGAGCCGGCGCTGAGCCTGGTAATCTCGCCCGCCGGGGTGACGCGCAGGATGAAATCCGGCTTGCCGCCGCCGCCGCTGCTGGCGTTCACGTACATGTTCCCGTCCGGTCCGGCGGCGATTGTCTGCGCCCCGCCCACGAGCTCGACATCGACGCTGAACTGCTTGATCTGTCCGCTCGGTGAGACCCGGCCGACGACCTTGCGAAAGTTGTCGGCGTACCACACGTTGCCGTCGCCGCCCAGGGCCATGCTCCCGATGTAGGGTGGGCAGCCCGGAGGGCAGTCGGCCGGCGTGGCCGGCGGGCCCGGCACCGGGTACTCGACGACGCCGCCGCTCGACAGCGCCACCGGTTTGGCTGTGCCGACAGGCGAGGCGGAAGGGCCGGCCTTGCCCACATGTCCCGAGCAGGCGACGGTGGCGAGCAGAAGCAGGACGAGGGCCTGGCGCACGACCGTTGAACGGTAGTGGCCCGTCAGTGATTACGGGCCGTCTGCTGTAATTGACGCCCCTACATGGCCGCCGTAGACCTGGACCGCATCGGCCGCGCCAGCCTGAAGGAGCTGGGCGATATCCGCATCGACGACGTCCTGTCCTTCATCGACCGCGGGATCGAGAAGATGCCCAGCTACATGGACCTCTACCGGCGCTGGGAGTCGCAGCAGTGGTCGGTCGGCGACATCGACTTCTCCCTCGACCGCCAGGACTGGCTCGAGGCCAGTGACCTGGACCGGAAGGCGACGCTCTGGTCGCATCGCCTCTTTTTCAACGGCGAGGAGCGGGTCACCGCCACGCTCGCGCCCTTCGTCTGGGCCGCGCCCACGCCCGAGATCGAGGTGTTCCTCTCCACCCAGATGGTCGACGAGGCACGCCACACCGTCTTCTTCGAGAGGTGGTGGCGCGAAGTGTGCGGCACCGACGCCCGCGACATGACCCAGCTGCTGAAGGAGATCCGGCCCGAGGCCAACGAGGGCTACAACACCCTGTTCTACGACCGGCTGCCGGCGACGGCGCAGCGCCTGGCCAGCAACCCGAAGGACTTCGACGCCTTCGTCGAGGGGGTCACGCTCTACCACATCGTCATCGAGGCGACCATCGCCTTGACAGGCCAGCGCTTCGAGCTCGAGTCGATGCGCGAGCAGGGATTGACCGAACGCGGCTTCTACCGCGGGTTCACCGCCGTCGCCCGCGACGAGTCGCGGCACGTCAGCTTCGGCATCAAGGTCCTGCAGGAGGCGGTGCGCGAGGACGCGGCCCGCTACGCGCCGCTGATCCAGAAGACGCTCGTCGACAGCCTGCCCCTCATCACCGGCACGCTCGATCCGCCTGACCCCCGCTACATCACGGAGTACGGGCACACGGAGAGCGAGATCGTGCAGTTCGCCTTCGACTCGCTCAACAAGAAGCTTCACGCGATCGGCATCAACCTCGCGGCGTAGCTAGTCCGGCTTGCGCATCCACGGCGTCTCTGTGACGCCGACGAGGAACCCCTCCGGGCTGATCATCCTGGTCACGACCTGGCCCCAAGGCTCCTTGCGGTTGCGCACGAGGAGCCTGTAGCCCGCGCTCTCGAGTTCGCGCGTCGCCTCCTCGACGTCCTCGACGTCGAACTCGAGCCAGGCTTGGGGGGTCACGACGTCAGCCGGCCACTCCCGCCTGCCGAAACATGACTCGGCCGCCTGGTACAGCGGCCACACGCCGAAGCCCTTGACGCCCTCGACCTTCTCGGTGTGGAGGTAGTCGTCGGCTTCTTCTTCGAGGGGCAGGCCGAGCACGTCCCTGTAGAGCCGGCCCGACTCCTTGACGTTCGTCGTGATCGGTCCGAAACCCGCCACGAACAGGACCTTCATCAGCCCCTCCTCACCGCCCGGGCGATCTCGCGCTTCGCCTCACGCTCTGCGATCGCCTCGCGCTTGTCGTACTGCCTCTTGCCTCGCGCCAACCCGATCTCCACCTTGGCATGGTTGCGCGAGAAGTACACCCGCAGGGGGATCAGGGTGTAGCCGCGCTGCTTCACCTTGCCGATCAAGCTCGCGATCTGCTTGCGATGCAGGAGCAGCTTGCGCGGCCGGAGAGGCTCGTGGTTCATCAGGTTGCCCTGCGCGTAGGGCGAGATGTGCACGTTCTCGAGCCACGCCTCGCTTCCGTCGAGGCGCACGAAGCCGTCACGCAGGTTCGTGCGGCCATTGCGCACCGACTTCACCTCCGTGCCGGTCAGCATCACGCCCGCCTCGTACTTCTCGTCGATGAAGAAGTCGTGGTAGGCGCGACGGTTGACCGCGACGTCGCGCTCCTTGGCGTCTCGGTCCTTATTCATCGCCGAGCACCTGCCTTGCCGGCGCGGGCTTCCTGCCTGGGAGCTGGACGACGTCGGGCACGTAGCGGTCGCCCTCCACGTGCCCTTTCAAGACCTTGACCCTGCCGCGAGCTGTCGGCAGCGTGGCGCCCGGCCACGGCTGGAGGCCGCGCACTCGCCTGTCGATCTCCGCTGCGCCCATGTCCCAGTCCAGCTCCCCCTCGTCCCGGCTCAGCTTCGGCGCGATTGTCGCCTGCTTGTGGTCCTGGCCCACGACCCGCAGCTCGTCGAAGTGTTCCAGCGTCGGGACCAGCAACTCGGCGCCCATCTCGGCGAGTCTGGCCGTCAGCTCGACCGCGTCCTCGCGCTCACCGATGGGGGTCGCTCGCACCGCGAGGATCGGCCCGTGGTCGAGCTTCTCATCCATCTTCATGATCGTCACGCCCGTCTCAGTGTCGCCGGCAAGGATCGCGTGCGCCACAGGCGCGGCGCCGCGCCAGCGAGGCAGCAGCGAGGCGTGGACGTTGATCGCCCCAAGGCCCGGTATGTCGAGCACGGAGCGAGGAACGATCTGGCCGTACGCCACCACGACCAGGAAGTCCGGCGCCGTCCCGCGCAGGCGGTCGACCGCCTCGAGGTCGCGGATCCGCTCCGGCTGATAGACCGGGAGCCCGAGCTCCTCCGCGGCAACCTTGACCGGCGGTGGCGTCACCTTCATTCCGCGGCCCGCCGGCCGGTCGGGCTGCGTGATTACGAGTGCGACATCGTGGCCGGCCTTCTGCAGCGCATGCAGCGAGGGCACGGCGAAATCAGATGTACCGGCGAAGACGATCCTGTAGAGCGCCGTTACCCCGCCGAGGCCGCGACCGCCTCTTCCTTCTCCTCGCCGACCAGGTCCTCCACGCGACGCAGCGTGTCGAGGCTGGTCAGCCTGTCGGTGAAGAGGACGCCGTCGAGGTGGTCGAGCTCGTGCTGGAACGCGCGAGCCGTGAAGCCCGAGGACTTGATCCGGATCTCCTTGCCGTGGCGGTTGCGGCCCTTGACGACGACCGTCTCCGCCCGCTCGACCTCGCCGACCCAGCCCGGATAGCTGAGGCAGCCCTCGTAGCCGAGCTGCGCGCCTTCCTTCTTGACGACCTCGGGGTTGACTAGTCCCCAGATCTGCTTGTCGTCGCCCTTGACCACGCAGACGCGCAGCGCGACCCCGATCTGGTTCGCGGCCAGGCCGGCGCCGGGGGCGTCGAGCATGGTCTCGGTAAGGTCGTCGAGCAGGCGCTGGATCGACGCGTCGATGCGCGTCACCTTCTTCGCTTTCTCGCGAAGCACCGGGTGCTCGAAGCTCAGGATCTGCCGGACCACGATCTGGATTCTACCCGTGGGGTCGGAAAACCCAACCTTCCGGCGGGTCGGTCACACGACCCAGCGCGACCTCACCATGACGTCCCGGTCCTCGATCTCGTCGTAGCCACGGAACGCCTGGATGCGCGTCGGGCGGAGACGGAAGAACATCCAGCCGTCCATCTCTCGCGGATCCCAGCCCACGGCCTTCTTGTACCCCTGCGCCAGGTCGGCTGAGTCGTCGACCGCGGCGCTGTCGATCACCTGGGCCTGGATCAGTATCGCGTCCGAAGGATCTCCGCCGGCAAGCATCACTGCCGGGTTCATGGCCATGTTGCGCGCGGTCTTGCTCGTGCCCAGGGTGGTGATGACGATGTCTCCGCCATCCCACCAGCCGGAGACGGCGATCATGTGCGGTCGGCCGCCTATCTCCGCGGTCGCCAGCCAGTAGTGGCCCTGCCTCTCCAGCGCCGCGAGCACGTCCTTCTTTCGAGTCGCGGCGTCACGTGATGGGGTCGACGTCATAGCTCCAGTCTTTGCTCCTGGGCGCGAGGTGGCGCGCGCGCTCGAGTCCGTCGCCCTTCAGTGTCACCTGCCAACGGTACTCGCCGCGGAGGCGGTGTATGAAAGCCGGCGACGGACCCATGACGCGGATGCCGTCGATGCCCTCCCTGAGGAGACCGCTCGCGATGGTTTCGGCGGCTTCGCGTGCCGAGGCGGCAGCGCGACCGTCGTCGCGGTCGGTCCGAGTAAGGACGGCGAGCTCGGCGTACGGCGGGAACACGAACGCCTTCCTCGCCGGCAGCTCAGCGCGGTAGAAGCCTTCATAGTCGCCCTCGGCCGCGCAGCGGAGAGCGTAGTGCTCGGGATTGCTGGTCTGGACGATCACACGCGATGGGCGACCGTCGCGGCCGGCGCGCCCCGCGACCTGGGCCACGAGCGCGAACGTGTTCTCCGCCGACCGGTAGTCGGGAAAGTGCAGCGGCAGGTCGGCGTCGACGACGCCCACGCAGGTCACGGCCGGCAGGTCGAGGCCTCGCGTCACCAGCTGCGTACCGACCAGGATGTCCGCCCGCCGCTCGCTGAACGTCTCCCAGACCTTGAAGTAAGAGTCGGGTCCGCGCGCGACGTCGCTGTCGAGGCGGAGCACGCGTGCCCGCGGCCACAGTCGCTTGACCATGGCCTCCAGGCGCTGCGTGCCCATGCCAAGGCCGCGGATGTTGCGACTGCCACAGTGGTCGCACACCGACGGCATCGCCCGCGAGTACCCGCAGTAGTGGCAGACCAGACCTTCGATCTCCGCGTGCTGCACCAGGGCCACCGAGCATCCGAGGCACTGCACCGACCGGCCGCAGTCTCGACACATGACGTAGGTAGCAAGCCCGCGGCGGTTCAGATAGAGGATCGTCTGCTCCTCGTCCTCCAGCGCCCCGGTCACAGCCTCGACCAGTCGCCTGGACAGGGGCTGGCGGTTTCCCTCCGCGCTCTCGTCGCGCATGTCCACGAGCTCGACGGCGGCGTCGCGGCCGCGCACGCGGTGCGTCATCGTCGCCATCGCCACCGCGCTCGTCGCCGCCTCGTGGTAGGTCGCCACCGCTGGGGTGGCCGAGCCCATGACGAGCCGCGCCCCAGTGATCGACGCGAGCCGGCGGGCCACCCATCCGGCCTCGTACCGCGGCGTGCGGTCCTGCTTGTACGCGGCGGAGCCCTCCTCGTCGAGGCAGATCAGCCCAAGACGGGGGACCGGCGCGAAAACGGCGGAGCGACTGCCCAGCACGACCTCCGCCTCACCGCGGCGCGTCCGCCACCACTGCTGCGCACGCTCGAGCTCGGTCAGCTGCGTGTGCAGCACCGCGACGGGCGCGTCCAGCCGCGCGCGGACCCGCTGCACGAGCTGTGGCGTCAGCGAGATCTCCGGGACCAGGAGCAGGACGCGCAGTCCCTGGGCGAGCGCGCGCTCCGCGGCCGCGAGGTAGACCTCCGTCTTGCCGCTCGCGATCACGCCGTGGAGGAGCGTTATCGGGTTGGCCTCGATGACCTCCAGCGCGGCGTCTTGCTCCGCGGTCAGGGTGATCGGCTGGCGGACGGGCGGCGGACCCGTCGCGAGCTCGAGAAGGCGCGTGTGCCTGCGCTGCCGGCTCGATGCGTGCGCCCCCGTCGAGCCCGTGCCCCTAACACGTGGCGGCAGCATCGCCCGGATGCACTCGACGACCGGCACCCAGTAGTGGTCGGCCACCAGGCGGGCGAGCTCGACCTGGTGCGGGAGCAGGAGCGGTTCGGCGCCCGCCGAGGCGATGGGCTTTGTCTCCACACCCGGATCCTCGGTGCCCAGGGAGAGGACGAAGCCGTAGGTGTTGCGGCGGCCGAACGGCACGGTCACGCGGTGCCCGGGCACGACATCGAGCCCGTCGGGCACGGAGTAGGTATAGGACTCGCGGTTGATCCCGCGGGCGGCCTCGACGGCCACCTCGGCGTAGAGGGTCACCTAGCGCTGGAGCTTAGGCAACAAAAGGTCCAGGATCCGGTCCGCCATCTCTCGCTTGGTCGCCTTCTCGAGCTCGTGCCGCGCCCCGTCCGCGAACAGCAGCACGCCGGCGTTGTACTCGCTGCCGAACCCGATGTCCCGGCGTGAGATGTCGTTGGCGACGATCGCGTGCAGTCCCTTGCGCTTCAACTTCTCGACCCCCTTGGCATCGAGGTCGGAGTCTTCCGCGGCGAAGCCGACCCGAAACACGCCCGCGAGCGCTTCGTCGCCTGCCAGCGTGGCCACCAGGTCGGGGATCGGCTCCAGCTGCAGGGTCAGGCTCGGCGTCTCCTCGCGCCGGATCTTGTGCTTCGCCGTCCTGGCGGGTCGGAAATCGCCGACTGCCGCCGCCATGAGGAGGACGTCGGCGCCGCGCAGCTGGGTGCGGAGCTCGGCCAGCATCTCCTCGGCTGTGTCGACGTGCTGCTCCTCGATCCCGTGATGGATCGGGTGCGAGGCGGCGGTGACCAGCGTGACGCGAGCGCCTCGGTCGGCGGCCGCGGCCGCAAGCGCGAAGCCCATCTTGCCGCTGGAGTAGTTGCTGATGAAGCGCACGGGGTCGATCGGCTCACGCGTCCCGCCCGCGGTGACCACGATGCGCCGCCCCGCGTAGTCGTAACGCGTCCGGACGGCGTGCACCATCGCCGCGAAGATCGCCTGCGCGCCTGCGAGCCTGCCAGTACCCGAGTGGCCGCTGGCGAGGCGCCCCGACTCGGGCTCGACCACGGTGACGCCGCGGTGGCGGAGCGTGCCGAGGTTCTCCTGGACCGCGGGCTTCGACCACATCGCGTCGTTCATGGCCGGTGCGACGACTACCGGACAGCGCGCTGCGAGCAGCGTGGCCGTGACGATGTCATCCGAACGTCCGGAGGCGATCCGGCCGATGACGTTGGCCGTCGCCGGAGCGACAAGGATCAGCTGCGCCCAGTCGCCCAGCGAGACGTGCGGCTCTGGAGAGCCATCGGCCGTCCACAGCCCGGTCAGCGCGGCGTGTCCCGTCACGCCCATGAACGTCGCGGGGCCGACGAACCGCATCGCCGACGACGTCATAGCCACCCGCACCTGGCAGCCGGCCTGGGTGAGGGCGGAGGCCAGGTCCACGACCTTGTAGGCGGCGATGCCGCCCGAGACCAGCAGGGCGACGCGAAGGCCGCGCAGCTCGTCGGGCACCGGGGTCGGGTCTAGCGGCACGTCGGGCCTAAGTTTGCGACGCCCGCGCGCGGCGGATCAGGTCCAGGATCTCGGCCGCCGCCCGCTCGACGTCGTCGTTGGTGACCACGTGGTCGTAGTGGGAGGCCTGGGTCATCTCGCGCTCGGCGATCCGGCGGCGCGAGGCAAGGTCTTCGGCCGACTCGCTCCCCCTCTTCTCCTGGCGCTCCCTCAACTCGTTCTCCGAGGGCGCGACCACGAAGATCAGGATCGCGTCGGGCATGAGCCGGCGCACCTGCTCGGCGCCCTGGACGTCGATCTTCAGCACCATATCCCGGCCCTGGTCCCGCGTCTTCTCGACCCGGTCCCGGAAGGTGCCGTACAGGTTGCCGTTGTAGGTCGCATGCTCCAGGAACGCCCCTTGCGCCACGAGCTTTTCGAACTCGTCTCGGCTCAGAAATGTGTAGTTCTCGTCGGGCTTCTCCCCCGGCCTCGGCATGCGCGTGGTGCCCGACACCGAGTAGACGAGGTTGGGGTCAAGATCCAGCAGGCGGTGGATCACGGTGTCCTTGCCCACGCCCGACGGCCCGGAGATCACGACCAGGAGGCCGCGCCTCATCAATGGGCTGCTTCCCAGAAATCGTGGAAGTCGGCCGGCGGCGGCGCTTCGAACGTCATCTCCTCGCCGGTCCGGGGATGGCGCAGCCGCAGCCGCCAGGCGTGAAGCATCGGCCGCGCGGCGCCGCTGTCGCGTCCGCCGTACTCGACGTCGCCGGCCACAGGGTGGCCGAGCGTCGCCAGGTGGACGCGGATCTGGTGGGTGCGGCCGGTGTCGAGCTCACAGCGCAAAAGCGTATGGCTTCGCCTCCGTTCGACGACCTGGTAGCGCGTGCGCGCGAAGCGCCCGCCCGCCACCACCGCCATCCGCTTGCGCTCCTTCGGATGCCGGCCGATGGGACCTTCGAGCTCGCCCGCGTCCGCCTTCACCCGGCCGCGCACGACGGCGAGGTACGTCCGGCTCATAGTCCGGTCGGCCAGCTGCGCAGAGAGCGCGCGGTGGGCTGCGTCGTTGCGCGCGGCCACGATGAGCCCGGACGTCCCCTTGTCCAGGCGGTGCACGATGCCGGGACGCGTCTCCCCGCCGGCCGCGGACCACGCGCCGCCCAGCCCGAGCAGCGCGTGGACGAGAGTGCCCGAGTAGTGTCCAGCGGCAGGGTGCACGACCATGCCGGAGGGCTTGTCGACGACGACGAGATCGCGGTCTTCGTAGAGCACTTGGAGCGCGATGTCCTCGGCCGCGATCGTCGGTGCGCGCTGCTCGGGCAGGTGGTACTCGACCACGTCGCCCGTCGCCACGCGGTCGGAGGCCCGGCCAGGCTTGCCATTGAGCAGGACGGCCGACTCCCGGATGAGCCGCGCGGCGGCGGATCGGCTGAGGCCCGGCCCGTGCTCGGCCAGGAAGCGGTCCAGCCGCGGCGACGCCGCGGCGGCGGTCAGGGTCTTGAGCGGTCCCCGCGAACTCATGCCGCAGGCTCCGAGTTCGTGGGGCTCTTTCTCGGATAGTCGCGACTAACCGTACAGGTGCCAGGCGGGAACCCTGGATAGTCGCGACTATCAGTAGTACCGCCAGGCGGAAACCCTTGATAGTCGCGACTATCAGTACTGGTGCGACGCGAAAACCCTGGATAGTCGCGACTATCCGTGTTCGGCCGGGTCAGGCGGTGGGTCTGCGTATGAAGTAGCCCGCGATGAGCAAGACGACGCCGATCGAGACCGCCGAGTCCGCGACGTTGAACACCGGCCAGAAGTGGAAGTTGATGAAGTCGGTGACCGTGCCGTTGACGAGGCGCTCGTAGCTGTTGCCCAGGGTGCCGCCCATGACCAGGCCGAGCACGCCGTTCATCAGCCCGCTGCCGGGGTTGCGGAAGACGTAGACCGCGAGGCCGACGGCGACCACCAGGGACGCGACCAGGAAGAGGCCGGCTCCGGCGGGCGCGATCCCGAACGCCGCGCCCGAGTTGTGGACGTGGGTGATCCCGACCACGTGGTCGATGATGGGCACCTCGGTCCCGAACGGCACCTGCGCGGCGACGGTGCTCTTGGTCACGCGGTCGAGCACGAAGACGGCGGCCGCGACCACGACGAAGACGATCCGTCCCGAGCGCACGTTCAGCTTCGCTTGAGCCCGATCCAGATCTGCTCTCCTTCGATCATGCCCTGCTCACCCTCGAAACCGTCCTCGCGGCCAAGCTTCAGGGTCACAGAAAGTGTCTCGCTCTTGATGTAGTCCGCGTGCCGCTCGATGGCGCGCACCAGCATGCCGTCGGCGTCGTAACGGGTGTCGATGCGGTCCTCGACGTTGAAGCCCAGGCGCTTGCGCCGGTCCTGGATGACGCGCACGATCTCGCGCGCCAGGCCTTCCAGCTTCAGCGGTTCGGTGATCTCAGTGTCGAGCCTGACCTCGGCCGCGCCGAAGGTCACGTTCTTGACGTTCAGCTCGTCGCGGATGATGGCGACGATCTCCTCCGGCAGCTCGTCGCCGGGCAGCGTGATCGAGGCCAAGGGCTGCCGGACCTTGAGCCGCGCCGCGTCGCGTGCGGCCAGGCCCGCCTCCACCCCCTGGCGCGCGCGGGCCATCTGCGCCTCTACTTCGGCGTCTTCGGCGCCGACGGTCTCCGGGAAATCCGCGAGATGCACGGACCTGCCGTCAGACAGGTTGCGGTGGATCGCGTCCGCGGTGAACGGTGCGAAGGGCGCCATCAGCTCGGCCACCGTGCGCAGCGCTTCGTAGAGGGTCTGGTATGCGGCCAGCTTGTCCACGTCCGATTGCGACTTCCAGAAGCGACGGCGCGAGCGCCGGATGTACCAGTTCGACAGGTCGTCGACAAAGCGCTGGATCCGGCGCGCCGGCTCGACCGCGTCGTAGGAGTCGAGGCCGGTGTTGACGCTGGCGACCAGGTTGTTCAGTCGCGACATCAGCCACCGGTCGAGGACGTGTCGCTGGGCAAGCGGTACCTGCTCCCGGGTCGGGTCGAACCTGTCCAGGCGAGCGTAGGTGACGAAGAACGAGAAGCAGTTCCACAGCGGGATGAAGAACTGCTGCACGGTCTCGCGCAGGGCGGCGTCGCCCGTGCGGTAGTTCTCCCCCACCTGGGTCGAGGTGTAGAAGTACCAGCGCACCGCGTCCGAGCCGAACGTGTCGAACAGGTAGTTCGGGTCGAGCACGTTGCCGCGCGACTTGGACGCCTTCTTGCCCGCGGGGTCGACCACGTGGCCGAGGCAGATCACGTTCCGGTACGAGTTCTGCTTGAAGAGCAGCGTGGAGATGGCGAGGAGGGTGTAGAACCAGCCCCGCGTCTGGTCGATCGCCTCGGAGATAAATTCGGCGGGGAACGTCTCCCCGAAGAGCTCGATGTCCTTGCGCGGATAGCCGCGCTGGGCGAACGGCATCGACCCGGAGTCGAACCAGGTGTCGAGGACCTCGGGCACGCGCCGCATCACACCCTCGCACTTCTCGCACCTCAGGGTCACCGCGTCGATGTAAGGGCGATGCAGGTCCGCGTCCTCACCGAGACCCAGCTCCTTGGCGGAGCTGACGATCCGCTGCTCGGCGCACTGCTCGCAGATCCAGATCGGCACCGGCGTGCCCCAGTACCGGGTGCGCGAGAACTGCCAGTCGATGTTGTTCTCCAGCCAGTCGCCCATGCGCCCGGTCTTGATGTGCGCCGGCACCCAGTTGGTCGCGCCGTTGTTGGCGATCAGCTCGGCCTTGCGCTCCGTCGTCCGGATGTACCACGCGTCGAGCGCGTAGTAGATGAGCGGCGTCTTGCAGCGCCAGCACTCGGGGTAGGTGTGGAGGATCGTCTCGGCCTTGTAGAGGAGGCCGCGAGCCCTCAGGTCGTCGGTGATCACCGGGTCGGCCTCCTTGACGTGCAGGCCGGCGAACTTCTCGACGTAGGGCAGGAACTTTCCGTCCAGGCCGACCGTGTGCTTGAACGGGATCCCTTTCTCCTGGCACAGGCGCAGGTCGTCGACGCCGTAAAGCGCTGACGTGTGCACGACGCCCGTGCCTTCGTCGGTGGAGACGAAGTCGGCGTCGACCACGTAGTGCGCCTTGCCTTGCTCCGGGACCGAGTAGGGGTAGAGCGGCTCGTACTCGAGCCCCACCAGGTCGCGGCCCTGCATGCGCTCGACCACGTTCGGCGCCTCCTTGAGCACCGCCAGCCGCGCCTCGGCCAGGATCAGGAACTCGTCACCCTCTTTGACCTTGATGTAGTCGACGTCGTCGCCCACCGCCAGCGCGACGTTGCCGGGCAGCGTCCAGGGCGTCGTCGTCCAGGCGAGGATCGAGGTGTCCGGCTGGTCCTTGAGCCGGAAGCGAACGTACACGCTCGGATCCGGCACGTTGTCGCGGTATCCCTGCGACAGCTCGTGGCTGGACAGCGGCGTGGCGCAGCGCGAGCAGTACGGGGCCACCCGGAAGCCCTTGTAGACGAGGTTCTGCTTCCACATCTCGCTCAGCGCCCACCAGACCGACTGGATGTACTCGGAGGTCAGCGTCCAGTACGCGTTGTCGTAGTCCTGCCAGAAAGCCATGCGCTCGCTGAAGGCACGCCACTCGTCGACGTACTCGTAGACGCTCTGCCGGCACAGCTCGTTGAAGCGCTCGACGCCGATCTCGTTCTCGATCGCGAACTTGCCCGAGATGTTGAGCTTCTTCTCGACCTCGATCTCGACCGGCAGGCCGTGCGTGTCCCAGCCGGCCTTGCGCTCGACGTAGAAGCCCTTCATCGTCTTGTAGCGGCCGAAGAGGTCCTTGAACGCGCGCGCAAGGATGTGGTGCGTCGCGGGCTTGCCGTTGGCGGTCGGCGGACCTTCGTAGAAGACAAACCGCGGGCGGCCCTGGCGCAGCTCGAGCGAGCGCTGGAAGGTGTTCTCCTCCTTCCACTTCGCCATGAGCTGGGTCTCGAGCTCCGGGAAGCTCACTCTCTGGTCGACTTTCTCGAACACTCTCACTCCCAAACACAAATCCAGGCTTGCGTCTGGGACGAGTCTTCGCCAAGACCCGCGGTACCACCCAGATTCCCGAGGCAATCACCTCGGGCCCTCGTTGGGTCACGGCTCGGGAGTGATCTCAGCCCCGTCATCGGCCGCGAGGCTCTCACCTGGCCCTCGCTCTCTGTCGACCGCTCAGACGAGACCTACCTGTCTCCGTCGTCGCCGAGTGAGATCGATTTTAGTGGAGGCTCCCGAGGAACTGGATGAGCACGATCGCCACCAGCCACACGACGAGCGGCGAGAGGTCGAGCCCGGACATCGGCGGGAGCAGACGGCGGATCGGCGCCAGGACCGGCTCCGTCACCCGCCACGCGAACCGCGAGATCGGGTTGGTCGGGAACGGGCTGACGAAGGAGAAGACAACCCGGATCAGGACGATGATCAGGAAGGCCTGGATAACGAAGACCAGCAGGTCGATCGGTCCCGTCATCGCGGCCGCGGCCCGAAGAGAACCGTGCCGAGACGCACCATCGTGCTTCCAGCTTTGACCGCCACCTCGAAGTCGCCGCTCATACCGATGGAAAGGATAGGTAGAGGCTTCCCCAGTCGCTGCTGAGCCTCGTCGCGGATGGTCCGCAGCTCGTCGAAGGCCGGTCGCGGATCGCCTTCGGCCGGTCCCATCGCCATCAGGCCCTGGAGGTCGAGCATCTCGGCGACCGCGTCGAGCAGCTCTTGCGCCCCGGCCGGGTCAACGCCGGTCTTGCGGGGCTCGCGCGCGACGTTGACCTCGACCAGGACCTTCTGCTCGACGTTGACCCGCGCCAGCGCGTCGGCGAGGTGGCGCGAGTCGACCGACTGGATGAGCGCAAACCGGCCGGCGGCGGCCCTGGCCTTGTTCGTCTGCAGGTGGCCGACGAGGTGCCACTCCGGGCCCTGTACCGCGTCCATCTTCACCACCGCCTCCTGGACTCGGTTCTCGCCCAGGATTCTCAGCCCGGCATCGAAGGCCGCCCGACAGACCTCTGGCCCGAACCCCTTGGTGACCGCGACGATCGTGACCTCCTCGGGGTTGCGGCCGGCCTGGGCGATGCGCTCGCGAACCGCTTTGAGGTTTTCCTCGATGCTCACTGGAGCGCGACGATCGCGCCGAACCTCGTCCCGTCTGGCATGCGGCGGTGCGAGGGAAAGAGGTAGCTCTCCTTCGTGCACATGCCGATGTCGTACACGGCCTTGACGCCGCCGTCCTCGAGCTGGGCGGCGTTGGCTGCCGCCAGGTCGAGCAGCCACCTGCCGCCGGCGCTCGGGCCGATGAAGCGGGCGTCGAACTTCGCCGCCACCTCGCCGCCCACCTCGTAACAGCGGCCGCAGATCCCCGGGCCGATCCCCGCGCGGATGTGGCGGCAGCCGTACTCGTCACGCATGAAGCGCGCGGCGGCCGCGGACACGCCGGCCTGCGTCCCCCGCCAGCCCGCGTGGACCAGTCCGGCGACGCGCTTCTCCGGGTCCCACAGCACGATGGGGAAGCAGTCTGCGTAAGTCGCGAAGAGGGCGACGCCCGCGCGGTCGGTGAGCAGAGCGTCGACGTCGTCGACGGCGCCGCCGGGCTCGTCGACCCGGGCCACCTCCGCGCCGTGGACGGAGCCGATGGTCGTCGGCTCGACGCCGTCGAGGTCGAGGGCGTGCAGAAACGCCTTGCGCGCACCCAGAACCGGCCCGGGGTCGGGGGCGTGCTTGAGGCCCACAGACCCGACGGCAAGGGTGGAGAAGCCGTGGACAAAGCCGGGCTCGTCGGCCAGCTCGGGCACCATCAGGACCGCCGGCGTCGTCCTCACGTCACGCGGCCCGAGACACTCGGATAGTCGCGACTAACAAGCAATTAGCGGCCTCGGAACTATGGATAGTCGCGACTAACAAGCAATTACCGGCCTCGGAACCATGGATAGTCGCGACTAACAAGCAATTGCGGGCCTCGGGACCATGGATAGTCGCGACTAACGGCTGCGAAACCATTGCCGAGAAGGTTACGAACGGCGCGAGCTGAGTACCTGCTCGATCTCCCGCTTGACCTGCTGCAGGTCCATGAACTCCCGGTAGACGGACGCGAAGCGGATGTACGCGACCTCGTCCAGGTCCCGCAGCCGCTCCATGACCATCTCCCCGATCTCCTGGCTCGGGATCTCCACCCGCCCCGAGCGGCGGAGCTCGGCCTCGATGTCGTCGACGATCGCGCGCAGGCGCTCGGGCGAGATGTCGCGCTTCTCGGTCGCCTTCTTCAGGCCGTTGAACAGCTTCTGCGGGTCGAAGTCCTCGCGCCGCCCGTCCTTCTTGGTGACGAAGAAGGGGACCGTCTCAATGCGCTCGTACGTCGTGAACCGCTGCCCGCACTGCAGGCATTCGCGCCTGCGGCGGATCGCCTCGCCGACCTCCGAGTCGCGCGAGTCGACCACCTTCAGGTCGTGGTGACCGCAGTACGGGCAGCGCACAAATCTCCTTGAATCCCTACATCCTGTTGCGCAGGAACGCGGGGATGTTGATGTCCCCGAGCTCCTCGGGGCCGAACTCGGGCCGCTCGATCGTACGACGCGTCGACTCCTGCCTCGTCTCGTGCTGGGTCTTGCCCGCGAAGCCGGTGGCGATCACGGTGATCTTGATCTCGCCGCCCATCGTGTCGTCGCGGACCACGCCGAAGATGATGTTGGCGCCCGGGTCCGCCGCCGCGCGCACGATCTCCGCCGCCCTCTGGACCTCCTGCAGGGTGATGTCCTTGCCGGCGGTGATGTTGAAGAGGATGCCCTTGGCGCCGTCGATCGACGTCTCGAGCAGCGGGCTGGCCACGGCCTGCTTGGCCGCGTCCTCGGCGCGAGAGTCGCCGGCGCCGTGGCCGATGCCCATGAGCGCCTCGCCCGCGTTCTCCATGATCGCCTTGACGTCCGCGAAGTCGAGGTTGATGACGCCAGGCTGCGTGACCAGGTCGGAGATGCCCTGCACGCCCTGGCGGAGGACGTCGTCCGCCATCCGGAACGCCTCCTCCAGCGTGGTCTTCGACGACGCGACCTGCGCCAGACGGTCGTTGGGGATGACGATCAGGGCGTCGACCTGGCCGCGAAGGGCTTTGATGCCCTCCTCGGCGGTGTCGTTGCGGATCCGGCCTTCGAACGAGAACGGGCGGGTGACGACGCCGATGGTCA
>Ga0209157_1002012_pt1 | contig 16416 bp, 16 predicted proteins | sample GraSoiAngelo_135_FD_185892 | JGI IMG/M metagenome (GOLD analysis project Ga0209157, IMG submission 185892) | Grasslands soil microbial communities from the Angelo Coastal Reserve, California, USA - 14_0929_05_40cm (SPAdes) (version 2) | ecosystem: Environmental > Terrestrial > Soil > Grasslands ...
TCCGCGGGCGCCGGATTCCTCGTGGTCCTCGCGGGCGACATCATGCGGATGCCCGGCCTCGGAGAGGAGCCCGCGGCCTTGTCGATGGACATCGACGACGAGGGGCGGGTCAAGGGCCTGTTCTGACGCGAATCCCTTTAGCGGACGGACTCCATCGTCGACCGTGTCTCAGCCAACGACCTGGTGGGAAGGCCTCTATGCGTCGTCCGACGTCGCGAACCTCCCCTGGTACACGCCGGACCTCGATGAGGACTTTGAGCGGGCGCTGACGCAGCGCCGCCTCCAAGGCAAACGAATCCTGGACCTCGGCACCGGACCCGCGACCCATGCGATGAACCTCGCGAAGCGCGGATACGAGGTCGTCGGGACCGATATCTCGCCGAGCGCGATCCGGAAGGCGAGGGCCGCCGCGAAGGCCGCGGATCTGTCGATCGAGTTCCGCGTGGACGACATCCTGACGTCGAAGTTGCCGGCGGGCTTCGTCGACGTGCTCATGGACCGGGGCGTGTTCCACGTCCTACCGCCGGAGAAACGGTCGGTGTATGCGGACACCGTCCACCGGATCCTCCGGCCGCACGGGTGGCTCCTCCTGAAGTGCTTCTCGGACAAGCAGCCCGGGACGTTCGGGCCGTATCGGATCGCCGCGAAGGAGCTGCGCGGATATTTCGCGAAGAAGTTCGAGATCCTTTCGATCGCGAACAGCACGTTCCAGGGGACGCTGAAGCCGAATCCGAAGGCCCTGTTCGCCACCTTCCGGCGACGCTAGGCGCCCTTTCGGCGACGGACCCGGCGGATGGCCTCGAACCGGGATCGCAGGCGCTCGATCAAATCCCGGTTCCCGACATACGTGGGGATGGTCTGGTCGATCCCGGTGGCATGCACATCGAGGATGCGCTCGGTCCCTGTCGTCCCGGCCCCGCCGGCCGCCTCGGCGATGAACGCGATCGGGTTCGACTCGAAGTGGAGACGATATTTTCCTTCTCTCTTGTCGACCTGCGCCGGGTAGCCGAAGAAGCCGCCGTAATGCAGGATCTGGTTGAAGTCCCCGACGAACGAGCCGCCGTACCGGAGGTTCAGGAGTTCCTGCTCGAGTTCTTTGACGAACGCCTTCACCTCGGGCACCCACTTGTCTCGATGGCCGCCGACGCCGAACAGTTTGCCTTTCGGCGGGAGGCGGAGGCCTTCCTCAATGAGGAAGAACTCGTCGGGTCGGCCGGCGCCGCCCTGGACGAACTCGTGCACGCCGTCCCGAGTGGCGTAGACCAACGTCGTCGCGGGGCCGTAGATCAGGTAGCCGGCGGCGAAGAGGTCCCGACCCCGCGCCGGGAGCTTCTTCCGATCGAAGATCCCGAGGATCGTCCCGAAGATGTTGTTGCTCCGCACGTTCGACGAGCCGTCGAGCGGATCGAGGACGACCGAGAAACGTCCGCGGCCGAGGTCCTTCACCTCTCCCATTTCCTCGGAGGCGACTTGGGCGACGAGGTTCGATTCGCGACACGCCTCCACGAAGAGGTCGTTCATCCAGACGTCGAGTTCGAGCTGTTGTTCGCCGTAGACGTTCCGGCTGGCGGCCGGATCCCTCCGGATTGGGAGCTCCCGCCGAATCCGAGTCACGAGCCCGGCGAAGCGGGACAGCAAGACGCCGAGATCGCGGTCGACTTTCCCCGCGTGCTCCGCGAGCGTGACGTCCGTCCGGCGTCGGCCTTCAGTACTTGACGTACCATCCCTCGAAGTGATCTCGCAACCTCTCTTTCCCCCCGTAGAAGTCCCACCACGGACGCGCGTACTGGTGGGCGAGGTCCGCGAGGGCTTGGAAATTCTTCACGCCCTGCGTTCGCACGTATTCCATCTGCGCCGGGAGGGTCTTCTCTCGGAACGCGTCTTTCCAGATCGCCCGGCCCGCGAGGAATCCAGAGGCTCCACCTCGACATGCGAGCTCGACGAGGCCCCGGAAGACGTTGAAGTCGGCTCCCGCGCTCAGGACGACCCAGGGCACTTTCGTCGCGCGGCTCAGGCGCTCGCAGTTCTTCCGTAGTTCGTCCGGGTTCGTTACCTTCGCGTCGCCGGGGAATTCCGCCTTCAGGACGTCGATGCCAAGGGGACTGAGGGCTTCCGCGGTCCGAATGACCGTGTCGGCCTTGTGGTGGGCAAACGCCTCCTCGGTCTCGTCGATCGGATACGACATGGGTTCGCATACGAACGTGAGGTCGAGCCGACGGCACTCGTCCGCGACCGATTGGACGACGTTGACTTGGTGGTCCACGATCTCCCGCGGGGCGTCCGGGTTGAAGAAGATCAAGAGCTTCGCGGCGCTCGCGCCGAGTCGCTTCACCTTCTCGACGCTCCAGCCGTCGAGGAGGGTCGTGAGCCGCCAGTTGCCTTTCTTCTCGTATCCGGACTGCTCCAGCGCCACGAGCAGGCCCGTGCGGCCCGGGAGCACGAATCGATTGACCACTGAGGCTACGCCGTACTCCGGGTCTAGGAGGTATCCACTCGCGTGAGGGGCGAGGGCCTCCGTGACGCCGAGCTTGACCGCCTCCATCTCCTCGTACGTCGCGGCCTTAGGATTCTCCGGATGGAGCATCTTCTGGAGGCTCCCCCGCTGGTCCATCGCGATCATCGTGAAGCGGCCCGTGTCATCCGAAATCTGCTGGAGGCCGCGGAGCTTGCCAACCGAAATCCGCACTCATGCCACCTCGATGATTCGCAATACGAAGGGGGCCATATTGACCTTTGCGGCAGCGAGTCGGCCGGAAGCCAACACGTCCAGCCGCTACTCCCTACCGACACAATCGAGAGGAGACGCAAGAGCTCGACGGATCAGCGCCTCGTTCCTCGCGGGAGGTACCTTTCCGACGCCTGACGAGGTCCAGTTATGCCGGTGCAGCGTTCGCACCGCACGGCAGCGAGCCCCTCGACATGGAAGCAGTTGACGCGAACATTGAAGCCGGCTCCATTCCATCTTGCTGTGTGGAGGGACTTTCCGGAGGCCGTCTCCTCATCGCGGCCTCGTTGGGATTCTTCATTCTATTCGGGGCGGGAAGTGGAGCCGCATCGCGGCCGGCTCCCGCCGAACCCGCGGCATCCTATGTGGACCCCGGCAACCAATTCCGGATCCAAGTTCCCGACGGCTGGAGCACGGGCACCGACGTCGACGGGGTCGTGCTTCGCGCGCCCGCGACGAATGCTATTTTGAAAATCATGCCCGACCCCGGGTGCTTTGAAGGGACCCCCGACGCAGCGTTGGAAGTGATCAACGCCCGGATCGAACTCTACTCCGCAAATCCCGAATTCCGCGTCGTTGAGCAACCGGTTTATCATCCGGTCGGCGGCCACGCGGCGGCGCGCGCGTTCGCGGCACACTCCGAGTCCTCGAGCCCGGTCTATCTCCTCGTCGCCGTCGTGATCGGACCCGAGTGGGCGACCGTGTGGACGTTCGCGGGCTTCATGAACGGGGCCTCCGAGCTCACCTTGGCCTCGGCGATGAACGCAACCCTTGACTCGTTCGAGGCCTTCACGGCGCCCCCGCACACAACGTTTTCGGACGCCGCCGACCGGTTCACGATCGCCGTTCATCCGGGCTGGACCGCGGTGGCCGGAACGGTCGTCGGAGGGGTCTCCACGGACGCGTTGATCGCATCTCCCGGATCTACAGTCAGCGTCATCGTTGCCTCCGAAGAGCGGACGGTCGACGGATCCTACGAAGGCGCCCGGCCGGTCCTTCAGGAGGCACTCGACAACCTTTCCACGGAGTCTGGCTACCAAATCCTCGAGGCGCCACACCCGATTGCGGTGGACGGACATCCGGGTGCGCAGGCCACGGTGTCCTGGGCGCCTTCGACGTACGCCGTCGTCCAAGTCCTCGTCGTTTTGCCGGCCCCGGAGTGGGGGCGCTTCTGGGGCTTCGTGGGAACGATGTTCTCGTGGGATGCAGCGATCGCGCGATCGTGCATCGACGCAACCATCGGATCGTTCGATATTCGGCCCGCAGCCCTCCCGCCTCCGGCCGCTCCCGAGTCGCTTTCGGTCTTGCAAGCGGCGTATCCATGGCTCCTCGCGATCGCCCTCGGCGCGACCGGCACGGAAGGCCTCGTGCTCGGGATTTTGATATACCGGCAACGCCAACGTCGGGACGCCTGAGGCCAAGCCTTTTTCAGAAGGCATCGCGTTCTCGCGTCGGTGCGAACTCCGGCGATTGTCCTGAACTTCAAGACGTATCCCGAGATCCTCGGGAAGAAAGGCTGGGAACTCGCGAAGCGGTTTGCGGCCGTCGAAGATGACACGGGCGCGTCGATCGTCCTCGCCCCGCCAGCGTCCGACCTCGCCCACATCGCGAAGCTGGTGCACATCCCCGTCTTTGGCCAACACGTGGACGCAGTCGAGCCGGGTCAGACGACCGGATGGACGCCGCCCGAAGCCCTCCTCGAGGCGGGAGCAGCGGGCACGTTAATCAATCACAGCGAACGCAAGGTGGCGTGGGAGGAGATGGCGACATCCGTCCCTCGATGTCGGAAGCTGGGCCTCGAGGTGATCGCATGCGCGGACGACATCGCCGAGGCGGAGACCCTCGCGAAGCTTTCGCCGGAGTACATCGCGATCGAGCCGCCAGAACTGATCGGAGGGGACGTCAGCGTGACGATGGCCAAACCGGAGGTCGTTACGAAAGCCGTCGATCGCATTCGCGCCGCGAACCCGAACGTGAATGTCCTCTGCGGTGCGGGCGTGAAGGCCCGCAAGGACGTCGCGAAGGCCCTGGAACTTGGAACGGTGGGCGTCCTCCTCTCCAGCGGAGTCGTGAAGGCGAAGGATCCCGAGAAGGCTCTGCGCGAGCTCGTGAAGGGCCTCCGTTGATCCGGGCGCTTGGATGTAGCGTGCCTGTAAGCCGCCCGCTTATGGACCTCGGGGAACGTCCAGGGATCCGTGCGTGCCCGGGGACGTGCGCGAGCGGCCTTGCTCGCGGCGCTCGTCCTGGCATCCTCCCCCCTCTGGGCGGAGAGCGAGGCCGAACCCCTCCTTCCTCTTCCGCGGTCTGCCTCCGCCCCTTTTTCCCCTGCTTCTGGGCCGAATCCATTGCTCGTGCGCGTCTATGCGAACGCCGCCCGTGACGACGAATTCGTCGAGATCGGGAATCCGGGCCCGGAGTCGGTCGACCTGAGCGGATGGTCGCTCACGGACGGCGAAGGGACTGCGACGTTCCCGCTGGACTCGCTCCTGCCCGCGAGAGGACGCATCGTCGCCACGCGAAATGCGTCGAGCTATGCCGAGGACACCCTCGAGGCCGCGGATTTTTCGCTTCAGGCGGGCGGCGCGCGTCAGCTCGAAGGCGACGTGCTGCGGCTCGCGGATGCCGGCGACGAGGTCGTCCTCGTCGACCGGAGCGGCACGGTGGTGGACGCGTATGCGTGGGGAGACTCGTCGTACACGGGCCCAGGATGGATCGGTCGCGCAGCCGAACGAATGGGCCGCGGGGAAATCGCGGTTCGGGCTCGAGACACGAACGGGAGCTGGATGGATCGAGACGAGGCGATGGATTGGGAAGGGCTCCGACACTATCGTCTGGGCCAGTCCGGATTCGACCTCCGCCCGATCGAGCTCCGAGGGCCGACGACCGCGGTCCTCTCGCCCGATGCCGGCGACCTCCCGTTGCTGAGGCTGCTCGCGTCCGCTCGCGCGACGATCGAGGTGGGCGTCTACACCTTCCAGAGCGAGCGAATCGCGTCCGTCCTGGCAGCCGCGGCCGGACGCGGCGTGAAGGTCCGGGTCCTCCTGGACGGCTCACCGGTCGGAGGTGTCGAAGAGGACGAACACCGGGTCGTGGGTGGTCTGTTGGCGGCCGGCGTCGACGTCCGATGGCTCGCGGGCGCTCCCGACGTCGTGAAGCGGTATCGCTACCATCACGCGAAGTACGCAATCGTCGACGGGCGGGTGGCATGGATCGGTTCGGAGAACTTCGGGAACGCGGGTTTCCCTTCGGACCGAGAGGGCAACCGCGGTTGGTCCGTGATCGCCGCCGACGCGGAACTCGCTGCCATCCTACGAAATGTCTTCGAGGCCGACTTCGATCCGAGACGACCGGATTCGATGGCCGCGCGGGAGCCCGCGATGAAACCGTTGCCGTCGCCTCCATCGACCGCCTCTTGGTCCGCCGGGCCGGAGTCCGAGCCCCGCTCGGCGCGAATCGTCCTGGCCCCGGATACGACGCTCGACCCCGAGGGAATCCTCGGTCTGTTCGCCGCCGCGAAGGAGCGACTCTCGATCGATGCGTTCTACCTCGACGAGCTGTGGCGTGACATCCCGAATCCGTTCCTGGAAGCCGCGTTCACGGCGGCGCGTCGCGGCGCCTCCGTCCGGATCCTGCTCGATGGAAGCTGGGCCTCGGTCGAGGCCGAGTCGGGCACGAACGACGATGTCGTCGAGCGGATCAATGGTCGCGCGAACAACGAGAGTGTCCCCCTCGAGGTCCGACTCCTCACGCCACGGGGCCCAATCGAACGTCTCCACAACAAAGGCGCGGTCGTGGACGGTCGTGCCGTCCTCGTCTCGAGCATGAACTGGGCGCTCGGTTCGGCGACCGAGAATCGCGAGGTCGGCCTCATCGTGGAAGATCCCGATCTGGCGAGGATCTTCGAGGCTGCGTTCGACGCGGACTGGGAGGGACGGCCGTCCTCCGGTGTCGATGCGTGGCGGCTCGAGGACCCCACCGCGCTCGTTGCGTTGTACGCCCTCGTCGCCGTGGCGTCGGCCGTCTCCCTCCGGAAATTGAGAGCAAGAAACAAAGACATAAAGCCCGGCGCGCGGGTGCGAACGCGTGCCCCCTTCGGAGCTCATCTCCGCGGCCGACATCGAGAAGTTCGGGTACTGCCCGCTGAGCTGGTGGCTGAGCCGCGGCCTCGCGCCGGAGGAAGGACCGGAGCTCGCCGAGGGCGAAAAGGCGCACGAGGCCGCGTCCGCGGACCTGAAGGGCATTGAGGCCCACGAGGCGAAGGCCCGCGAGGCGGAGGCCGGCGTCTTGTACTTCGCGATCGCGGCATCGATCGTCGCGATCGTCGGGGTGAAGTTCCTTTCGTCCGAGAGCCTCCAGGTCTCGTACACGCTCGGGGCGATTGCGCTGATCTGGCTCCTCGCCGCGGTGTACTTCCTGTACCGGGCGGAGACGCTGGTGACGGAGGCCGAGAAGCTCCTGTCGGAGCGGGTAATCCTGGGCTTCGCGATGGCCGCGGCCGTGATCGCGACCGCGGCCGTCTCGCTGACCGGAGTCGTGAACCAGAGCCTCGCCCAAGGCTTCGTGGCGCTCGCCCTCCTCTGGCTGATCGGCGCCTCGTTCTTCCTGTACCGCTCGATCGGCTCGCTCCAGGCCGCCCGGACGACGCGCGACCGGTACGCGGTTCACGGCGACCTCGTGTATATCGACTCCGCCGCGGAGAAACCGAAGCTGTTCGTGTCGAAGAAGCACGGCCTCTCGGGTCGGCCGGACGCGGTCGTGATGGACGGGGAGCATCACATCCCGGTCGAGCTCAAGACCGGCCGGGTCCCCCGCGGGCCGCTGTTCTCGCATATCTTGCAGGTCGCGGCGTACTGCTTCCTCCTCGAGGAGGAGTACGGAAAGGCGCCGCCGTACGGGATCATCCGATACGGCGAGACCTCGTTCGAGATCGAGTACAACGAGGACCAGAAGAAGCTCGTCCTCCAGAAGCTCGCGGAGATGCGCACCGCGATCACGAAGCGCGAGGCCCACCGGAACCACAACCGCCCGGGCAAGTGCATCCACTGCTCCCGCCGGAGCGGGTGCCCCGAGCGCCTCGCCTAAGGCTCTTTCTTCCGGTTCGCCGAGGGCACTCCGAGGCGCTCGGCAATCGCGTCGAGGCGCCCGGAGAGATCCCGAATCTCCTGGCGCATCCGCAGCATCTCCTGCTCGAACGGGGTGAAGTCTTTCCCGGAGAGGATGCGGTGGGACACGAACATCCCGAGGAAGACGGCGCCGATGAATGCGAAGACCGAGATGACGACGACGCCGATGATCAAGGTCAGGAACGAGGAGATCAGGCCGGCGGGCGTGATGTACCCGGTGACGACGCCGATCTCGACGCCCACGAGGACGACGACGATCCCGAGCCACAGGACCATCCACCGGGAAAACCTCATGGAAGCGTCCCCCGGGGCGGGACGACCCACCGGAAGTCTTCCCCCGGCGGATACCGCTTGACCTCGAGGCTCGGGTTGTCCTTCTCGTCGGGGAACGTGAAGACCATCACGACCCGGCCGGTCTCGAGATCGGCACGAACCGTCACGTTGTATTCGAAGTAGTTCTTGAGCTGATCGACCAAGTAGGTGTGGACGCTGAAGCTCCCGTTCGAAGGCATCTGCGTCGGCACCATCGCATGAAGGCCGTACGTCTCGTTCTCCCGGACGGTCCCGTTCGCCGAGGGATCGGTCGCACCGATGGAGATTCGCATCTCCTCGTACCGGTACGCCTGGACCGCGGCACTCAGATAGACGATGAAGTACGAGTAATTCCTCGGCATGCCAATGATGAGGAGCGGCAACGACGCGAGCTCCGCGGGCGGCTTTCCGATGAGGTTAGGCGTCACGACGATCAGCGTCGCGAGGGCGAAGATCGAGAGGACCATGGCGCCGCGGATCCACAGCTCGCGGTCCACGCAGTGGCGATGGAGCCGACCGACATAAACGTTCGTCGGGCCCCTCTGGGATCACGCCTCGTCGGGGCCGAAATGCAGGAGGGTCGTCACGCCGAACAAGCATGCGCTCAGGACCGCCGCCAAGAAACTCGTCCCCCCGCCTTCGAATGTGCCGTACACGAGCGCGCCGATGGCAGGAACCGCAAATGCCGCGGCACTGAATAGACCGCTGGAGAGCCAAAAGAACTTTCGAAGACGGTCCGTGAGCGTGAGGACCGGAGCCTCCGCCGCGGCGACGGGAGCGAGTTCCGCCGTGGGCGGCCACATCCATCTCCAAGTACGCCGGAGAACCGCAAGGGCAGGCGTCTCGCCGACGGCCTCTGCATGGGCGAGCTGGGTCGACGTCCCCATTGCGGGCGCCGACGCCACCGCGAAGGGATGTAAGTGCCGCGCCGGTTATCGCGCCTGAATCTCACGACCGCGACTCAGATCCGGCATCGCTCCGTCGGCCCGGTGCATTCGCGATCCGAACGAGCACGGCGGTGAAAATAAAAAGGGTGGCTCTTGCGGCCACCCAGTTGGGGGGGAGGTAATCGTGACGGGACTCGCCTTCGCTCACCTCTCCGGCGGCATCCCTTCCCTTCTCACTTGTTGAGGTACTCCCGCTTGAACGACTCCGCCTCCGCGAGGGTCCGTTCCGCATCCTGCATTTTCTTGAGCTTCTCCGTGACCAGCTCCACCCGCGCGTACACGAAGTCCCGGATCGCCGCCCGGACGGCCTCCGATCGGCTCGGGAAATCGTCGACTTCCACGAGGAAATCGAGGGCCTTCAGGTACCGCGCGGGCAAGCGGAGTGTGATTTTTTCCGTGTCCGCATCCCGCAAATCTGTCACCCCACCCGTGGGTCAATTGTACACTTATTGACCGACAGGCGTCGGACGGAACTGTCACGCGCTATATAATGGTTCCTGGAACCCTGCCATCCGAAGGGACACCCTTTCGCGTGGAACGTTCACGATCTCCGATCGCGGGCGGACTCGTCTCCGTGGTCATGGAGAAAGACGCCGAATCGTTTATCGCTCCGCGGTCCATCGTGCGCCCGATGCGCGAGACTCCCGCGGGAGCGTTCCTCCTGCCGGGGCCGGTGAAGATGCATCCGCGGGTCCTCCAGGCGATGACGGCGCCCGCGATGAACCACCGCGGACCCGAGTTCAAGGAGATCCTTTCCGAGGTTCGGGACCTCACGCAGTACCTGTTCGGCACACATGGCGAGGTCGCCATCCTCTCCGGTTCCGGCACGGCCAGCCTGGAAGCGGCCGTGTCCGGCCTCCTCCGAAAACCGGACCGCGTGCTGAACCTGGTGAACGGCAAGTTCAGCGAACGGTTCCACGAGTTGTGTCGGGTCTTCACGACGCCGACCGCGCTCTCGTTCGAATGGGGTACGGCGGTCGAGCCGGACAAGGTCGCGGCGGCCCTCGACGCGGACGACTTCAAGGCCGTGACCCTGTGCTGGAACGAAACGTCTACCGGCCTCACGAACCCGATCGCGGACATCGCGAAGGTCGCGAAGGAACACGATACTCTCCTGATCGTCGACGGAATCACCGCGGTGGGCGGGCTCGAGAACCGAATGGAGGCGTGGGGAATCGACGCCCTCGTCGTGGGCTCCCAAAAGTGCCTCGCGGCGCCGCCAGGACTGAGCGCGGTGGCGCTCTCGAAGGCCGCCTACGAATCGCTGCACTCCGACACCTCGTTCTACACGAACCTGAAGGCCCACACCGACGCGCTCGCGAACCAAGACACTCCGTACACGCCGGCCGTCCCGCTGTTCCTCGCGTTCTGGGAGGCGTTGCGGATGTTGAAGGACGAAGGGCTCGAGAATCGGATCGCGCGGACCCGTCGGCTCGCGGAGGCGGCGAGGGCCGGGGTCGACGCGCTCGGTCTCCGGTTGTACCCGGATCCGCGCTTCGCGTCCAGCACCGTGACCGCGATCCGATATCCAGCGGGCGTGGACGATGCCGCATTCCGGAAGGAACTCCGGGAGAAGCACGGGACGATCGTCGCCGGTGGACAGGGCCCGCTGAAGGGCCACATTTTCCGGATCGGCCACATGGGCATCTGCAGCTTCGAGGACCTAGAGGCGGGATTCCAGGCGTTCGAGACCACCTTGGCGAGCATGGGTCACAAAGTCGTCCGCGGCGCCGCGGTCGATGCGATCGCGAAGCACGCGTGACGTCGCAATCTCACGGTCGAGGCGGGTCCGGAGGAACTCTTCCCTTTCGCCGTTCGTTCCACCATAGCGCCGCAAAGACGGCCGCGACTGCGATGGCAGCCGCCAAGACGAAGGGCGTGAGACTGCCGTCGCCCCCGCTCGGAGGAATCGAATGCGGCGGGACAACGAACTCGAACGTCCGGGTGACGGATTGGCCCTGGGCGTCGGTCACGGTGACGGAGACCCGGTAGGTCCCTGTCGTCGCGTACATGTGAATCGGGTTTGGCGCATCGCTCTGCCCGCCATCGCCGAAGTCCCAGTGGTACGTATATGGCGGCGTCCCTCCCGTGACGCTCGCGGTGAAATCGACGCTGATTCCGGTCGAATCCTCGACAAATCGCGTCGGCGGCGTCACCGTGAGGTTGACGGCGGCGGGGGTCACATTCACGAACAAGAAGGCCGATTGTACGGACGTCCCGCCGTTATCATCCACGTTCAGCCAGATCGTGAAGTTTCCTCCGGTGATGTAGATGTGGACCGTGTTCGCCGCGTTGCTCTTGCTGCCGTCGCCGAACTCCCAATCGTAGGAGTACGGGGACACACCCCCGGTTACCGCGCTGGCGAAGGATACCGTGAGAGGCATCGTCCCTTCCGTTGGCGTGGCATTAATCTCCGCGGCGAGGGGAGGTGGCGGGGGTGGTGGGACGGGGGTGACCACGACCGTGGCGGTCCGGTTCGCCGTCAACCCTCCGGTGTCCTGCACCTCCATGGTCACATTGTAGCTCGCCGGCGCCGCGAATTGATGCTGCTCCATGGCGACATTGGACCATGGGGTGTCCCAGATTCCGTCGCTCTCCCAGTCCCACCGGACTTGGAGCTGACTCGGCGGATCCTGAGCGTCCGACGAGGTCGATGTGAACGTAAAGACGGTGGACGTGTCTCCGCTGGCGGGCGTCCAGCTGAAGTTCGCGTACGGCGGCGTGTTCGCCGGAGGCGGAGGGGGCGGCGGCGCCTCCGCGACGAGGACCGAATCCGTTCGATTGGACGTCAGGCCCGAGGTGTCCATCGCCTCCAGCGTCACACTGTACGTGCCGGCGACCGTGAACAAATGCTGGGCGGTCTTCGCGACGGACCACGTCGTGTCCCACGCACCGTCCGATTCCCAGTCCCATCGCACCTGGACCGCGTCGGGAGGATCCCGATCGTCCGCGACGTGCGCGGTGAAGTTCACGGGCGTTTCTGTGTCCGGAGAGGGGGGAGTCCAGGAGAAGTTCGCGTAGGGAGGCGCGTCGGGCGGCGGCGGGGGTGCGTTGTACGTCACGTTGACTTGCGCGATCGCGGATGGATTCCCTGCCGCATCCGATGCCCGCGCCTCGATTGCGTCGGCACCGGGCTGCAAGTCAACCGATGTGTGCCAGGAGGACCGACCGCTCGCGATGGCCCACGCGCCGCCATTCACGCGGACCTCGACCATCTGGAGACCGCTGCCGCCGGAGTCGGATGCGGTCCCCGAGACCGTGATTGGCGAAGCATGAAACACCGAACCCTCGGTTGGCGCCACGATCGACACCGAGGGAGGGACCGTGTCGTTCCCCGGAAGGTGGATCAGCGGATACCGATCGGAGTTGTTGGCGTCGATCGTGTAGGGCGTGTCCCCGATTCCATCGGGATCCGGACAGACGTCCTGGTTGGGTCCGCTGCAATTGTCCACGCCGGTGTAATCGGACCAGAAATTTCCGCCGGACGGGTAGCCGTCGTCCCACATGATGGACGTGGCGGTATCGACGATCGCTTGGACCTGATTGCCCGCGAAGCCATTGTGCCGGATGGAGACATCGTGCGTCCCCCAACGGACAGTGATCCCCGTTCCGCTGTCCGAGATGCGGTTCATAAGAACGTTAACCGCGAACGAACCTTCCAAGCGAATCGCCGACCGCGCGATCGCCGAGAAGTTGTTCCCTTGGATCGTCACGTTCGACGCCGCGATCGCCGCGAGCCCCTCCCAGCCGCCCCCAATCTCGTTGCCCGAGATCATGATCTGGTCGTTCGGACCACAACAGAGGGTGATTTGCCCGCCCGTGATGCGATTTCCTGTGATGGCGGCGTCGCGCGTCGAGTTCACTATGACGCCGGGCCCGTTCAAGACATTCGAGTCGACAACCACGGCCGTCATGCTACGGACCCAAATCGAGCCGTTCGGCCCTAGGACGTGGTTCGTGGAAACCGTCACGTTCGATCCGCCCGTCACGGAGATACCGAAGCCGCGAAACACCGACGCCGTCACGCCAACGTGGTTCGACCGGTCGAAATCGGCCGCGGTGGCGTTCACATGGGCCACATGGACGCGATCGGAGTTCCGAACCGTGATCCCCGCCACTCCGTCCGCCGTGTTCACGTATTCGGCCTGGGCATCGGTGACGTTCGCCAGGTAAACCGCGTAATTGCTTGGGGCACCCGGATCCGATTTCACCGCGCTGATGTTCCGGAGGACGAAGTTCGCGCGCGTATTTCGAACGTCGATTGCGTTCGCCGTGGACGTGTCGATTTCCCATCCTGCGATGACAAAGGGATCGCCCGGGGTCCCCGTCCCGCCGACCACCCCATTCGCCGGCGTGAAGTCCGCATCGCTCGCGATGAGAATCGGCGCGTGTGTCGTGTACGCGGGTGCCAGGCGGCGAGAGAATCCCGTCGATCCTTGGAGGCTTTGAAGGATCAGAATGGCAAGGAGGATCGCGACCGCGACCACGCTCAGAGTGCGGCCTCCTCGCGTGACCGTCGCATCGCCCCCAGATCGGACTCCCACGCCTTTGCAACCACAAAAGCCTATCGTGATCGTCAGGGATGGGAAGGAAGCCGTCCCGATACGAGGAATTCCGAGGAGTCCGGCCGATTTCCGGGCGAGCTCAACGCCAAGCAACGGCGACCTCGTCCGTCCGGTACCGTTGATTCACCGCGCTGTCCGCCAGGGTCATCCGGACTCCCCCGCGATACATCTCCAGGCCGGTCCAGGCGATCATGGCACCGTTGTCGATGCACAGGTCTCCCGGGGGAACGAACATGGTCGCCCCGCGGTCTTTCGCCATCCGGCCCACCATGTCCTGTAGGCGCTTGTTGCGCGCGACCCCGCCGCCGAGGAGGATCTCCCCGTTGTCGAGGTGGGCCATCGCCCGTTCCGAGACCTCGGTCAGCATGGCGAACGCGACTTCTTGAATCGAAAATGCGAGGTCCTCCATCGGGCTGCCTCGCTTGCGCAGGGCGAGGGCCGCGGTAAGCATCCCGCTGAAGGCGACGTCCATGCCCTTCACGCTGTATGGCAACGGGAGCAAAGTCTTCCCGTCCCGCGCGAGCTTCTCGAGGATCGGTCCGCCGGGGAACGCGAGGCCGCACTCCCGCGCGAACTTGTCGAGCATGTTGCCGACGCCGATGTCGAGCGTCTCCCCGAAGACGCGATACCGGCGGCGGGCGAAGGCGATGACCTGTGTGTTGCCTCCGCTGACGTACAAGAGGACCGGGTCCTTCGCGTCCGTGACACCGCGGCCGATCTCAAGATGCGCGACGCAGTGATTCACCCCGAGAAGCGGGACGTCGAGGGTGAGGGCGAGGGCCCTCGCCGCGGTCGCGACGGTCCGAAGACATGGGCCCAGCCCCGGGCCCTGCGAGAACGCGATCAGGTCGAGGTCTTGAAGATCCATCCCCGCAACGTCGGCCGCTTTCCGGATCAGCGGCACGACCATCTCCGCGTGGTGATTCGCGGCCTCTCGCGGATGGATCCCTCCCTTCTCCGGCCGGATCATGTCGTAGACGTTCGCGAGCACGCGGCATTGCTCGTCCACGATGCCCACGCCGACCGTGTGGGCGGTGCCTTCGATCCCCAGGGCGCGCAATCGAATCCGTAAGGGCCGACCAGAAAATAGTTTGTTGGGGAAACGGCGAATGGTCTCCAAAGGATTATCCTCAGGGGCGCAGAATGCATCTTCGTGGGCGGCACCATGCTCCCGCACGAAGCGGGTTCGCCCCCGACCGCTCGGGGAGCGCGCATCGTCTTCTTCGTCTCGATCGTTGCGCTGGGAATTCTCAGCCTCCTAATGATCGAAGCGTGGGGGCTGGATCCGAGTGTGTCGTGTCCCGGCGCGTTTCCTCCCTCCACGTCTTGCAGTGCCCGACCGCTATGGTTTGGTCTTGCGGTCATCTGGGCCGCGGCCGCGGCGGGACTCGTGGCCCTATGGATCGTTCAGGCCCGCAGAAGACACATCGGTTACGGGATGCGCATGCCTCCGCTCGCGACGCTCGTGATAAGCATCTTCCTCCTCGGCGTCGGCGCGTTCGCGCTGTGGGCAGGCAACGAAGTGAGCTATTCCCGGTTTCCTTCCACGCTGCGCGACGCCCTTGTCTTCGCGTACGTAACCGCGGTCCTGATCACTCTCCCGGCGACCTTCCTCGGCGAGCGAATGAGCAGAAACGCAGTCGAGCGAGGGGGCCGCGGGATTGCCGTTGCAAACGGTCTGTTCGGTTTCGCATGGGGATTCACCTTCGCGTATTTCACCCTGGTCGGATGCAATTGCGTTACCTAGTCGGCTCGGCATTGGAGAGAGCTCTATTAACGGGTCGAGCTTTGGACAGTCCGCATGACTTCGGAAGCACGCGGTCCCCTTCTCTACGCGTATCGTCCGATTCCCGCGAATCCGATGACCGTGGCGGTCCTGATAATCGGTCTGGTCGTGACCTTCGTCATCGGACCGGTCGCGGCGGGCCCGGAGGGCTTGTGGCCCCTCGGCGGGCTCTGCTTCGTCCCCCTCGCTTTGGTCCTCGGCGCGATGGCCGTATTCAAGCCCAGTCCGACTTTCGTGTTCGAGAACGGGATCGAGATTTCGCTTCCTCTCTGGCGGAGGATCCTGGGCCAACGCCGATACTATCCATGGTCAGAGATCCGCGACGTCTATCCACGCAGCTATGAGGTCGCAGGTTCGTTCCTCTCGCCGTTCGCCTCATCTGCGGGCACCCTGGTCCACACGGGGATCGGCCTCGAGACGAACGACGGCGGGCGGCTCCTTGTGCGCTTCACCCCCGGATCGATCCGCGCGTTCCGCGCGGAGTCTCGTGGCTACCTCGAGGCGATGCTGGTCATCCGACATCGGTTCGCACAAAGACGGATGCCGATGGTGACGACGGCAAAGACGTTCTCCGACCGCCAGGTCCTCGAGATGCAGGCGCAGGCGCGAGAGCCGCTCGTCCCGATCACCGGCGTGTTCCTCGCATTCTTCCTGCCGCCGTCCATCGTCGCGGCGATCTTGATCGCCCTCTCCGTGGCGCGCTTGGAGCTCTCGGCCCTCATCCTCGTCGTCGCCCTCGCGCTCGCGACGCTCCCTCCGGCCGCCTCGATGGTTCGCACCCTCCGCCAGAGCGACCGCAGGAACGAGATTCTCTCGGAGCTCGCGAAATACCAAGAACATCTCCGGGAGCGCGCGGAGGCCATCCGGCCCCCTTCCGAGATCGCCGGAGTTGACCTTAAGCAAGGGTAACGCGGCGCGAAATGCAGGGCGGCGCCCGATGGTCTAGACCGCGATCTCA
>Ga0209157_1002013_pt1 | contig 16414 bp, 18 predicted proteins | sample GraSoiAngelo_135_FD_185892 | JGI IMG/M metagenome (GOLD analysis project Ga0209157, IMG submission 185892) | Grasslands soil microbial communities from the Angelo Coastal Reserve, California, USA - 14_0929_05_40cm (SPAdes) (version 2) | ecosystem: Environmental > Terrestrial > Soil > Grasslands ...
GAAAGTAGGAAAAGACTATAGGCCCCAGCCCAACTGTGATATCTGAACGGTGAAGCGAGGCGATGGCTAGAGAGTTAGCGAGATGAGCATCTCTCCTGAGAAAATTTATTCTCTAAGAACAATACGGGAATCCCTTCAGCGACAATTAAGGGAGAATGGGTGAAAAGCAGGGCGGAGCAGAGGATTGTCGACTACTTGACCAAGAACGAAATAAGATATGAGTACGAACGGGAGTCCAAACTAGGGCCTTAACATCAAGACGACCTTCGCGAAGCCTGATTTCTACGGTCCAGATTACAATGTATACGTCGAGTATTGGGGCCTAGCTGACGCGAGCAGGAATTATGAGAGGACTATGAAGTGGAAGATGGCAAAGTACCATCGAAATCGGATCAAGTTCATCAGTCTCTATCCGAGGAAACCTGGACAATCTGGATTGGATCTTTCGTACCAAGTTTAAGCAAGTGACTGGGGTAGACTTGCCAGCAAGGAGTCCATCCATTGCTCCGAGCAGATACTGCTCTAGCTGTGGCGCATTGCTAACATCTGGAGGTAGATTCTGCATGCGTTGCGGAAAGCCTCTTCCGGCTCCTGCCGCATAACACCCTAGTCCTGCATGACTTCCTTTATTGCAGATTGCTGACCGGGATCATCTTCTTCGAGGATAGGACGTTGAATATCCGGCGAAGCATGGTCTCCTGATGAGATATGACCAGTTCATTGTCCAATCCAGAGCCTGTAGGATAATTCACGCCCGGTGCCGGGAAGAAGGATGTTGCTGAATATTTCCAGAGATAGCGTCCTACCATATGTAATCATACATTCTAAATATCTGCTAATGAACGGTTGACAGGTCCATGTACAGATTCCGAGTCCATCTACCCCTACTCGTCGCCCTCTTCCTAGCCGCACTAGTCCTCTCTCCGACAATCCTCCCTGCTAGAGGAGAGATAGCCTATACTCCGGGTGTAATAGGTGGTCAATGGGCACTGTACAAGCAGCTCTACTCTAATTGCATACCCTATAATCCAGCTCTCTGCGGCTCCGCAAGCTCCAGCCTAGACTATGGCATACTCGAGATAGTATCCGTCTACAATACACAGGTCACTCTCAACCTCGTATCAGTCTACAGCAACGGCACTGGAACACACCAAGGAGTATTGGTAGATGTGGACACGGGAGCTTCCAACTTCACAATTTCACCTGTCCCGCAACCAGTCCCGCTCAACTTCTTCGTCACAGCGAAAAACCTACAGGCCGGTGACGACCTCAATCGCAACACTCCGCTCAGATTCAACAGTACAATATCTGCAATAGTAGCAGGCATGGACAGAATGGTCAACGTGCTCAACTATACGGTCTCGTCCAGCTACCAGGGATTCTCCACAAGATTCTCGACAGAATTCCAGTTCGACCAGATAACAGGCGTGTTCGTCAAGCTCTCCTTCTCCTCCTTAACAATAGTCAGCTATCAAGGAAATCAGCAGACATCAGAGTCCGATTCTGCGTTTGGAATGGTGGACAATAATATCTGGTCCTCCCCACCGTCCACCTCATATCCAGACTTTGGAATCAGCACCGCCCCCACTACAATCACAATGCTACAATCATCCCACGCAAACTCAACAATCACAATAACCCGCATGAGAGAATTCAACGCGACAGTAATCCTGACCGCTGCCTCATCAAGCAATAGTCTCACCTGCACCCTCTCTCAAACCAAGCTCGTCAAAGGCGGCACAGACAAATCACTACTATCATGCACAGGATCTCCTGGAAGTTATACTGTCACGGTAACCGGAAACTCGGGCTACACAACTCACCCTGCCACGGCAACGATCAACATACAAAACACTCCACCCGCCAAAGCGGCACCAGCAACAATACTGGACCTTCTACAGACCCCTGCTGGTTACGGTGGAATAGCTGCGGCAGGAGTCATAATCGCACTACTCGCTCTCTTATTCACGAGAAGGAAGCGGGTACAACCAACACTTGGACCATCTAACACGCCCGTCCCACCAGCGACACCCGGACCAGCGGATGCGCCCTCATCCACATCCTCACCCTAATCCGTGTCACGGGATTGTTTGCGATAGTCAAACGGGACGTCTTATCGGAGCTTTGGGCTTGACTTCAGAAGCCTTTCGAGTTTCTCATTGTCAGGGAAGGTCCAGACTATGCTCCCATCCTTGTCGAGGAGAATCTTCCCCCGAACTCTCCAGATAATCGAGTACTCTGTTGAATGTCTGGTACTGCATCCTACGGGGGAGGCGATTCCATACCTCCTTCTTCGTTGGATATGACCCATGCCGCTTGATCGCCTTCTGAATCATCATGGTACTGTCCGAGGATACGATTGGACCGTTCACCAAGCCCCCGTCATGACTCCCCTTTCTAATGTTTACAGTCGTAGTTCTTTCAAGAGCACGAGATGTCTTCGATTGGTCCCTGAAAGCTTCTCCGATAGTCGCCTGTCAGACGTCACCAGTCTCGCCCCGAAAGCCTCGGCCAATCCCAGGTAAACCGCGTCATAGATCGAGATCTCAAGAGACAATGCCATGCCGACAGCTCTCTGCCAAGCTGTCATAGATGGTTCAATCATTATCTCCAACTGTCTGAGCATTGTGAGGGCAGACACGATTTGTTCACTTGTCAATTTCACAATAGGGTGAAAGCGTAACGCGTTCAAAGTCTCATACTCTAAGAGTCTAGGAGCAACCAGGTCGATGGTTCCCTTGGCATAGGCTTCCTTCAGCATTCTCGACTTGTCGGAGTCGGGTTCGCTGACGAACCATTTTACGGCCGTTGAGGCGTCCGATACGTAGACGTCTTTCTCGCTTCTCTCCAAGACCTCACCGTCTCTGCACTGTCGTACGCGACCGTTCCGTACTTTCTCTTGACCTCACTATAAAGCAAGTCAATGTTCCTGCTTGCATCCCGGATTAGGGCCCCGTTCTTCTCTCCGTGAGCAAGCTCTGTCTGGAGGGTATCCTCGATCGCCCGTCGAGCCACCTGCGACCAGTTGACATGACTCAACCTTCGCATCTGCCTCTTCAACTTGTCAGGCAGTCTCACAGTCAAGATAGCCATAGCGTACTGTATACACACTGTGTATACGTAGTCTTAAGCCTTCTTCAAAACAAGCGAGCCTTGAGGGAGAGCACGACCAATAGGGCTCTTCGACAATCTCAACACTTTACGGAAACATAGGGGATTAGATTCCCTTCCAGCAGGCCTTCTTGTTCTTGTCATACCAGGAATTGACGTATTCTCCGCCGGTTATTCTATTGCAAGCAAATTTCGCGTCACAATAATCGCACAATTCAAGATTCCCGATCACCCATCCCGTTCCAGGGTTCATATCCGTCTTCAACTCCACCATTTCTTCTGACAGGCCCTGCGTCAAAGTATCCAAGGGACTATTCGTACACTGGTTACAACCCTTCACACAAGGATAAGGTTCAACCGTGTAGAAGGGACCATTAGACCCGTTCATAGTATTATGATAATCACAGAAGAATGAACAGGACGCCTCGACAGGCGAGAGAGAGACTGTAACGCCCGGCGGCAGGAAAATATTGTACGCGCCCTTGCCGCCCAGGTTGGGAACAGTACCTGAAGCAATCCAACCAGTAAGGATCCTTTTGATCTCCGCATCAGATATTCGTGCAGCAGGAGCCGTCTTGATATTGATCAATGGATTGATCTTGCCAATACCAACATTGTACAAAGATAATCCCAGGGAATAGGTCTGGTCCGTCTCTATATCTCTGACAGCTTTCTCAACACTCGCAACCCAAGCTGAGACAGAAGAACTCGCAAAATACGGCCCCCAATAGAGATTCTGCCACGTGTAACCATTCTTCCACAATGGACCACCATTATACTTCACATTCGCACCCCTGACCCGCAACTTGTTGAGGTGAAGGCAAGGACTGGCATAATGCCAGATGCCCGATTCTTGACCTCCATTCTGAGACGCCCTCACACCAATATGCTCAAACCCAGAGACCGAACCCCCACATACGTTACAGGTGGAAATACTCGTACATGATTCACATCTATCCTTCAGATTAGTGTTTGAAACCTCGTTAAAGAGATCCGAATCCCTACCTTGAACCCTAGACATATTGAATCCTGCCCCGATTAGGCATAAGTCAATCTAAATTCTAATGTTCCCCATTGTCCAATTCTAGGGTAGCAGGAGGCCGAACTTCCCTATGTCCATCGAAAACTCCCTTTCTCGGACAAGCACAAACCCTAAGACCACTCCTAGCGCTTCTGCATTCCAACTGTGAAGCTCACAAGCACCCCATTGAAAGAAGAGTTCCTCGCAAAGAAACTACGCTACGTCCAGGACACCATGAAGCAACAGGAGATTGATCTCTGGATAACATTCACACGTGAAGGCAATGAGGACCCATTAGCCCAGGACCTACGATTCGACAATATCACCTGGCGAAGCGCCGCCATCATCGACAGGAACCTCGAAAAAACCGCCATCGTCGGCTCCCTAGAAGAGGAGGCGATCAAACAACGCGACTTTTACGATCAAGTCATCGGCTACGGCAGCGAAGGCGCCGCACCCAAACTCAAACAAGTAATCAGTAGACTACATCCCAAAAGGATCGCTATCAACAAGAGCCAGGATGAAGGTGCCGCCGATGGACTAACCAGCACAATGGAACAATACCTCAAGAAAGCACTCAAGGGAATCAAAACAGAATACGTAAGCGCGGAAGATCTAGCGATCGCCCTACGCGCCCGGCTCATACCCGAGGAAGTCGCACTGGTCAAGAAGGCCATAGCAGAATGTGAAAAGATCTATGATGAAGCCGAAAAGATCATCCGGCCGGGCAAGAAGGATCGCGACGTATTCCAATACATCCATCAACTAGTTGATCAGAAGAATCTAGAGTACGCCTGGGCAAGCGATCACTGCCCCAGCGTAGTCGTCGGCAACAGTCCCGCGGGACACGTAGCATACTACGGCGACACAATCCACAAAGGCGACTTTGTCCGGTTAGACTTCGGTGTCAAATACCAAGGCTACTGCAGCGACATACAGAGAAACTACATCGTTGGACCCACTACTATCCCAGCCGGCGTCAAGAAAATGTTCCAAACAGCACGAAAAGCCAACGATATCGCATTGGACAATCTCAAACCAGGAGTACCAGGCTACAAGATAGACCAACTAGCAAGATCTCACATCACAAAACAAGGCTACCCAGAATACAAACACGCACTCGGACACGTGCTAGGAAGATCCACCCACGAGATCGGTCCATTACTCGGTCCCAGATGGCCCAACAGATACGGCGAAGCACCACTCAAAACCGTCCAGAAAGATCTAATCTTTACCATCGAACCATCTGTAACCAGCCGCTACGGCACCTGCAACCTCGAACAAGACGTACTAGTCACAAGCAACGGCTACCGAGACCTATCCAAACCACAAACAGAGCTAATCATGGTGGGCTGAGGCCAACTCCCAGTTCAGAAACGATTATATGTGTTTACGTGTACACGTAAACGTAGATCTCCTTGGGAGTAAAAACTCTCACCATAACCGAAGAGGCATACCAACTCCTCGCTCGAGAGAAGAAGACCAAGGAAAGCTTCTCAGAAGTAATAAAGAGGCTCACAAACGAGCGAGGCAAACTAACCGATTCTCTCGGAACATGGAAAATGGACGACCAAGAAGAACAGAGAATCTTTTCCGAGCTCGAAACCCACTGGAAAAAAGCCTCCTCAAAGTTGCGTAATAAGACCGAAGATTAGGGTCTGCCCCCTTTGAAATGCTTAGACACCGACCTCCTCGTCGGAATTCTCAGAGGAAAGAATGACGCAAAGGAAAAGATCGAACAGTTCGCGTCGGAAGGCAAGCAAGCAACAACCGCCATCAATGCTTTCGAACTCTTCTATGGCGCGTACATATCCTTGAGAGCTCAGGAGAACCTCAAGGCCGCACGGATTCTGCTCTCGCGCTTGCACGTTCTCCCTCTAGGAATAACCTCGGCAGAGAGCGCCGGCAAACTCGTCGCTCATCTTGAGAAGAAGGGAACCATGTTAGACTTGAAGGATGCCATGATCGCAGCGCTAGCATCGGATAACGGACTAACTCTTGTGACAAGGAATCGGAAAGATTTCTCAAGGGTACCGGGACTATTAGTGGAGGAGTGGTAGGATCAGAGCCAGAAAACTGTCCATCTTGATTCAAGAACGAAAGCGTCGGGCCCTGGCGAAATTATTTGGTATAGACAAGGGTCGAATCCATCCCTTCACCGATGAGGAAAGGGGTGAAGATCGTTGAGGACACGCTATCAATCCGATCCAGAAGGCATGGAAGAGAAGCGAGTTCCACGTTGACTGTTGAATTGAGCCCAGTTATCGATCGACTAATTCAACAGGGAGAACTCTTCAAGATCGAACTTCCACTCGAGACAGTAATCAGGGAAATGGACGCGGCCAAAGACGACCTCCAGGACGCGACCGACTCATTCGAAGAGAGCAAGTGGAAATGGGCAACGATCCAAGGCTACCACAGCATGCTACACAGCGCCCACACTCTCCTCTATAGTCGAGGCTACAAGGAACACGACGAGAACGCCCTCGTAATCGCAATCGGAGAATTATTCAGTGAAGAACTCGGAACCGGACTATTAACCGTCTACAACAAGGCAATGCAGTTGAAGAGAAACGCGGAAGAACTCGTATTCTCAGAAGACGGCGCCATCGATACAATCGAAGGTGCCAAAGCATGGCTCAACGTCGCCCGCAACATCCTGAAAGCTAAGTAGGGAGAGCGAGCACCGGGGTCCAATACGAAGCTGTCCTTCAGAGTTTTGCTTCCTCTCTATGCTCCCTTTCGAGCTCTCTGACGGCCTGCCTCATGACCTTCTCGTGCGACTTGAGGCTTCCCCTGAGTTCACGAAGCGATCGGACCGGGATCAATAAGACTCCACCCTCTGTCTCGACGAACGCGACTTTAGAGCCCTCCTTGAAACCGTACTTGGCTCGAACCCTGGCAGGTATTGTTATCATACTCTTGCTCGTCACACTGCCCACTTCTCTCCATTTGCTATGCACCATGCAAATCAGCCCGAATCCCATTCAAATAATGATTCCGTATGGTGGGAGGAATCAGCCGCAGTCGGCATTGCGAAATGGGGATGGAAGCGTCTGAGTCAAGTTATTATCAGAACGGCAGCGATTGTAATCTCGCGATCTGCGTCGAGATCTTCGTAACATACTCGTTCAACTTCTCGATCACCCTCCGAGCCGTAACCACACCGACCAGTCGACCCTTATCCATAACCAATAATCTCCTGATCCCTTTAGACGCCATCAACTGCGCCACCTCATCAAAACCTGCCCCGGCATCAATACTCACGAGCTCACGACTCATAATCTCCTGAAGATGCACCATCCCCGCATCTCTAGCCAACGAATTGATCTTAGCAATAAAATCCCATTCAGTAACAATCCCGATCGCACCCCCTCTAGAATCAGCGACAATAACAAACCCATGGCCTTCACGTGCCATCCTCTTCGCCGCCTCCAACGCCGAAGTCTCGGGAGACAAGCTGATGAAATCCTTCTCCACAATATCCCTCGCATACAACACCATTCTTATCACTCGCCTCCCGATACGACAGGAGCCTCCCTGCCGGATGTTATCAGCTTATCCTGAGCCTGCACTCTCGCCTCCACAAACCTCCCACCCCTCAAACTACTCGGCAATACCGCCGCAAAACTCGCGATCCCCATGATAATGAATATCTCATGAATCGCATTCATGAACGGACCAACATCTACCGCCTGACCACCCGGTAGCCCTGCGAATATCGACTGCAGCACCGGCAAGGGCACACTCGTAGCCATAATCGCAAAGCTCACACCCAGACTCAACAAAACCCCAGCACTCACCAATGTAGAACTCATTCCACTAGCAATACCCCTCCTAGTCGGTGGAACACTGTTCATTATCGAGGCAATATTCGGCGCCACAAACATCCCACTACCAATACCGGCCAAGACCATCGGAATCAACAATTGAGAATAAGGCGTGGTCACGGTGATCGTTGCAAACCATAGAAACGCGATACCCGAAATAACCAGTCCAACAGTCGCCAACCCACGCGCCCCATAACGATCACTCAAATAACCACTAACAGGACCCAACGCAACAAACGCAACACTGAACGGGATCAACAACACACCCGCAGTCAAAGCATCCAGATGCAAAGGTCCCTGGAAATAGAACACCAAGACTAGACTCACCGCTCCTCTAGCCAGAGCAGCCAAGAAATTACTCAGTATGCCGCCTGCAAACATTCTATTCTTGAACAGTGAGATGTCCATCATCGGATTCGTGATCCTCCTTTCAACAAGGACAAATGCGACCAACAATAGCAGACCAACCAGCATCAATCCATAATCACCGATATCGAAACCGGCCAGAGCGCCCAGCGTCAGACCCAGCAAGAACAGCGTCAACCCACCTGCAAAGGTAAGATTCCCCAAAGGGTCCAGCTTCTCCCCCCGCAAAGGCGTACTCAACTCATGCAACTCCCCGTACGCCCAAACAGTAGCAAAGACCCCGATCGGGACATTCACAAGAAATATTGCTCTCCAACCAATCACAGGCGTAGCAGTCAAAATTCCACCAGCAATCAAACCCAAGACACTACCCGCCGTCCCAGCCACCTGATTCGTCCCAATCGCCTTGCCCCGCTCATTCGGCGGAAACGCATCGGTCAAGATAGCCGCGCTATTCGCAAACAATAACGCCGCACCCGCACCCTGAACCAATCGAAAGATGACAAGCATCAAACCATTCAATGCCACGGCACAGAGAAGACTACCCACGGTGAAAACTGCAAAACCTAGATTGTACAATCTGACCCGTCCATACACGTCTCCCAATCGTCCAATAGCCAGCAACAGCACGGCCAAGACGAGAATGTAGCCCATCAAGACCCACAAAGCATCGAACGTCGACGTCTTCAGATCATTAACGATAGTTGGTAGAGATATCACAACTACGTTCGAGTCGAAGACCGCCATGAACGAGCCGATCGTCACATTGAACAATACGATGTTCTTGTACTCCAAAAATCCGATCGCTCGCTTTAGGATACTAGATTTACCGGCGGGCAGGTCAGGCTTTCAATAAAGCTTAGGCTCGAACAGCACTAGTCACTGCACATAACCGCCAATCCTACCCAATTCCATGATGACCTCCTCAATCTCCTGTCCTTCGAATGGGAATCCTTTATCATGACCAATAATTTTGAAGCCACACTTTTCCAAAACCCGAATCGATGCCCCATTGTGTTTAGCGACACGTGCATACAACGGTCGCATCTTCACTTGATCTAGAAATATTGACAATGCTCTCGTTGCGATCCCTCTGCCCCAATACTCCTTTCCCAGCCAGTAGCCCACCAACTGCTCACCCTCCTGCTCCCAACTCACAACTCCCCCAGCCACCTCCCCATCAACCAACACCGTCTTCAGAATATTCCTCGGATCCTTCATGATCTTCTCCCAATGAGCCATGAACGCCTCTCTGGTCCGGGGAGGAAAAGCAGCCATCCGGTACCCTTCAGGTTCATGTTCAAACTTGAACGTGATCGGAAGATCATTCGGAATCACATCTCGCAAAACTACCTCGTCCACCAAACTCTCCATCTCCTTCTACCCACCGGCCTCGTCTAGCGTGTCCTCTGACTTAGCATTATCCACCTCATCCTCCGGCAGCTTCTCAAACTCAACCACCAGATCCGTCCCGATAATAGGTCCGATATCTCGATGGGATAGGACTAGGGTTTTCTTCTTCGGAATCGCATTAACTATCGAACTCACGTGTCGACGCAAAGTTATCAGATACCAGGTCATAACTGCGACGAGTCCCAATGAAAACAATAGAGCGATTACGAGTGAAAGGAAGAACGCGTCCATCTAATCCTCACTCCGGGAGTACTCAGCCAACCTGACGGTTCTTCCCTTTACTAGCGTGTCCGAACGTCCAATGTAACCTGTTCAGGATCCCTCTGTCCCGAATCCAACAATTTCTCCCGGTACGCTGCCAAGTCAAGGAATCCATGCCCTGAAATATTGAACGCAATCACCTTCGCCTCATTCTTCCTCTTACATTCCAACGCTAGATCAATCGCGGCCTTCACCGCATAAGCCGACTCTGGCGCGGGCAAGAATCCTTCCGTCTGCACAAAGGTGCGTGCAGCCTGGAACACTGCCATCTCATCCCGCGGATACTCCACCGCCTCGATCAATCCGAGATGCTTCAAGTAGCTAATGACCGGCGCCGCAGCATGATACCTTAACCCATCCGCTTTCACTGGTTCCATCTCCGCCTGATGCCCGACCGTGTACATCTTCAACAACGGCGTCTTCCCAGCATGATCGCCGTAATCGTACCGATACTCGCCCCTAACAAGATTCCCAGACACCTCCGTCTGCGCAGCTAAGAAACGGCACTCCCTCTTCTTTTGCAGAACCTCCCCCGCAAACGGCAAGGTAAAACCCCCAAAATTGCTTCCGCCACCAAGACAGGCGACCATAACATCCGGCGAATCATCCACCAGCTCAAATTGTTTCATCGTCTCCAATCCGATAATCGTCTGATGCATCAAGACATGGTTCAAGACACTACCCAGGCTGTAGACCCAGCCCCTATTCTTCTCCGCAAACTCCAAACCCTCCGAAACCGCAATTCCCAACGATCCAGGATGCTTCGGATTCTGAATCAACAATTCCCGACCAACATCCGTCATACCACTCGGCGAAGCCACAACCCTCGCACCATACAACTCCATCAACGCCTTCCTCTCCGGCTTCCAATCATACACCGCCCTCACCCAGAAAACAAGACACTTCAAACCCATCAAACTAGCTGCATACGCTAACGCAGTTCCCCACTGACCAGCACCAGTCTCAGTGGCCACACCAACATGACCCTCCTCCGCCGCATAATACGCCTGAGCCAACGCCGTGTTCACCTTATGACTACCAGTCGGCGACAGATCCTCCCGCTTGTAATACAAACGAGCCGGAGTATTCAGAAAATTCTCCAACCTACGCGCCCGATACAAGGGCCGCGGCCTACCAGCCTGTAAGTACAATTCCCTGACCTGATCTGGAATCTTGATCCAACGCTCCGTCGACATCTCCTGCGCCAACAACTTACGGGGAATCACCCTACTCAGAAACTCAAGCCGTGACGGGCCCTCATCCGGATCCTTTGGTCCCGGAAACGATCCGGGAAAATCAGGAACAATATTGTACCAAGACTTCGGCAGATCATCAATACTCAAAGGAATCTGATTTACGAACTTGTTATTCACCAAACGAATATCACACGAAAGATGAGAGGGCTAGTTGCTTGCTAATGCTTAAGCTTGCCTCTTCCAATCCAAGGAAAAAATCTGGCTCTAGTGCTTTACGGATGCTGGATGGGCCGCTATCGCATCAATTGATATCAACAAGTTAGGCGTGTCAGCTCCCAATCTAGCCACCGACCGCGCCGGTGGTTCTTCCGGGAAGAATTCTTTGTATGCTTCATTCATGCTCCGATAATCAGACGGGTTAACAAGATAGACTGTCGCCTTCACAACGTCCGGCAATGATGCCCCAGCAGCCTTCAAAGCGGTCTCAACATTCCTCAAACACTGCCGCGTCTGATCCATAACATTAGACCCGGCCAAGTCAGTAGGTTGCTGGCCTGGTTTCAGCCCCGTCTGGCCACTGATGAACACGAAACCATTGGCAACAACAACATGAGAATACGGACCCATAGCCCTTGCATGGCCCTGCAAAACCGGTACAGACTTCGTCTTCAAGTCCAACCAACTGCCAAATCGGTTCGATAACGGGACAGGATTAAAAGAGCTATTCAGAGAAGCAACCCTTTAAGCCCAGCACTGTTAATAACGAATTCAGAATCTTGTGGCCACGTGACTTTGGGGATTCCAGAGAGAACCGGGACCCAGAACTCACACTTGCTCTGACCGAGGTTTGGAAAATCAAAAAATTACCAGACATTGAACGGGGCTACATAGAGGACTAGCTGGTATTTGGAAACAGAACAGAAGCTGGAGAGACGGCCTACAACCCCTCCCCAAGCAGTCCAGGACCAGCCGACAGTCCCTCTCGAACCCCCAGCCACATCAACGGAAACAAGCCCAGACACTCCCCACCCAGAGGAAGCATCGGCCTCAACAAGCGGCCTATCCAAGAATCCCGCACTACAAACACAGCTGATAGAGGCCGCGTTGTACGTATCAGGTCGGCCTCTTGATCTAAAGATCCTCGGAAACGTGATTGGTGCTCGTTCTGAAGAGAAGATACGAGCAATAGCCCAGAATGTTGCAGAGAAATATCGTCAAAACGAGAGCCCCATCCAGATCGTCGAACTGCCAGACGGACGATGGGTCATGCAACTCAAAGCTACCATCACCAAATACGTCCGTAGACTGTCCAACCGTCCACTCTTGACTCCGGGACCCCTGAGGACATTAGGGTTCATCGCTTTGAAGCAGCCCGTAAAACAAGCATACGTTGTCCTTGTACGAGGAAAACTCGCCTATGGACACGTCAAACAACTGAGGGAAATGGACCTGATAACAGATGAGAAGGTTGGAAAGACCAGGGTCCTGAGGACAACAAGCACCTTCGCCGATTACTTCAACCTCAACCATGACGTGATCGAGATGAAGAAGGAGCTAAAGTCCGTCTTAGGTAATACCGACGCCCCCAGCGCTTAGGGAAAATATCACTCCCACTCTCACTCTCGTTCGTTGCATATAGCCACCTGGCCTTCTGTTCAGTTAACGATCAATTCCAGAGCCTCTCTTCATGTGTTCTTACAACGTTCCTGCCTATCTTCCAGGTAATCCACCCCATCTGAACGGCATTACTAATAATCTGGTATCGTTATCCGGTTTAATACCAAGAGTACAAACTCGATGGTACCCGAATCATTCTCGTTGACCCGATCCTGTCAATACAGGACCTTGGTAATGTCCCCTAGGTCTGTTTCCTGTCTCGAACTTCTTAGTCAAACATAGCCCTACGTCCCCGATACGCCCATGATTCTGAGCGTCCTCAACAATAAGGGCGGCACAGGGAAGACCACTACTAGCGTGAACGTTGCAGCCGCGCTCGCAATGCGAGGCATGAAAGTTCTCTTAGTAGACTTAGACCCGCAAGGCAGTGCGACTACAAGCTTCGGAGTCGAGAAAGCCAAACTCCCCAGCACGATCTACAATGTCTTAACCCAAAACAAGCCCCTGGCCGAAGTTCTACTACCAACTCCCGTAGAGAATCTCACCCTCGTCCCATCGAACCTAGACTTCACAGGAGCAGAAGTCGAACTACTCTCCGCACCAGGCAGAGAATACATACTACGCAACATGCTCAAACCAATACAGGACAATTATGACCACGTAATAATCGACTGTCCACCCAACATTGGACTGTTAACTCTCAATGCATTGATCACAAGTAGTCTATTGCTTATCGCTGTGCAGTGCGAGTACTATCCAATGGAAGGGTTACCCTCCCTGCTCAGGATCATGGACCTCGTTACCACCCGTCTCAACGCCAAATTCGATTATCGCATAGTCCTAACAATGTTCGACCGCAGAACCGCACTATCCCGTAAGGTCCAGGATATGGTGAAGGCAAACTTCGGCGAACGCGTCCTCAAAACTGTCGTTCCACGATCCGTCCGAATGGCTGAAGCACCAAGCAAGGGAGTGCCCGGGATTATCTATGACAAGAAGAATCCTGCTAGCGAAGCCTACAGGAACCTGGCGGTCGAACTGCTACGTGTTCCTGTGGTCATCGAAGCCTAAGTCTCCGATCTCTAGAGCTGAGCCGGCATATTGGCTACCGGTCTAGACCGGCTCGTACCACAGAGACTCGGCGATGGAACCACTCCGAGAACTCTAGGCGCATCATTATTGCATGAGGCCTGCGTAGAGGCCCTATCCGACTCAGCATTCCCAGTCTGGTCTGTCAAGGCCAAAGCACTACTCCTATACTTGATCAAGACGGACGAGGATGGAGCAAGAGATTGGGCCCGGAGTAGCAGTGCAGAAGTCGAAGAAGCCTTGCGAGCCAAATATCCGGAATTGTACAAGGCAGTCGCGGAAGAGTTGCAGTCGAGGACCGTCCCTGCCAGCGAGCCGGATAAAGAAACCTAGTTAAGCCACTCTGCAAACCCGCGCGATTCATCATCCATGTCAACAGGCAGTACGCCAAAGCCAGGGGACACAGTGTCCGTAACACTCCACAACAAAGAAACAATCGAAGGAACCGTAGAATGGGTCGACGGAAACGGCGCATGGATCAAGGGCGCACAGAGAGCCCGCTGGGTCCCCATCGAATACTTCGTAAGACCTGATCTGGTCAATCCGCCACCTAAGCCTGCAAGTGAATTAGGAGAGAAAGCACCGAAGGCCCGGAAAGAAGATTCCGAGTCCGAGGAATAAGTGCACACTCCAATAATTTTCCATCCCCGACCTCTCAACAGTTTGACGGCAAGATCCAGAGTCAAGGTACATATCCCATGAAGCAACATCCGTTCAGGTGGGACGTTAGTCAAGCGTGAAGCCCGAATATTCTCAATCAACGGTAGTATCATCCGTCCCTAAGACAGCTCACGCGAACTACATCGTCTATTCACAACTCATTCTCACAATGTTGATCTGGGGAGCAGCTTGGCCCGTGGGACGCGTGCTCGCAGCGGGACTCCCGACTGTTTCGATCGCAGTGATCCGTTACGTTATCGTTGTCCCGGTTCTCTTTCTAATCCTCCGCTTTCGAGAAGGCAAGATCCACATTCGAAGAGAATGGATTCCCACACTCGTTCTTCTCGGTATATTCTCCACGACACTCTACCAGATCTTCTTCCTCTACGGTGTAAAGTACGCTGCTGCCAGTGACGATAGCATTGTTATCGGCGCGGGCCCCGTAATGATCGGTGTCCTCGCCAGCGTCTACGCACAGGAACGACTGACAAAATGGAAAATTCTCGGTCTACTAGTCGGATTATCCGGCGTTGTCCTGATTGGTTTCCTCAGTCCCAACACTGGAGTTCTAAACCGTCCCTTGGGGCTCAGCCTCGTCTTCTTCGGAGCATTATCCTACGCTCTCTATACGATCCTCCTGAGAAGATTCGTCCAGAAAACCAACTTCAACCAAGAGGGCATTCATGTTAGCAGTCTCTCGATCAATTCCTGGATGGCCGTCTTCGGCCTAATCTTCCTCGCCCCATTCTCCCTTGTCGAACAACCCTGGAACTATACATGGAACTTCAACTCATGGATAGGAATACTCTACCTCGCCCTACTCTCCACAATAGTCGGCTACTACCTCTACATCGAGGGGGTCACAAAGATCGGCGCGGGAAGAGCCTCAATATTCAGCAATCTCGTCCCTGTCTTCGGAGTCCTAACAAGTGCACTCATCCTACAAGAAGCAGTCAGCGTCTGGACCGTCGTGAGCTTACTACTCATTCTGACTGGCGTGTATCTAGTTAACACCAAACGCGCCGCCTAGAAACCGTTCCTTGTTGCACTCAAGTAGTGGGTTCTACGACCTGATGTAGAGGCGTCGGCCAGAATTGAGGAAGAAGAATTCCGTGGAGATCGTCACCATTGGAAACGAGTTATTGATCGGGCACACACTGGACACGAACAGCAACTGGATTGCACAGAGGTTAAGGGACCACGGCTGGCTCCTCCGCAGGATCACGACGATTCCGGATTCTTTGAATGAGATTGCGACCGCCGTTGAGGAATCGTTGCGTCGAAAGCCTCGATTGCTGTTTACATTAGGCGGGTTGGGACCAACGCCTGATGATATGACATTGAAAGGCATTGCCAGAGCTCTGGGCACACGGGTCCAACTGAATGAGACTGCATTGGAGATGGTGCGTCAATTCTACAAAAGAATGGAAAGGCCGGCGAAGATGATCGGTCCGAGGAGAAAGATGGCGATGCTGCCCAAGGAGGGTAGTCCATTGAGTAATTCCGTGGGGACGGCACCTGGAGTTCTGATCGAGAAAGGATCCACGACAATTATTTCATTGCCCGGTGTTCCACGGGAAATGGAAGCCATCTTCAGAGAATCGGTTATTCCATTACTCGAGAAAAGTGGCGGGAGAGCTCCTATCGAGACAACTCTGAAAATTGATGGAATTGTCGAGTCGGCGTTCGCGCCGGTTCTTGTTCGGGTGAAGCGTCTGTTTCCGGGCCTATACTTCAAGTCTCATCCGCGTGGCGGTGAGATTACTGGACGTCCCTTGATCGAACTTCATATTTACAGTCTGACCGAGAAAGGAAGAGAACAGGTTAGCGAAGCGGCTTCCTACGTACTG
>Ga0209157_1002015_pt1 | contig 16408 bp, 12 predicted proteins | sample GraSoiAngelo_135_FD_185892 | JGI IMG/M metagenome (GOLD analysis project Ga0209157, IMG submission 185892) | Grasslands soil microbial communities from the Angelo Coastal Reserve, California, USA - 14_0929_05_40cm (SPAdes) (version 2) | ecosystem: Environmental > Terrestrial > Soil > Grasslands ...
GTCCCAGATGTGGTTGCGGTATTCGAGGCACTGCACCGACTTCTTGACGGAGAGGTCGCGCGGGCGCGGGAGGTCGATGCGCACTTCCTCGCGGATGCGCGCGGGGCGCGCGGTGAGGACGACGACGCGGTCGCCGAGGAATACCGCCTCCTCGATGTCGTGGGTGACGAAGACGATGGTCTTGCGCGTGCGCTCCCAGAGCTTGATCAGCTCTTCCTGCATGGTCTCGCGCGTCTGCGCGTCGAGGGAGCCGAAGGGCTCGTCCATCAGCAGCACCTTGGGATCGAACGCCAGCACGCGCGCAAGCGCCACGCGCTGCTTCATTCCGCCCGACAGCTCGGCGGGATAGTGGTTGCGGAAGTCGCTCAGGTTCATCATCTGCAGGTACTTGCCGACGGTGGCGTCGATCTGCGCGCGCGGCGCGCCCTGGGTCTCGAGACCCCAGGCGACGTTGCCGGCCACGGTGCGCCACGGGAAAAGCGCGAACTCCTGGAACATCATGCCGCGGTCCGGGCCGGGGCCGCTGACTTCCTCGCCGTACACCCGGATGCTGCCGCCACCCTCGGACTTGATGAAGCCGCCGATGATGTGCAGGAAGGTGCTCTTGCCGCAGCCGCTCGGGCCGATGACGGTGATGAGCTCGCCCTCGCGCACGCTGAACCGCTCGACGTCGAGGATCGCCAGCGGCTGGCCGTTCTTGGTATAGACCTTCCTGACGCTGGAAGCCTCCAGCGCGACTACGCTCACTTCTTCTCCGCGGCAACCGGCCAGCCATGCCCGGAGAGATCGAACTTCACGCCGGCCAGGACGTATTTCTTCTCGAAGAACAGCCGGCCATCGAGCTTCGACAGATCGACCGGCGGCGGCGGCTGCGGCGTGGCGCCGGCCGCCCTGGCCCGCGCCTCAGCGCCCGCGAGGTCGTCGACCTGCAGGCCGAAGTGATCGAGCCCATAGCCTTCGGGATAGGGGTTCGGGGTCTCCTTGGTACGCTTCCAGCAGACAATGGCGACGTTGATGTAGCCGTCCGTGAGGTAGACCTCGCGCGCCAGCTCGCTGTCGCCGCGGCCGATCTCTTCCAGCCCGAATCCCTTCTTGAACAGCTCCGCGGTCGCGAAGGGGTCTTCCGCGGTGATTGCGATATGCCGGATTCTTGCCATGCTGCATCTCCTCCTTCCACTTCCTCTCGCTCAGGCCGGATAGGCCAGCAGCCGCTCGAGATCAGCCTGCATTTTCTCCGCATTCCGCCCCTCGCGGCGAATGCGGCGGTTCCTGAGCCAGCAGCCGACGGGGCTCGAGCGCTGCCCGTCCGCGCCGACCTCGCGCGAGATGCGCACCACCGTGTCGACGCGGTGCTTGCGGCGCCTCGCATAGCTGTCCAGGGCAATTTCCAATGGGGACAATGCAAGCTCTTCGGCAAGAACCGTAGCATCCTCCATCGCCATGCCGGCGCCCTGGCCGATATTGGGCGTCATCGGATGCACTGCGTCGCCGAGCAGGGCGGCCCTGCCCCGGGTCCATTCGTCGAGCGCCATCTCCTCGATGTCGGTGGAGATGACGCCGTCCATCGAGCGCAGCTGGGAAAAGACGCGCGCGATGCGCTCATCGGTGAACTGCCTGAACGCGTCTCGGAGCCGGCTCACGCTGTCGAACACGGGCGGCTGCGCCTGCGGCGAGTTGAACGTGGTCCAGACATAAAGCCGCGCCGCCGAGATCGGCACCAGCCCGATGCGCTGGCCCCGGCCCAGGAACTCCGTGAAATGCCGTACGCCGGCTTCATTGTCGACGATCAGCCGGTGCGACCGGTACCCCATGTAGCGCGGCCGGATCTCGCCGAAGAGCCGGCCCCGTACCTGGGAATGGATGCCGTCGGCGCCGACCAGGAGATCCGCCTCGAAGACCTCGCCGCGCCCGGTTTCCGCGCGCACGCGATCTGGCCGGACGTCGATGCTCCGAACGCTGACGTTGAACCGTACTGCCGCGGGCGGCAGGCTGCCGTACAGGACGTCGAGCAGATGCGCGCGGTGCACGAGCGCGCCGACCGACAGCTTCCCGGCCTCGTAGAGCGGGCGGTAATCGCGCATCGCGAGCGAGCGGCCGCGCGAGTCGCAGGTTTCGCGCACGAGGTAGGGCCACGAATCCAGGCGCACCGCCTCGGCAAGGCCGTTTCGCTCCAGGACGCGCATCGCATTGGGGTTCATGATGATGCCGGCGCCGACCGGGTTGAGCTGCGGGGCCTTCTCCAGAACGGTCACCGGCAGGCCGCGAGTGGAGAGCTCGCGCGCGAGGGACAGCCCGCCGATGCCGCCGCCGATGACCAGCGTCGAGATCATGGCTCTACCGAGAAGAACACGCGCAGCAGGTTCAGGTCGACGTCCTGTACATTCATGCCGGTGATTCATACCATGCGCTACATTGATTTGACATATGCCGGAGCGCCGTCCTAGGCTGCCTGGTTTCACACCGGAGGAGTGAATGAAACCGATCAGCTGGCTTGCCCTGGCCGCGGCAGCACTGGCGCCGGCCCTCTCTATCGCGCAGGAAGTCACGCTGCGCGTGGTGAGCGCCTTCCCGGAGAACCAGTACTACGTGAAGCGCACCGTCGAATGGATCGACAAGGCCAACAAGGAAGGCAAAGGCGTCCTGCAGATGAATTTCATCGGCGGGCCGAAGGCGATCCCGACCTTCGAGATCGGCAACGCGGTGAAGACCGGCGTCGTCGATATGGCGCTGACTACGGGTGCGTACTACACCAACCTGATGCCCGAGGCCGACGCCCTGAAGCTCGCCGAGGTGAGCGCGGCCGAGCAGCGCCGCAACGGCGCCTATGACCTGATCAACAAGATCTGGCAGGAAAAGGCCAACATGTACTACCTCGCGCGGGTAGTCGAGTTCACGCCCTTCCACCTGTACCTCAACAAGAAAATCGACAAGCCGGACCTGACCGGGCTGAAGATCCGCATCACGCCGGTGTACCGCGACTTCTTCCAGTCCATGGGCGCGGCCGTGATGACCACCGCGCCGGGCGAGGTGTACACCGCGCTCGAGCGCGGCGTGATCGACGGCTACGGCTGGCCGATCCACGCCCTGTTCGATCTCAACTGGCAGGAGAAGACCAAGTTCCGCGTCGACCCGGGGTTCTACAACGCCGAGGTGTCGCTGGTCGTGAACCTGGACAAGTGGAAGTCGCTGCCGCCGGCGGCGCGCGATTTCCTCACCCGCCAGGCGCTCGCCTACGAGGGGCAGAACGAGTTCTGGAAGTCGTACAACCAGAACGAGGCCAGGCGCCAGGCGCAAGCCGGCATCCAGACCATCAGCTTCGATGCGGAGACGAGCCGCAAGTACGTGCAGCAGGCGAACGAGGTGGGCTGGGCGAGCATCATCAAGACGAGCCCGCAGTACGGGCCGCATCTGCGAAGGCTGTTGGGGCGATGAGCATCGCGGCGCTCGAGGCGGCGTACGGCAAGGCGCTCGACGCGCTCGCGCTCGTTGCCTGCGCGCTGATCTTCGCGCTGACCCTGATGATCTGCGCGGACGTGTTTCTGCGCAATGTGCGCATCGTCCCGGGCACGGTCGGGCTGGCATGGAGCAACGAGGTCTCCGAAGCGATGCTGTACCTCGTCACCATGCTGACCGCGCCGTGGCTGCTGCGGCGCGGCCAGCACATCCGCGTCGACATCGTCCTGCGCGCGGTGCCGCCGCGCGTAGGCTGGGCGTTCGAGTGGGCGGTCGACGCGCTCGGGCTCGCCTGCTGCGCGGCGATCGCGTACTACGGCGCGCGCGCGGCGCTCGCCAGCTACGCGGCCGAGTCGCTCTCGATCAAGACGCTGATCACGCCGGAATGGTGGCTGCTCAGCGTTCTGCCGGCGGCGTTCCTCGCGCTTTCGCTGGAGATGCTGTTCCGCATGCGCCGGCTGTATCTCGGGGAGCGCGCGCCGCGTGATGACGCCGTGTCGACCGGCTGAGCGCCATGTCATGGGGCGGCGCCGCATGGCTGATGCTCGGAGGCTCCACCGTGCTGCTGTTTCTCGGCCTGCCGGTGGCGTTCTCGTTCCTGGTGATCAACCTGGCGGGCGCGCTGCTGTTTCTCGGCGGCGAGGCCGGGCTCACGCAGCTCGCGCGGAACAGCGTCGTCTCCGTGGCGAGCTTTTCACTCACGCCGATCCCGCTTTTCATCCTGATGGGAGAGGTACTGTTCCACACCGGCCTCGCGGTGAAGGTGATCGACGGCGTCGAGCGGCTCGTGCGGCAGGTCCCGGGGCGGCTGGCGGTGGTCGCGGTGGTCGCCGGCACGGTGTTCTCCGCGATCTCCGGCTCGACCATCGCCACGACCGCGATGCTCGGCAGCCTGATGCTGCCGGTGATGCTCGCGCGCGGCTATCACCCGACGATGGCGACCGGCCCGCTGATGGCGATCGGCGCCGTCGACATGCTGATTCCGCCTTCCGCGCTCACGGTGCTACTCGGCAGCCTGTCGGGGATCTCGATTTCCAAGCTGCTGATCGGCGGCGTGATGCCGGGGCTCATGCTGAGCCTTGCGTTCATCGTCTACATCATCGTGCGCGTGAAGCTCAATCCGGCGCTGGCGCCGGCGGCCGGCTTAACGCAATACCACGGCTGGGCGAAGCTGCGCCCCTTCGTGCAGTACGTGCTGCCGCTGGTGTCGATCTTCGTCATCGTCGTCGCCTCCATGTCCGCGGGCTGGGCGACGCCGACCGAGTCGGCGGCGATCGGCGCGCTCTTCACCATGGTGCTGGCCCTCGCGTACCGCGCGCTGAGCGTCGAGAATCTCCTCCAGGCATTGCGGGGAACGGCCGCCATCTCCGGCATGATCCTGTTCATCATCGTCGGCGCCACGACCTTCTCGCAGATCCTGTCGTTCTCGGGCGCCAGCAACGGGCTGGTCGAGCTGATCGCAGGATTAGGGCTCACGCCGCTCGCCGTGATCGCCGCGATGATGCTGCTCCTGATTTTTCTGGGCCTGTTCGTCGAGCAGGTGAGCATGATGATGATCACGCTGCCGATCTACATGCCGCTGGTGCAGAAATACGGCGTCGACCCGGTGTGGTTCGGCGTGATGTTCCTCATCTGCATGCAGCTCGGCCTGCTGCTGCCTCCCCACGGCCTGCTGCTGATGACCATGAAGGGGGTGGCGCCGCCCGAGGTCCGCATGGGGCATATTTTCCAGGCGGTGCTGCCATATATCGCAATGAGCCTGCTCCTGCTCGCCCTGGTGTTCTTCGTGCCGGCGATTGCAGTCTGGCTACCTAGGATTCTGGTGTAGACCATGGAACGATCCTTCAAGCAGGAAGTCGCCAAGCTCAAGCTCGGCGAGGGTGAGACCTTCCACGGGGAGGGCATCCTCGCGGTCACCAAGGCGCTGCTGCAGTCCGGGGTGGCCTACGTCGGCGGCTATCAGGGTGCGCCGGTCTCGCACATGATGGACGTGCTGAACGACGCGCGCGACATCCTCGACGAGCTCGGCATCCACGTGGAAAGCAACGCTTCCGAAGCGGGCGCCGCGGCGATGCTCGGGGCGTCGATCAACTACCCGATGCGCGGCGCGGTGACTTTCAAGTCGACGGTGGGCACCAACGTCGCCTCCGACGCGCTTTCCAACCTGGCTTCGGCCGGCGTGCTGGGCGGCGCGCTGATCGTCCTCGGCGAGGACTACGGCGAGGGCTCCTCGATCATCCAGGAGCGCAGCCATGCTTTTGCGATGAAGTCGCAGATCTGGCTGCTCGACCCCCGCCCCAACCTGCGCAAGATCGTCGAGATGGTGGAGCAGGGATTCGAGCTGTCTGAGGCCTCGAGCACGCCGGTGATGCTCGAGCTGCGCATCCGCGCCTGCCATGTTCAGGGCAGTTTCAAGACAAAGCGCAACCAGGCGCCGAGGCTCTCGAAACGCGCGCTCATCGAAAATCCCGACTTCGATGCCGGCCGCATCTGCCTGCCGCCGGCGACGTATGCGCAGGAGAAGCACAAGATCGACGTGCGCTGGCCCGCTGCCGTTCGCTTCATCAGGGAAAGAAAGCTGAACGAGACATTCGCCGGGGACCTGCAGGACCTCGGCGTCCTGTGCCAGGGCGGCTTGTACAACGCGGTGATCCGCGCCCTGCAGCAGCTCGGCTTCGCCGACGCGTTTGGCGCGTCGCGCGTGCCGATCTATTGCATGAACGTCACCTATCCGCTCATTCCGGAGGAAATCACCGAATTCTGCAGAAGCAAGGCATCTGTGCTGGTGGTCGAGGAAGGCCAGCCCGCCTATATCGAGGAAGCGGTGCTCGCCACGCTGCGCCGGCACGAGGTCAATGCCGTCAAGGTGCACGGCAAGGATCTTCTCCCCATGGCGGGTGAGTACACCGGCGAAGTGGTTTTCAAAGGAATTTCAAAGTATCTGAATCATGCAGGTGCGATGGAACCGATCATTGCCCTGAAGAAAAAAGCCGCAGAACTGCTCGGCGGCCTGCCGCAGCGCCCGCCCGGGTTCTGCGTCGGCTGCCCCGAGCGCCCGGTGTTCTCGGCGATGAAAGTCCTCGAGAGCGAGGTCGGCAAGATCCACATGTCGGCCGACATCGGCTGCCACCTGTTCTCGACGCTGCCGCCGTTCGACCTCGGCAACACGGTGCTCGGCTACGGCCTCGGGCTCGCTTCGAACTCGGCAGTGCAGCCGATGTTCGGCAGGCGCACCATCACCATGATGGGCGACGGCGGCTTCTGGCACAACGGGCTCACCTCGGGGATCGCCAACACGGTGTTCAACAAGAATGACGGCATCCTCGTCATCATGAAGAACGGCTACAGCTCGGCGACCGGCACGCAGGAGCTGCCCTCCTCTCCGCAGCACAGCGAGCACAAGGCGCCCGACATGAGCATGGAGCGCGCGCTGGAGGGAATCGGCGTCGGCTGGATCAAGACCGTCGACAACTACAAGGTCGGCGCGGTGGCGAAGACGCTGAAGGAAGCAATGACCACCGACTACAAGGGCCTGAAAGTGATCATCGCCGACGGCGAATGCCAGCTCGAGCGCCAGCGCAAATTGCGGCCTCTCGTTGCAAAACAACTGTCCGAGGGAAAGAGAACGGTCCGCGTGAAGTACGGCGTCGACGAGGACACCTGCACCGGCGACCACTCGTGCATCCGGCTCTCGGGCTGCCCGACGCTCACCATCAAGGACAACCCCGACCCGCTGCGCACCGACCCGGTGGCGACGGTGATCGACGGCTGCGTCGGCTGCGGGCTGTGCGGCGAGAACGCGCACGCCGCAGTGCTGTGTCCTTCGTTCTACCGGGCGGAGGTGATCCAGAACCCGAACCTGTGGGACAGGCTGGTTTCGAGAATCCTGTGAATCTTCCGGAGCGCCCGATCACCGTTCTCATCGCCGCGCTCGGCGGCGAAGGCGGCGGCGTGATGGCCGACTGGCTGATGGAGGCGGCGACGGCGAGCGGATATCCCGCCCAGGCGACCTCGATTCCGGGCGTGGCGCAGCGCACCGGTGCGACGACGTATTACCTCGAGCTGTTTCCCGCGAAGAAAGAGCAATTGAACGGAAAAGAGCCCGTCTTCTCGCTCACGCCGAGCCCGGGGAATGTCGACGTGATGGTCGCTTCCGAGCTGGTGGAGGCCGGGCGCGCGATGCACAACGGCTTCGTCAGCCCCGAGCGCACCACGCTGATTGCGTCGACGCACCGCATCTACGCCACGGTCGAGAAGATGCAGATGGCCGACGGGCGCTTCGACAGCGCGCGCGTCGTGGAAGCGGCGCGCCACCTGGCGAAGGCGAGCGTGCTGTTCGACATGCGCAAGCTCGCCCAGGAGAGCGGCACCGTGATCAACGCGGTGCTGTTCGGCGCCATGGCGGGGAGCGGCGTGCTGCCGCTGTCGCGCGAAGCCTGCGAGCGGGCGATCCGCGGCGCCGGCCGCGGCGCCGAGGCGAGCCTGCGCGGATTTGCCGCCGGCTACGACATCGCCGCCCGCGCGCGGCCCGCGCCGGTAGAACCTGCGTCGCCACGGCGGGCCACCGAATTGAAGGAAATTCTCGCTCTCGCCGTCGACCGCCTCAAGGATTACCAGGACGAGCGGTATGCAGATCTGTATCAGCAGCGGATAAAGCCCTTCCTTGGCGGTGACGCGAAGCTCGCCGCAACCGTGGCGCGGCACCTCGCGCTCTGGATGGCCTACGAGGACATCATCCGCGTCGCCGACCTCAAGACGCGCGCCAGCCGCTTCGAGCGGGTGCGCCGCGAAGTGGGCGCGAAGGACGGCGAGCCGGTGGTGGTCATCGATTACCTGAAGCCGGGAATCGAGGAATTCGCCTCCGTTCTTCCTCGTTTCCTCGGAAAAAGACTTGTTGCGTGGGCGGAGCGCCGCGGCAGGCTCGATGCCTACAACGTCGGCATGCACATCAAGACTTCGAGCCTCTTAGGTTACCTGTTGGTGCGCTCGCTCGCCTGGATGAAGCCCTGGCGGCCGCGCAGCTACCGCTACGGCGAGGAGCAGCAGCTGATCGAGCGCTGGCTGGGCCTGGTCGCCGAGGCGGCAAGGCGCGACGCCGGCCTGGCCTTCGAGGTCGCCGAATGCGCCCGCCTCATCAAGGGCTACGGCGAGACGCATCGGCGCGGCAAGGCGAACTTCCTCGCCATCGTCGATGCGCGAGTGGAAAACCCGGACACTGCCGACCCGCGCGCGCAGGCGGCGGCGATCCGCAAGGCGCGCGAGGCCGCGCTCGCCGACCCCGAGGGCAAGGCGCTCGGCGCGACGCTCGGCAAGCCGGTGGTCTGGCTCAGGCCGCTCGCCAGATCGTAGAATCTTTGTTTTTGGAAATCGCCATGGCCAGCGTTCCCCAGCCCACCCTCGGCGCCGCGCGGCAGGAGTTGTATCGCCGCATGGACAAGGACAACCTTGCCCCGCTGTGGGAGGTGCTGCACGAGCTCATTCCCAACGAGCCGGCGACGGCTTGCCGGCCCGCCGTGTGGAAGTACAGGCAGGCGCGGCCCTACCTGATGGAGGCGGGCAAGCTGATCACCGCGAAGGAGGCGATCCGGCGCGTGCTGATCCTCGAGAACCCCGGCATGCGCGGGGAGTCCTGCATCACGCAAAGCCTGTACGCCGGCCTGCAGCTGATCCTGCCGGGCGAGATCGCCCCGAGCCACCGCCACTCGCAGTCGGCGCTGCGCTTCATCGTCGAGGGCTCGGGCGCGTACACCGCGGTCGACGGCGAGCGCACCACCATGTTCCCCGGCGACTTCATCATCACGCCTTCGTGGACCTGGCACGACCACGGCAACCCGGGCGCCGAGCCGGTGGTGTGGATGGACGGCCTCGACATCCGCATCGTCCAGCTGTTCGCCGCGCAGTTCCACGAGGTCTATCCGGAAGAGGTGCAGCCGGTGTCGCGCAGCGAGGGCGCGTCGGCCGCGCGATACGGTAACAACCTGGTGCCGCTGGCGGTTGCGGCGCCCTTCGGCAAGACCTCGCCCATCTTCAACTATCCGTACGCGCGCAGCCGCGATTCGCTCGACAAGCTCGCGCAGGACCAGGCTCCCGATCCCTGTCACGGCTGGAAGATGCAGTTCATGAACCCGCTCACCGGCGGGCACGCGATGCCCACCATCGCCGCGTTCATCCAGCTGCTGCCGAAGGGCTTCCGCTCGCAGGCGTACCGCTCGACCGACGGCACGATCTACAGCGTCGTCGAAGGCGAAGGGCGCGTGCACGTCGGCGATGAAACCTTCGAATACGAGGCGCGCGATACTTTCGTGGCGCCCTCCTGGACGCCGCTGCGGTTCGAGGCGAAGGGCGCGACGGTGCTGTTCTCGTTTTCCGACCGCCCGGGACAGGAAGCCATGGGACTGTGGAGGGAAAAACGCGGATGAACGCGCCGGATACGCTCAGCCGGGAATACAACAACCGGGCGCTGGTGCCGGAGCATCCGCAGTTCTTCGCGCGCTGGGGCGAGAGCTCGGCGCGCGCGCGCGGCACCATGATCTGCTATCTCGAGCGCCGCTACGGCGACATGCCGGGCGAGACGCTCGACCTGTTCCCGGCGCGCAAGGGCGATGGCAGCTGCATGCTGTTCATCCACGGCGGCTACTGGCGCGCGCTCGACAAGCGGGACTTCTCGTTCCTGGCCCCCGCCTGGGTCGACGCCGGCGTCTCGCTGGCGGTGGTGAACTACGACCTCTGCCCGAAGGTGACGATGGAGGAGATCGTGCGCCAGATGCTGCGCGCGAGCCGCTGGCTGTGGCTGCATGCCGAGCAGTACGGCATGGACCAGGACCGGCTGTACGTCTGCGGGCATTCGTCGGGCGGGCACCTGACGGCGATGATGATGAGCGCGCTCTGGCCGGTGTTCGACGCGCGGCTGCCGAAGGACCTGTGGAAGGGAGGGCTCGCGATCAGCGGCCTGTACGACCTGCGGCCGCTGCCGCACATCGATTTCCTCCAGCCGGACCTGCGGCTCGACGAGGCGTCCGCGCTCAGGCTCTCGCCCGCCTTCCTGCCGCCGGCCACCCGCTCCCCGGTGATGACCTGCGTCGGCGGCGACGAGTCGAGCGAGTTTCACCGTCAGAACGCGCTGCTCGGCGAGCGCTGGCGCGCCGCGTTCGCGGGCGACATCGCGATGCCCGGCACCCACCATTTCTCGGTCGTCGACGGCCTCGCCAACCAGTCGAGCGCGCTGTTCCAGGGTGCCCGTCGCCTGATGAAGCTGGATAAATGACCGAGTACCTCGAGCCCGGACGCTACATCGACAGCGCCCACCCTGCCGTTATCCGATTCTCGAAACAGAATTCCCGGGGTTCCGTGGCGCGCGAGCGCGCGGTTTCGCTTTACTACGCCGTACGCGACCAGGTCCGCTACAACCCGTTCCTCGATTTTTCGAATGCGGAGGTCTTCAAGGCGTCGTCGGTGCTCGACGCCGAGCAGGGCTTCTGCGTGGGCAAGGCAGCGCTGCTTGCCGCCTGCGTCCGTGCGGCGGGCATCCCCGCGCGCGTGGGCTTCGCCGACGTCAAGAACCACCTGACGACGCCGCGGCTCGCTGAAACCATGGGCAGCGACCTGTTCGTCTATCACGGCTACGCCGACCTGTACCTCGAGGGCCGCTGGGTGAAGGCCACGCCCGCCTTCAACCTCGCGCTGTGCACCAGGTTTCGCGTCAAGCCGCTCGAGTTCGACGGGCGCAGCGATTCGATCTTCCATCCCTTCGACGCGGACAACCGCCGCCACATGGAGTACCTGCGCGACCGCGGCCGCTACGCCGACGTGCCGGTCGAGGAGATCCAGCAGGCGTTCCGCGAGACCTATCCGAAGTTCTACCGCCTCGGCCCCGACGCAGCGAAGGAAACGTTCGCGCCGACCTGATGCGCGCGCTGCTGGAAGAGAGCTTTCGCGCCGCGGTCGCTGCGGCGGACCCCTTGCGCATCCTTGCACCGCACCTCCTTCCGCCGCCGCAGGGCCGCACTTTCGTGGCTGCTGCGGGCAAGGCCGCGGCTTCGATGGCCCTCGCCGTCGAAAAGAACTGGTCTTCTAACCTGGAAGGCATTGCGATCACCCGCTATGGCCATGGCCTTCCGACCAAGCGCATCCGGGTCGTCGAGGCTGGCCATCCGGTGCCTGACGCGGCAGGTGAAGCCGCCGCGCGCGAGATCCTTCAAAGAGCAAAATCCCTGAAGGAAGAAGACCTGCTGCTGGCGCTCCTTTCGGGCGGCGGCTCGAGCCTGCTGTCGCTGCCTGCCGAGGGGATCTCGATGGCGGATCTCAAGGCGGTGACGACGCAGCTGCTGCGCAGCGGCGCGACCATCCAGGAGATCAATACCGTGCGCAAGCACCTCTCGGCCATTCAAGGCGGCAGGCTCGCCGCGGCGTGCCGCGCACCGGTGCTTGCGCTCATCATCTCGGACGTCACGGGCGACGACCCGACGCACATCGCCTCCGGGCCTTGCGCGCCCGATCCAACGACCTGCGACGATGCCCGATCCGTGCTTGCAAAATACCGCATCGCTTTCCCCGGCCGCCTATCGGAAACCCCTAAGCCAGGCGACCCTGCGTTCAGGCGCGTCGAGAACCGCGTCATCGCCACGGCCCACCGCTCGCTCGAAGCGGCGGCAGAGGTCTTTGCGAAAAGAAGCATCCAACCCGTGATTCTCGGAGACACCATCACCGGGGAAGCCGCCGAGGTTGCCAAGGTCATGGCCGGGCTGGTTCGCGAAATCCGGAAATACTCGACTCCTTTTCGCCCACCGGTGGCATTCATCTCGGGCGGCGAATGCACGGTGACAGTTCGCGAAGAGGGCGGCCGCGGCGGGCGCTGCGCTGAGTTCCTGCTCTCACTCGCCATTGAGCTGCAAGGCATGGAGAAAGTCTGGGCAATGGCAGCGGACACGGACGGCATCGACGGATCCGAAGATAACGCCGGAGCCTTTATGACCCCGGACAGCCTCGACCGGGCAGGCAAGAAGGGACTCGAGGCGAAGGCACTGCTCGCGAAGCACGACAGCTACGGCTTTTTCTCGGCGCTCGGCGACCTGCTGGTCACCGGGCCGACCCGCACCAACGTCAACGACTACCGCGCGATCGTCGTCGCTTAGGGGTCATCTGCCGGGGTTCAATGGGACTATGACCCCCGGTTATGAATGTCATTTTGGGCATTCATTATTGCCATTACCTATTTCGATAGGAGGGTAAGATGTTTGCAAGAAAGACCTTTGCAATACCCGCCGCGTTCATCACCCTGCTCGCGGGCGCGGTCCCGGTACAAGCCGGACTGCTCGACCTCGGGTCGTCCTCCTCGACCAACTGGACGCTCGGCGGTGTGCCGTGTACCTTGATCCCGGTCCCGGCGGCTGCGCCGTTCGGCACCGGAACTTGCCCAGGCGTGCGTCCCGGAGCGATCGTGCTCTCCGACGTCGGCCAGTGCACGCTCAACTTCCTTTTCGTGGGATCGGATGGCAGCCGCTACATCGGCACTGCCGGCCATTGCATCCTCGGCACGAGCCCGTTCGGCGGCGACGTGGGCGAGATGGCATGGGCTCCGGGCACGGGGCCGGAGGCACGCGATGCCGGCGGCAACCGGATCGGCGAGTTCGCCTACGCGATTCTTCAGGACCCGAAGGACTTCTCCCTCATCCGCCTCGACGCGCAAGTACAGGCGAGCGCCGGCATGTGTCACTTCGGCGGGCCGACCGCGGTCAACGACGATCAACCCGGCCTCCTGCAACCCGTGGTGCTCAACTGGTTCGGCAACGGCGTCGGGGTCGGGGCTGTAGTTCCTGCGCGCAGCGCCCTGGCGGCGGGCATGCCCGATCCGGATCACGTCTTCGCTCAGGGCGTCGCCGTCCCCGGTGATTCGGGAAGCGGAGTCATCTCAAGCGACGGCCGCGCGGTCGGGGTGTTGGTGACGGTAGGAGTGCATACCGCCTCCCTCGGCTTCGGCGGCCTGGACGCCGGCACCATCGGAATGACCCGGTTGACTCCGCAAGTCGAGCGCGCTCAGGCGGTTCTCGGCGTGAACCTCGACCTGCAGCTCGCTCCGATCCAGTAGCCAACGGCTACGGCGCGATCATCCTCGCCTAGAACTTCTGCTGGGCGAGGCGCGCATGGGTCACCGGGCTCATGACAAGCAGGCCGGCGTCCACCGGCAGCGCGACGCCGGTAATCCAGCGCGCCTCGTCGCTCGCCAGGAAAACCGCCGCCCAGGCGACGTCCCACCCGGTGCCTTCGGTGCCGAGCGGCGCCGCGTCGCGCCGGCGCTCGCGCAGCGCCTCGTCCATGCGCGGCGCCACCATCGGGCCGTACACCAGCCCCGGCACGATGCAGTTGACGCGGATGCCCTGCCGGCCGTGGTCGCCCGCCATCGAGCGTGTCATGCCGACCACGGCCGCCTTAGAGGTCGAATACGGCGTGCTCTGGTTGGCGCGCAGGCCGGCGATCGAGGAGATGTTGATGATCGAGCCGCCGCCGCCACGGATCATGTGGGGGATCGCGTATTTGCTCGTCAGCATGATGCTCTTGATGTTGACGGCCATTACCCGATCCCACTGCTCTTCGGTGACTTCGAGCACGTCGGCTCGCACGGAGATGCCGACGTTGTTGTCGAGAATGTCGAGCCGGCCATAGCGCTCGACCGCAGCTTGCACCATCGCCTTGCAGTCGGCCGCTTTCGACACATCGGCGCGAAACGCCGAGGCGGTGCCGCCTTCCTTGAGGATGGCCTCGACCGTTTCGCCGGCCCGGTCTTCCACCGCATCGGCGCACAGCACCTTCGCGCCCTCGCGCGCGAACAGGATCGCCGTCGCCTTGCCGTTCCCGATGACCTTGCCGCTGGAGCCTGCGCCCGTAACGATCGCCACTTTGCCCGCCAACCTGGCTGCCATGCGCGGAATACTACCGGGCTGCCGATCTTCAGTCTCAAGCGCAGCGCTACCGTACGGTACTGCGATCTCGACCAGTCCCATGAACTTCCTGCGCGGCCTGTAGACAATGAAAAAGGGGCTACTAGCGAACCAGCAGACCCCCTACCCTGCCTGTCCCCTTTTCTCAATTCGGGCTATTGGATCGTGATGCTCCCGGCAGTCAGCGTCGCCATCGGCAATGGCGTATTGCCGAGGATGAGCTGGAGGCCCTGCGTCGTGGCCGTTACGCTGAACGGCACCCCTGTGAGAGGAGGCGTGCCGTTGCCCATGTCGACGGTGCTGAGACCTGAGAAGGTCGCGGTGCCATCAGGGTTGACCGAGCCGCTGCTGGCCCGCCCCACAACGTTTATGTTTTGCGGTTGACCAAGGAGTGAGGTCCCGAGCAGCAGAGCCTGGAAGTCTCCGGTGGTAGAGCTGTCCCCCGGGACGCCAACTCCTTTTCCGAAGCGCAAGCCGCTGAGACTGATGCCGTTGAACGACGATCCGGCGGGGAAGACGCCCGCTCCGGCACCCGTCACCGTTGAGGTGCCCGATCCAGCGGGATCCCCGCCACGAACCTGAATGTTGCCGCTTCGGATGGTGCGGCCCGCCACGTATAGTGGAGAGGCCATAACCGTGATGGTGAATACGTCTTTGCCGCTCCCGTCGGGCTCGGCGTTGTCCTGGACCGCTACGGTGAAGGTGCATGAAGTACCGCACGGGCCTGAGAACTCCGCTGAATTGCCTGTGATCGTCAGCGAGGTAACCGGGCCGTGCACATGCCGTCCGCTCGCGTGGTCCAAGTAGTTCAGGTTGCCAGTCGCAGGTCCCCCCGTGGTCTTACGCTGTGCAACAAAGCCGAAGTTGGCCCTTCCCCCGAGGACGTCGATTACCCCACCACCTGTCACCTTCCCGGTCGTCGTCTGCGGGCTCACCACGGTGGTGGCGGTAGAAGCGTTGTTGGCAGGGTTAGTGTCCTCCGTGGGGTTGGTGGCCGTCACGTTCGCCGTGTTGATCAACACTCCCGTCGTCGCGACCGAGATGTGCACAGTGATGGTGAAGGGCTGGGTGGCGCTGGGGGCCAGCGTGCCAGAGGTGCAGGTCACGGTGCCGGCCGTGTTGGTGCACCCCGCGCTCGCGGAGACGAAGCTCACCTGTAGCGGCGGCAGCACGTCAGTCACCGTACCGCCGCTGGAGGTGGAGGGGCCGATGTTGGTGACGACGAGGGTGTAGGTGATGTTCGTGCCGGACGTGGCGGTGGCCGGGGCCGTCTTCAAGATGCTGAGGTCGGCCACGCGCTGGGCAGTGGTCGCGGCGGTGGCCAAGTTATTAGCGGGGTTGGTGTCCTCCGTGAGGTTGGTGGCCGCCACGGTGGCGGTGTTGACGATCGGGCCAGTCGCCACGGGATTGATGTGCACGGTGATAGTGAAGGGCTGGGTGGCGCTGGGGGCCAGCGTGCCAAAGGTGCAGGTCACGGTGCCGGCCGTGTTGATGCACCCCGCGCTCGCGGAGACGAAGCTCACCTGCACCGGCAGCACGTCAGCCACCGTGCCGCCGCTGGAGGTCGAAGGGCCGACGTTAGTCACCGTCAGGGTGTAGGGGATGTCGGTACCTGCCGTCGCCGTAGTCGGCGCGCTCTTCGTGATGGAGAGGTCGGCCACGCGCTGGGCAGTGGTCGTGGCGGTGGCCAAGTTATTAGCGGGGTTGGTGTCCTCTGTGGCGTTGGTGGCCGCCACGGTGGCGGTGTTGACGATCGGGCCAGTCGCCGCGGGATTGATGTGCACGGTGATGGTGAAGGGCTGGGTGGCGCTGGGGGCCAGCGTGCCAAAGGTGCAGGTCACGGTGCCGGCCGTGTTGGTGCACCCCGCGCTCGCGGAGACGAAGCTCACCTGCGCCGGCAGCACGTCAGCCACCGTGCCGCCGCTGGAGGTCGAAGGGCCGACGTTAGTCACCGTCAGGGTGTAGGGGATGTCGGTACCTGCCGTCGCCGTAGTCGGCGCGCTCTTCGTGATGGAGAGGTC
>Ga0209157_1002021_pt1 | contig 16381 bp, 17 predicted proteins | sample GraSoiAngelo_135_FD_185892 | JGI IMG/M metagenome (GOLD analysis project Ga0209157, IMG submission 185892) | Grasslands soil microbial communities from the Angelo Coastal Reserve, California, USA - 14_0929_05_40cm (SPAdes) (version 2) | ecosystem: Environmental > Terrestrial > Soil > Grasslands ...
TTCATCTAGCTTTTCGCTCTCGCTTCGGCCGGCCTGCGGCGGCCGCCTCGATGTCGCTCGTGGAATTCACTCAGCGCGGCGAAGCCGCGCCTCGCTCGCTGTCATTCTTAGTTGGCACGGCGGCTGCGGCGTGTCGCCGCCGTGTGCCGTATCGCGCGGTTCCTCCTCGCCGCGCTCCTGCTCGTCACGCCGCCGACCAGTGCGTCATCAGCGCGGACGATCGTTGCGGTCGGCGCGAACGAGTCACTCAACTGGGCGGGCTACACGCAGGGCACGCTCGAGAAGGGCATCACGTTCCACTCCATCTCGGGTGAGTGGATCGTCCCGAAGGCGAAGCAGCACAAGAAAGGCGAAGCGGAGTATTCCTCAAGCTGGATCGGTATCGGAGGCAGCTGCCTCGATGCGGCGTGCACCCTCTTCGACCCGACGCTCATCCAGGCGGGGATCGAGCACGACGTCGACGCGAACGGCACACCCTCTTACTACGCTTGGTGGGAGGCCATTCCCGCGCCGCTCATCCGCGTCGATCTCGCAGTCAGCGCGGGCGATCACGTTCGCGTTGTCATCAGCGAGGACGCGCAGGTGCCCGAGCTGTGGACGATCACGATCAGCAACCTGAGCACGGCTGCTGTGTTCTCGCTCAGCGCGCCCTATACCTCGACGTACGGCACCGCCGAATGGGTGATCGAGACACCGGTGGTCATCACCGATGATGGCGGCGTGCAGATCGGGCCGATGCCGGATCTCGCGCCGGTCCGCTTCGACAACGCGACGGTCAACGGGCAGCCCGCGGGACTCATCGACGCAGAGCGCATGTTGATGGTCGATTCGGACCTCTCGGTGATCGCGGCTCCGTCGGCGCCCGACAGCGATCGTGACGGATTCAACGATTGCGCGTATCGCGGCATTTGTCCGGCGCCGTCAAAGGAGTTGCGCTAAGCAGTTCGGCTCAAACGCGGAGCTCGCGATACGCTCGCCTCATGGGCCTCGCGCGCGCCGCGATCGTCGCGTTCCTGTTATCCGCATGCGCGAGCGCGAGCGCGCCCTTCACGAGTCCCTCCGCCTCTCCGTCGATTTCGGTCACGACCGCGCCCACCGCAACGGTGACCCCGGCGGTGCCCACAACTACGCCGTCGATCGCCGCTGCATCGCCGGCCGCGACGCCGAGGCCCATCACCGATCCGAACCAAGCGATCTTCTCGGCCGCCGCGGGTTGGCGAGCTACGGGAACGACCCTCGTCGTCGCGGGCACCGCCGCCTCAGGCGCGACCACGCTCGTCGCTCTGCCGATCTCGCCATCAGGCGCGGTCGGCGCTCCGACGACGCTCGTGAGCTTCGTCCCGGACGCATGGGCGCTGCGCCGCGACGGCAGCGCCGCGGCGATCGTCGTCGCAACGCCTGGCCGCTCGCGGCTCGCGATTTGGGAGACGAGCACCGGTGCGATACGGTGGCTCACATCATCTGACCAAGGTCCGGACCAGTCCGCGCCGGTCTGGTCCAGCGACGGCGCGTCGATCTACTTCATGGAGACGACCGACACCGCAAGGAAGATGGTCGCGCTGCGCGCGGACGGTACGGTAAGACGCGAGATCACCATTCCGGATCGGTTCGACGGAGGCGTCGGCCTCACGCCCGATGGCAAGGGCCTGGTTTGGAGTCGTGGCCAGGCCGGCGGGTCCGTCGACATCCTCGATCTCGCCACAGGCGCGAATCGGCATTTGCAGGACAACGCAAGTGTGGCGGCGTGGCGCGATCAACAGCCGCGGGCTCTGCTTCTTGTCGGTGGGTGCTGTGCCGGCCCGCCGGGCGCATCGCTCGAGCTCTGGGACGACGTGGCTCTCACGTCGCGCGTCATCGCGGCGCGCGGGCCGCAGAGCGATGCTGCCTTTGGGACGGCGTCGTGGGATCCACGCGGCGCGCGTTTCGTCGCCGTCCGATATGCAGGCACCAGGAGCGCGCGCAGCCTCGCCATCATCGATCCGGCAACCGGTGCCGTGCAGGACGTGGCGCGCACGGAGGGCGCGACGTCGGTGCTGTGGCTCGACGAGGGGATCGTCTTCACGCGGCCGGCGATACCGAACGGCGCCGATCTTCTGCTGATCCCTGCGGCGGGCGGCGAGCCGACCAGCATCCATCAGGGGTTCGGAGGCATCGGCTCGCTCTTTGTCGTCCGTCCCTGAGTCACTGCCGTGCTGACGCTAACGTAGCCGCTCGTGCGCGGGAGGATCGACATCAACAGCGATCTTGGTGAGGGTGCCGGTCACGACGCGGAGCTGATGCGTTTCATCAGTTCCGCGAACATCGCGTGTGGCGGACACGCCGGTGACGAGGACACGATGCGCGAGACCGTTGCGCTCGCGAAGAAGCATGGCGTCTCCATCGGCGCGCATCCGGGTTACCCGGACAAAGCGAACTTCGGGCGGGATCCGATGAACATGGATCCGCTGGCGCTCACCGAAGAGATCGCGGCGCAGATCCGATCGCTCGTCGACATCGCGCGCTCGCTGGGCGCGACCGTTCGGCACGTGAAGGCGCACGGTGCGCTGTACAACCAGGCCGCTCGCGACAAGGGCATTGCCAGCGCCATCGCGAATGGGATCTACGACGACGCGCGCGGCGCGAACTATCTCGTGTTCGCGATGCCGCGATCAGCGCTGCTCGAGGCGGCGCGCGCGATGGACCTGCGCGTCGCGCGCGAGGGATTCATCGACCGCGCCTACGAGCGTGACGGCACGCTCCGCTCCCGCAAGCTCGACGGCGCGCTGCACACCGACCCGAAGGTCGCGGCCGCGCAGGCGGTCTCATTCCTTCGCGAAGGCGGCGTCCGCGCGCAGGACGGTTCCCTCATCCGCATGGACGTCGACACCCTCTGCTTCCATGGCGACACCCCGGGCATCACCGACATTGCCGCCGCGGTGCACGAAGCGCTGAAGCGAGAGGGCATCGAGGTGCGGCCACCCGCGTGAGGACCTGGCCGCGCGTCACGCCGTTCGGCGAGTTCGCGTTTCTCGTCGAGCTCGGCGACACATTCGATGACGCGCTCGCCGCGCGCGCGCAAGCGATCGCGGATCGCTGGGATCTCGGCCCCGGGATACCGGCGTACACCTCGGTCGTCCTCTCGTTCGACGCAGGCGTCGATGTTGATCGCGCCGAGGACCGCGTCGCACGACTGCTGCGGACGGAGGGCTCACAGGCGGCGGCCCGTGCGCCGGCGCGACTCGTCGAGATCCCTATGCGCTATGACGGTCCCGATCTCGCGGACGTCGCGGCGATGTCGAAGCTGTCGATCGACGAGCTCATCGGACTGCACAGCGGACGCGAGTACGTCGCGTACTTCCTCGGCTTCCTTCCCGGATGGGCGTACTGCGGCCGGCTCGATCCACGCGTCCTCGCCACACGGCTTGAACGTCCGCGTGAGCATGTGCCTGCCGGTTCCGTTGGCGTCGTCGACGGACAGACCGGCGTCTATCCGTACCGATCGCCGGGCGGCTGGCGACTCATCGGATCGACGGACGAGGTCATGTTCGATCCGGCACGCGAGCGGCCATCGCTCATCAGCCCGGGCGACCGCGTGCGGTTCGTGCCGAGATGATCCGCATCGAAGCGCCCGGCATCGCCTCGACGGTCCAGGACGTCGGGCGCACGCGCCACGTGCGTTTCGGCGTGCCGACCTCGGGTCCGGCCGACCCATTCGCGTTCCGTGCGGCGCAGGCGCTCGTCGGTAACGCTGCGGCCGACGCGGCGATCGAAGTGATCGGCATGCCGTTCACGTTCCGCTGCGATACGTCGCGCCTCGTCGCGGTCACCGGGCGCGAGGTGACCGTGACGGTCCGCGACCGCCTCCCGTCGTGGACGTCGTTCTTCGTCCGCGCTGGTCAGCTCGTCCGTGTGAACGGCACGGAGCGCAGCCGCTATACGTACGTCGCGGTGAGCGGCGGCATCGCGAGCGAGGTGGTGCTGGGTTCGCGCGCCGCCTATCCGCGGATCGGCATCGGCCGCGCGCTGCGCGCCGGCGACTCCTTGCCGCTCGGCGCCGCGCGGCGCGGTGCGGAGGATGCCGGCGCGTCCATCGAGCACGAATACGACGAGCGCGTCGCGGCGTTCGCCGGACCGCACCTCGATCGTTTCGAAGCCGCCGTGGTGTCGCGCTTTTTCAGCGAGCCGTTCGCCATGTCCGCGCAGAGTGATCGTCAGGGCGCGCGCCTCGACGGCGTGGCGATCGCGCCGAAGCCGGGCGAGCTCCTCTCCTGTGGCGTCGTCACGGGGGCAGTGCAGGTGCCGCGCGGCGGTCAGCCGATCGTCGCCCTCGCCGATCACGGCACGACGGGCGGCTATCCGGTCATCGCGACGGTCGTCTCAGCCGATATCGGGCTCGTCGCGCAGCGCGCGCCCGGCGAAACGCTGCGCTTCTACCGCGTCGAGCGCGATGAGGCGCTTCGCCGCGCTCGCGAACGCGACGTCGTGCTCGCAACTGCCTGACGGAGCGCGACCATCTCGAGCGCGGCGTCCATGAACTCCGCTCCTTTGTTTCCCTCCGCGCCACCGGCGCGCGCCAACGCCTGCTCGATCGTGTCGCAGGTGAGGACACCGAACGGGATCGCTATTGGATAGGTGATCGAGAGCTCGGCGATCGCGCGCGCGATCGCATGTGCGAGAAACTCGAAGTGTGGAGTCTCGCCACGCACGAGGCATCCGAGCGGGACGATCGCGTCGAAGCGACCCGTGTCCGCGAGCAACGCGATCGCCGCGGGCAATTCGAACGATCCCGCGACCTCGAAGATCTCCACCGACGCGCCATTCGCGGTCGCGCGCTCGAGGGCCGCGCGTTCGAGTCCGAGGGTGACATTTTCGTTCCATCTCGCACGGACGACCGCGACGCGTGCGCCGCGTGTCGCGATCTTCGACATGGCGGGTGTCGTTTTGCCCTTCATCCCGGCGAAACTCTAGCGAGGCCCATCACAAAGGTTGCCCGGACGACGTTCAGGCAGGCGAATGGCCCTTCTGGAGGTCGCCGCGCGTGGCCGTGCCGTCGACGCGCTCGCCCTGACCATCGTGAATGACGCCGTCGCGGCGCGCGCCGATGCGCGCGAGGGCGTCTTCGGCCGTCGGATGCATGTTGCGGCGTCCGTCTCGGGTATAGCCTTCCTTACCGACCGCACAAGCCGTGCATACGGCTGGGCCGAAGTCGATCGCATCGACGTGCAGCATCGTTCGGTCGTCGTCCGCACGTCCGCGCCGATGCCGATCACGCGTCGCTTCCGCCTCGTCGTCGACGAGGTCGAGGAGCCCGAACTGTCGCAGTCCTTCGCGGGCGTCCTCGAAGAGATGCGCGCCGGCCAGTTCGGTCGCACGGGCAGCGCGTGGCACGACTACCAGAATGCACTCGAGCAGCTTCACCGCTCGTTCGCGCAGCACGACGATCAGTTCCTCCCGTCGGTCGCGTTGCTGCTCTGGGTCGCGCTCGGCGTCCTCGCGTCGATCGTCGTTTCTGTCAGCGTGAATCTGGCCCAGATACACGCGATCCCTCCGGGGACGTTCTCGGTGTGGCATCGGATCACGCTCATCGATCCGCGCGCGCTCGCTGCGGCGTTCGCGGCGTCGTCGCTCTTCACGACCGTTGTGCTGCACGTCGGCTTCGGTGACGGTGCATTCGTGTGGATGCGCGGCGCGGCGCGCGGCTGGCACGAGCGCGTATCGGCGCCCCTGGCGTTCGTGACGCGGTACGTCGCTCGTGCGCTCCTCGCGCGCTCGTCGGCGGCGGTCGTGCTGCTGATCGCGCTGCTCACGTTCTGGCCGAACATCGCGGCCACCCAGCTCGTCGGCGCGAGTGGGGTGCGCAACGTGGTGGTCCTGCCGTTCATCAGTCTCGACGAGAACTGGCGTGACGTCGTCGAGATCTCGCAGGTGCCCTCGCCAGACAAGGGCGAGCGCCCGAGCGTCCTCATCCGCTTCGCCGACGGACGCGTGCTTCTTGCGACGGAGGACGACCTCGGTGGCGGCACGACGCCCCAGCTCTACGCGCGCGCGACGCAGTGGCGCGCCGCGGCCCCTAGCTCTGATCGATCGCGCTGAGCAGGTGTCCTAGCTTCGCGCGCTTCGTCTGAAGGTACGCGCGGTTCTGCGGCCGAGCCGGCACCTCGATGGGAACGCGCTCCACCACCTCGAAGCCATAGAGCGACACCGACGCCTTCTGCGGGTTGTTCGTCATGATGCGCGCGCGACGCACTCCGAGATCCATGAGGATCTGCACGCCGATGCCGTATTCGCGGTGGTCGGCCTTGAAGCCGAGCGACTCGTTCGCCTCGACGGTGTCGAGCCCCTGATCCTGAAGCGCATAGGCGCGCAGCTTGTTCATGAGTCCGATCCCGCGCCCCTCCTGGCGCAGGTAGAGGAAGACGCCGCGGCCCTCCTTCGCGATCGCTGAGAGCGAGGCGCGGAGCTGATCAGCGCAGTCGCAGCGGAGCGACAGGAATGCGTGGCCGGTGAGGCACTCCGACTCGACGCGCACGAGGACCGGTTCGGCCGTCGAGAGGTCGCCCATCACCAGGGCGACGTGTTCGGCCTCGGTGTTCGCGAACTTCGCGCGATAGCCGTAGACCGTGAACTCCCCGAACTCGGTCGGAAGCTTCGCGGTCGCGATGCGCTCGACGAGGTGCTCGCGGGCCATGCGGTGCGCGATGAGCTCCTTCACGGTGATGATCTTCAGGCCGTGCCGCCGCGCGAAGCGCTTCAGCTCGGGCAGGCGCGCCATCGATCCGTCCGGGTTCGTGATCTCGCAGATCACGCCGACGGGCTGAAGCCCAGCGAGTCGACACAGATCCACCGCTGCCTCGGTCTGTCCGGCGCGCACGAGCACGCCACCCTCGCGTGCGCGCAAGGGGAAGATGTGACCGGGCTTGACGAGATCCATCGGCGTGCTCTTCGTATCGGCGAGCACGCGTATCGTGCGCGCGCGATCGGCGGCGCTGATGCCGGTCGTGGTGCCCTCGCGCGCGTCGACGGACACGGTGAACGCCGTCCCGAGGCGCGCCTCGTTCCGCTCGACCATCTGCGGTAACTGCATCTTGTCGAGGCGCTCGCTCGTCATCGGGACGCAGATGACGCCGCTCGCGTACTTGCGGATGAAGGCGACGGCTTCAGGCGTCACGGTCTCCGCCGCCATCGTGAGGTCGCCCTCATTCTCGCGATCCTCGTCGTCGACGACGATGACCATTCGCCCACGGCGGATCTCGTCGACCGCCTCGTCGATCGTCGTGAACGGTGGTTCGGGCGATACGACACGTGGCAGCGGGGTCACGCGGCGGCGCTTCTGGGTTGCCATCTCACTCAAGTCTAGGTCAGCCGCTATCGCTTTTTGGTGATGCGCTCCACGTATTTGGCGATGATGTCGACCTCGACGTTCACCGAATCTCCTGGCCGCAGCGCGCCGAGCGTGGTCCGCTCGGCGGTGTGAGGGATGAGCGCGATCTCGAAGAACGTCTTCCCGAGGCGCGCGATCGTCAGGCTCACGCCATCGACGGTGACGAAGCCCTTCATGACGATGTAGCGCTCGAGGCCCTTCGGTAGCGCGAAGCGGAGGCGTCCGCCGTCACCGTCCGCCTCCCGCGAGAGCAGCTTCGTCTGCGCGTCTACGTGGCCCTGCACGAAGTGCCCTCCCAGGGCCGTGTTCGGCGTCGCGGCACGCTCGAGGTTCACACGCGATCCACGCGTGAGCGCCCCGAGCGTCGAGCGGGCGAGCGTCTCCGGCACGACGTCAGATGCGAACGAGCGATCGTCGCGCTCGACGACGGTGAGGCACACGCCCGCGACCGAGATGCTGTGATCCACCTCGAGACCTTCGATCGCGTGGTTCGCCGCCACCTCGATGCGCGTACCCGAGCGCGTCGCTTCTATGTGCCGCACGGTCCCGATCTCCTCGACGATCCCGGTGAACACCTACAACTCCGCTTCCATCGCGACGTCGTCGCCGAGCTTGCGCACGCGCAGCGCCTTCAGGTCGATGACGCGGTCGAGTCCGTTGAACGCGCTCGGCCCACCGCCGCCGGCGATCGGAGCGGTGAGAAGCAGCAGCCGGTCGGCCAGGCCCGACGACACGAGCGTGCTGGCGATCGTCGGTCCCGCCTCTGAGAGCACGGTGTTGACGCCCTGCTCGGCGAGCCAGCGCAGCACCGCGGCAAGGTCGAGCCCGTTTTCGCCACGAGGCAGCGACGTGACGAGCACGCCCGCGTCGCGCAGCCGCTTCACGCGTCGCGCGTCGGCGTCGCGTGCGACGAAGATGACCGTGCGCTGCGGATCCTTCGCGCGCACGACCTTCGCGGTCGGCGGCGTTCGCGCGTCGGTGTCGACGATCACGCGCAGCGGATCTCGACCCTTCACCTCGCGGACCGTGAGCGCGGGATCGTCGGCGAGCACTGTGCCGATGCCCACGAGCACGGCGTCGGAGCGATCGCGCAGGCGATGCACCTCCTTGAGCGCGGGCTTGCTCGAGAGATAGCGACGTCCTTTCACCGCGACGCGGCCGTCGAGCGTCGTCGCGAGCTTCACGACCACGAACGGCCTGCCCTTCGTGATCCGCGAGATGAACCCCTCGTTGAGTTTGCGCGCTGCCTGCTCGAGCACTCCCTGCGTCACGGTAATGTTCGCCGCGCGAAGGAGGCGGAAGCCCTTCCCGTCGGTGCGCGGGTCGGGGTCGCGCATCGCGGCGACGACGCGCTCGACGCCCGCCTCGTGGATCGCGTCGACGCATGGTGGTGTGCGTCCCGTGTGCGCGCAGGGCTCCAACGTGGTGTACAGCGTCGCGCCGCGAGCGCGGTCCCGCGCCTTGCGGAGGGCGACGACCTCCGCGTGCGGCTCGCCGGCCGCGCGATGGAACCCGTCGCCGACGATCTCGCCGTCGCGCACGACCACCGAGCCGACCACGGGATTTGGACTCGTGCGCCCGGCCGCCCGCGCCGCGAGGCGCAGCGCGCGCCGCATGAATTGGATGTCCTCGGCTTCGCTCACTCCGCTAAGTCTCGCCCACGCTAGTCTTTCAGCCCTTGTGACCATGTGCGAGAAGAAGTTCGCATGACCCTCGCGATGCCGGCGGCGAAGCACGCCGGCGAGGAGCTGCGCGACTCCGCGCTGCGTCAGCTCGACAGCGCCGCGAAGGCGCTCAATCTCGACCCGGGGATGCACCAGTTCCTGAGCACGCCGGAGCGCACGCTCATCGTGTCGGTGCCGGTCGTGATGGAGGAGGGTCACCTTGAGGTCTTCACGGGGTACCGTGTGCAGCACTCCACCGGGCGCGGCCCGGGTAAGGGTGGCATCCGTTTCCATCCGAGCGTGAGCCTCGCCGAGGTCGAGGGCCTCGCGATGCTTATGACCTGGAAGTGCGCGGTCACCGACCTGCCGCTCGGTGGCGCGAAGGGTGGCGTCGCCGTTGATCCGCGAAAGCTCACGCGGCGCCAGATCGAGCGCCTGACGAAGCGCTACACCGCCGCGATCCTGCCGATCATCGGGCCCGAGCAGGACATCCCCGCGCCGGATGTGAACACCGACGACTCGACGATGGCCTGGATCGTCGACACGGTGACGATGATGACCGGGCGGCATTCGCCCGCGGTCGTCACGGGGAAACCCGTCGAGCTCGGTGGTTCGCGCGGGCGGACTGAGGCGACCGGCCGCGGCGTTGCATTCGTGACGCTCGAGGCGATGAAGCGCGCTGGCCGCGCGCCGGAGAACACGCGCGTCGCGGTGCAGGGCTTCGGCAACGTCGGCAGCATCACCGCGAAGGCTCTCGCCGAAGCGGGGTGCAGGATCGTCGCGATCTCGGACGTGAGCGGCGGCTACACGTCGGCGAGCGGCATCGATGTCCCCAAGGCGATCGCGCATGTCCAGAGCAGCAAGCAGCGGCTGCTCGAAGGCTTCTCCGGCCTCTCGAAGATCAGCAACGACGAGCTGCTCGCGATGGACGTCGACGTCCTCGTGCCCGCGGCACTCGAAGGCGTCATCACTCCGGCGAACGCCGGCAGCGTCCGGGCGAAGCTCGTCGTCGAGGGCGCGAACGGTCCCGTGACCGCCGACGCGGACCGCATGCTCGCGGACCGGGGGGTGACCATCGTGCCCGACGTGCTCGCGAACGCGGGCGGTGTCGTCGTGTCGTACTTCGAGTGGGTGCAGAGTCGCGCCGGCTTCTATTGGGAGCTCGACGAGGTCGAGAAGCGCCTCGAGATCTACATGCGACGCGCGATGGAGCTCGTCCTATCGACGTCCAAGACGTACGACTGCACGTTGCGTGAGGCCGCGTTCATCGTCGCCGTCGATCGCGTTGCCCGCGCGATCGAGAGGCGCGGCATCTTCCCGTAGGCCAGCCGTGCGCCTCGGCCCGTGGTTCCTCGTCAGCGAACGCCTCGACGTCATGTCTGAGTTCTACTCGGACGTCGTCGGTCTCTCACCGACGCGACGCGAAGCCGGCCATCACGTCTGGTATTCGCTCGGCGGACTTGAGCTGGCGATCCACGTCCCGGAGGACAAGCCAGGGCCCGACTTCACGCCGTCGCCGCGCGGGATTCTCATGTGGTTCGAGTCGGCTCGCCCCCTGTCCGAGGTCGCGGCGCAGCTCGCCGGACGAGGCGTGCGGTTCTGGGGACCGTTCGACGGTGGTCAGAGAGACCTGCTCCTCACGCTAGACCCGGATGGAAACATGGTGGGTTTGTTCGTCGTGAAGGTGTGAGGCACTGGCGTGCTTGCATAAATATGCGGCTGAGCGCATAATCGTTCGATGCCCGTCAGGGTCGCGATCGTCGGGGTCACCGGGTACGCGGGGGGAGAGCTCGCGCGCATCCTGCTGCGCCATCCCGAGGTGCGCCTCGTCGCTGCGGTCGCGCGCTCGCATCAGGGCGAGCCGCTGCGCGATGTACAGCCGCACCTTCATGGTGCGCCCGACGCGCTGCGGATCGGGAACGACGTCGGTGACGCCGAGGTCGTCTTCACCGCGCTCCCGGCGGGCGAAGCCGCGAAGCAAGCCCCAGCGTGGATCGCCGAGGGCCGCGCGGTCATCGACATCGGCTCCGACTTCCGTCTGCGCGATCCGAAGGCGTACGAGCGTTGGTACAAGTACGCCCACCCGTCACCCGAGCTCCTTCGCGAAGCCGTCTACGGACTGACGGAGCTCACGCGGCCGAAGCTCCGCAACGCACGCGTCGTCGCGAACCCCGGCTGCTACCCGACGGCGACGCTGCTCGCGCTCGCGCCGGCGCTCAAGGCCGGCCTCATCGAGGCCGATCTCATCATCGACGCCAAGTCGGGAGTCTCAGGCGCGGGCCACAACGTCGACGAGGCCTTTCTGTACGGGACGATCGACGAGAGCGTTCGGCCGTACGGCGTGCCGAGCCACCGTCATACGCCCGAGATCCAGCAAGAGGCCGAAGCGATCGCGGGGGGCGGACACATCCGTATCACATTCACGCCACACCTCGTCCCGATGACGCGAGGCCTCATCGCGACCTGCTACGCCTCGTTGCGGGCCGGCGTGGGCGCGGCGCAGGTGAACGACGCATACCGCGCGGCGTATGCCGAGGAGCCATTCGTCCGGATCACCACTTCATATCCCGCGACCAAAGCGACGCTCGGAAGTAACTGGTGCCTCGTTCATCCGATCGTCGATGAGGCAAACCGCCGACTCGTCGTGTTCGGCGTCCTCGACAACCTTGTGAAGGGCGCGGCTGGGTCCGCGGTCCAGAACCTGAACGCGATGCGCGGTTTGCCAGAGACGCTCGGACTGGAGTCGCTGCCGCTGTGGCCGTGAGCTCGACACCCGCCGAGGCAGAGAAGATCATCGCGCCGCGCGGATTCCGGGCCGGCGCGGCGAGAGCGGGCGTGAAGACCGGCGTCGCCGACCGGTTCGACGTCGGGCTCATCGTCTCCGACAGGCCCTGCGCAGCCGCGGGAGTGTTCACGACGAATCAGGTCATCGCGGCGCCGTGCGTGCTCACCCGCAAACACATCGAGAGCGGAACACTCAGGGCGATCGTCGCGAACTCGGGGATCGCGAACGCGTGCACCGGCGATCAGGGCGACCGGAACGCGGTCGCCATGGCTGTCGCCGCAGCGAACGCCGTGGGCTGCTCGCCGTACGAGATCGGCGTCGCGAGCACCGGCGTCATCGGCTGGCAGCTGCCGATGGATCGCATCGTGCCCGCGATCGCGGCGATCAGACCAACGGAGACCGGCTTCCCTGACTTTTCGCGCGCGATCATGACGACCGACACAAAGCCGAAGCAGATCGTGGCCGCGCACACCAGCCGCGACAGTGGCACGATCCGCGCGATCGGGACGGCCAAAGGTGCCGGGATGATCCATCCGAACATGGCGACCCTCCTGTGCTTCGTCGTCACCGATGCCGAGGTGCCCGTCGCGGAGCTGCGGCAGATCACGCGACGCGCCGCGGACCGGTCGTTCAACGCGATCAGCGTGGACGGCGACACGAGCACGAACGACACGCTGCTCGTCCTTGCCAACGGCGCGTCCGGCATGCCCGCGACCGCGGAGACCGTGCGCGATGCGGAGTCGCTCATCACGCGGGTCTGCGAACTGCTCGCGCGCGAGATCGTTGCGGATGGCGAAGGCGTCACGAAGGTCTTCGAGGTTCGGGTGACAGGTGCCGCGAGCGACGACGACGCGCGGAAAGCCGCGCGGACCATCACCACATCGAACCTCGTGAAGACCGCGATCCACGGCGCCGACCCGAACTGGGGTCGCATCATCGCCGCGGCCGGCCGGTCGGGCGCGAAGGTCGACGACCGCAAGGCGAGCATCCGCATCGGCGCGGTCGACGTGTTCACGCGCGGCGCACCCGCGCTCTTCAATCCCGACGCGCTCCGCGCGGCGTTCTCGGAGAAGGAGATCGCGATCGAGCTCTCGCTCGGGCTCGGCGACGGCGCCGCGACCGCGTGGGGGACTGACCTCTCTGCCGAGTACGTGCGGATCAACGCCGACTACACGACGTGAGCGAGAGCGACGTCATCGTAATGAAGATTGGCGGCTCCGTCGCGGGCGAGGACGCGGCGGCGCTGGACTCGATCGCGGCGCTGAACGACGGCGGCCACAGCCTCGTCGTCGTCCACGGCGGTGGGCCGCTCGTCGGCGAATGGGCCGAGCGCCTCGGCATGGAGACGCGGTTCGTCCGCGGCCTGCGCGTCACCGACGAGCCTACCCGCGATCTCGCGCTCGCCGTCCTGGGCGGGCTCGCGAACGCGCGCATCGTCGCGGCCCTTCTCGAGCGCGGCGTGCCGGCGGTCGGCCTCACCGGCATCGACGGCGGCATCCTGCGAGCGCAGCGGGAGGACTCGTCGCTCGGATACGTCGGGTCGATCCGCCGCGTCGACAGTGCGCTCCTCGAGGAGCTGATCGGCGAGGGCCGCGTGCCGGTCATCGCGCCCGCGGCGCTCGAGGAGCCGGCGGGCGAGAAGTACGAGGTGCTCAACGTCAACGCCGACAGCGCTGCGGGCGCGATCGCAGCGAGCCTCGGCGCACGACTGCTCGTGTTCGTGACCGACGTCCCCGGCGTCCGATCGAAGGAGGGCCGCGTTCTCGCGCGGCTCGATCGCGAGCGCGCGAAGGAGCTCGTCGACGACGGCACGATCGAAGGCGGGATGCTGCCGAAGGTCGAGGCCTGCCTCGTGGCGGCGGGCGCGGGCTGCCGCTCGGCGATCGTCGATGCGCGCTCCGGCGACGCGATCGAGCGACTTCTCGCGGGCGAGCGCGTGGGCACGGTGTTCGAGGTAGCGGCGTGAAGGAGCTCGCGCGCAAACACCACCGCCAGCAGGCGCTGCTCCGCGTCGTCGCGCAGCAGAAGCTCGGCACGCAGCAGGATCTCGTTCGCGCGCTCAAGGGCGCGGGGTTCGACGCGACGCAGGCGACCATCTCGCGCGACATCGTCGAGCTCGGCCTCGTGAAGGTCGCGCGGAACGGGACGCACGTCTACGCCCCGCCGACGGCCGTTGCGAGCGGCGGTGGGACCGAGCGGCTGCGTAGGTTTTGTGAGGACTACCCCGTCGAGGGTCGCGTCGCAGGGAACCTCATCGTGCTTCGCTCGCCACCGGGGACGGCGAACGCGATGGCGATCGCGCTCGACACCTCGGGCCTCACGGAGATCGTCGGCACGGTCGCCGGTGACGACACCGTCTTTGTCGCGACGTCCACGGAGCGGCATGCCCGGTCGCTCCTCACGCGGCTGACCGCGTACGGGATCGCGAGGAAGGAACGGCAATGACGAATCGGGACGGAAAGAGCGCGCTGACGGCCACGAAGGGCGAGACCTGCGTCCTCGCGTACAGCGGCGGGCTCGACACATCAGTCGCCGTCGCCTGGCTGCGCGAGACGTTCGGGTTCGAGGTCGTCACCTGCACCGGCGACCTTGGATCAGTGCGCGACCTGGCGACGCTACAAAAGAAGGCGATCGCGAGCGGCGCGCGCAAGGCGATCGTGCAGGACGCCCGCGATGTCTTCGTCGAGTACTTCGTGTGGCCGGCCTTGCAGGCGGACGCGCTCTACCAGGATCGCTATCCGCTCGCGACCGCGCTCGGCCGGCCGCTCCTCGCGAAGCTGCTCGTCGACGCAGCGCGCGCGGAGAACGCGAAGTTCGTCGCGCACGGCTGCACCGGCAAGGGCAATGACCAGGTGCGATTCGATCTCGCGGTCGGTGCGCTCGCGCCGGACCTCAAGGTCATCGCCCCGATGCGCGGTGGGATGAACATGACGCGCGACGAGGAGATCGACTACGCGCGCAAGCGCGGCATTCCGGTCGAAGCGACAAAGAAGACCCCGTACAGCGTCGACATGAACCTATGGGGCCGCTCGATCGAGGCCGGCGTGCTCGAGGACCCCTGGGGCGCGCCGCCGCGCGACATCTACCAGTGGACGGTCGATCCTGAGGAGGCGCCCGCGAAGCCGCGCGAGATCGTCATCGAGTTCCGCGAGGGTGTCCCCAGCAAAGTCGACGGCGAGGAGCTCGGCGGCGTCGCGCTCATCGAGAGGCTCAACGAGGTCGGCGGCAAGTACGGCGTCGGCCGCATCGACCAGATCGAGGACCGCCTCGTCGGTATCAAGTCGCGCGAGATCTACGAGGCGCCGGCGGCGGTGATCCTGCACACGGCGCACAAGGCCCTCGAAGAGATGGTGCTCACGAAGGACGCGCTGCGCTTCAAGTCGGGCGTCGCGCGGGAATACGCGGAGATGGTCTACAACGGCCTCTGGTTCACGGCGCACCATCAGGACCTCGCTGTGTACGTCGGCAGCACGCAGCGTTTCGTGAGCGGCGAGATCCGCATTCGACTCGACCGCGGCACGCTCAGTGTCGTCGGACGCCGCTCGCCGCACTCGCTGTATTCGACGGCGCTCGCCACCTATGGCAAAGGCGACCTCTTCGACCACAAGGCGTCGGAGGGATTCATCACCGTCTTCGGCATGTCGCTGCGCACGCAGGCGCGTACCCAGGCCTTGTGGGGCGCGGGCAGCGAGGCCATGCTCGACGTGCCGAAGAAGGAACTGACCGCGGGGAACGCCGGGAAGGTCAGTGCCGCACGACGTCCGAGAAAACACGCGCGTGGGCGATAAGCCTCTTTGGTCCGGGCGATTCTCGGGGTCGCTCGATCCGAAGATCCGCGAGTTCACCTCGTCGCTCGAGCTCGATAAGCGCATCGCGACGCACGACGTGCGCGGCAGCATCGCGCACGCACGCATGCTGGGGAAGCAGAAGATCATCAGTGAGGACGAGAGCGCGCGCATCGTACGCGCGCTCGAGCAGATCGCGTCGGAGATCGCCGCCGGCACGTTCGCGTGGCCGGCCGATGCGGAGGACGTCCACTCCGCGATCGAGCGCGTGCTCACCGAGCGCATCGGTCCGCTCGGTGGGAAGCTGCACACGGCACGGAGCCGGAACGACCAGATCGCGCTCGATCTACGGCTCTTCGTCATTGAGTTGCTCGGCGATCTCGATCGAGCGGTGAAGGACCTCGCGCTCGCGCTCGTCGAACGCGCCGGCGACGAGGTGGACACCGTGATGCCCGGCTACACCCACCTCCAGCGCGCGCAGCCGGTGTCGCTCGCCCACCACCTCCTCGCGCACGTCGAAGCACTGCGGCGCGACCGCGCTCGGATCGAAGAGGCGCACGAACGCGCCGCGGTGTCGCCGCTGGGCGCAGGAGCGCTCGCCGGCGTCCCGTATCCGATCGACGTGCAGGCCGTTGCGCGTGAGCTGAAATTGCCGCGGACGTTCCGCAACAGCATCGACGCGGTCGCCGATCGCGACTTCATCGCCGACTTCGTGTACGCGGCGTCGGTCGCGGCGGTGCACGCGTCGCGGCTCGCGGAGGACCTCGTGCTATGGACGAGCGCGGAG
>Ga0209157_1002022_pt1 | contig 16375 bp, 15 predicted proteins | sample GraSoiAngelo_135_FD_185892 | JGI IMG/M metagenome (GOLD analysis project Ga0209157, IMG submission 185892) | Grasslands soil microbial communities from the Angelo Coastal Reserve, California, USA - 14_0929_05_40cm (SPAdes) (version 2) | ecosystem: Environmental > Terrestrial > Soil > Grasslands ...
ATCGGAATCGACTTCGAGTCGTTTGAAAAAGGCGCGGCATCCGAGGAAGTGGCGCGCCGGGCCCGCGAGTTGCGGGCCGCCTTTCCTGGATGCCAACTGATGCTGGGCGTGGACCGTCTTGACTATAGCAAAGGAATTCCCGAGCGCCTGCGCGCGTTCCGCGACGCGCTGGAGCGTCACAGGGAGCTGCAAGGTCGAGTGGTCTTGATCCAGAATGTTGTGCCGAGTCGAGTAGAGATTCCCAGATATCACGAGTTCAAGGACCGCATCGATCGTTTGGTCGGTGACATCAACGGTCGTTTCTCGACCGACACCTGGTTACCCGTGCATTACCGCTTTCGCAGCCTTGATCGCGACGATCTGCTGGCCCACTACCGTGCGTGTGAAATAGCGCTAGTCACGCCGCTCAAGGATGGCATGAATCTCGTAGCCAAGGAATATTGCGCATGCTGCGTCGACAAAGACGACGGCGTGTTGATTCTCAGCCAATTTGCGGGCGCAGCCGAGCAGCTCAAGCCCGGCGCCGTGCTGGTGAATCCCTATGATGTCGAGCAAGTGGCCAATGCGATATTCAAAGTGTTCCGCATGAGCGATGCCGAACGCCGTGCGCGCATGAAGCGCATGAGACGCGTGGTGCGCAACGAGGATGTCTTCTGGTGGGTGAATTCGTTTCTCAAGGCCGGATCGCAGCTCGCAACCCGGTCCGCACAAACTGCCAGCCGGCGCCGCGGCAGGCAACGCTAACCAGACCAAGCGACCCCTACAGGCGGGCCGAACCGTTGGCATAGGTATGCGAATCATCCACCACGGCTGTGGAAAACGATCCTTTGTTAAAACGCAATTTACATGGGCATCATCGACAAAGTGCGAAAAGTCTCGGATACCGTCTGGGAAATACCGGTGACTTACAAAGACGGCATGCATGTGCCGGCGCGGATCATCGCGACAGAAAAGCTCGTGCGGGAAATGGACGAAGCCGTTTACGAGCAGATCAGCAACGTCGCCACGTTGCCGGGCATCACGCGCTTTGCGTTTTGCATGCCCGACGGCCACAGCGGCTACGGGTTCCCCATCGGCGGCGTTGCGGCCATGGATGTGCACGAGGGCGGTGTGATCTCGCCCGGCGGTATTGGATTCGACATCAACTGCGGTATGCGTCTGGTCGCCACAAACCTCACGCGCGACGACGTACAGCCGCACCTGCGACAAATTGTCGATCTTCTCTTCCAACGCGTGCCGGCTGGCGTCGGTAGCCACGGATTTTTGAAATTGTCGCGCCAGGAATTTCGCGACGTTGTAGCGCAGGGTGCGCGTTGGTGCGTCGAACATGACTATGGATGGGACGAAGACCTCGAAGTCACCGAGGAAAACGGCTGCATCGCCGGCGCCGACGCGGCGAAGATCAGCGAGCGCGCAATCGATCGGGGCTACAACCAAATTGGCACGCTCGGCAGCGGGAACCACTACCTCGAAGTGCAGGTCGCGCGGCCCGAGGACGTGCGCGACAAGGAGCTCGCTGCGAAGTTCGGGATCACGATCCCGAACCAGGTCGTCGTCATGTTCCATTGCGGCAGCCGCGGTTTCGGACACCAGGTCGCGACCGATCACCTCCAGATTTTTTTGAAAGTGATGGAGAGCAAATACGGCATCAAAGTCCTCGACCGCGAACTGGCGTGTGCGCCATTCGAGTCGCCGGAGGGGCGCGACTACTTCGCCGCGATGAAATGCGGGCTCAACATGTCGTTCGCGAACCGGCAGGTGATCCTTCACCGCATCCGCGAAGTTTTTTCCGAAGTTTTCGGCCGGAGCGCCGAAGACCTCGGGATGCGGATGACCTACGACGTCGCGCACAACACCGCGAAGCTGGAAAAGCACGCTGTCGACGGAAAAGAGAGAAAACTGCTCGTGCATCGCAAAGGCGCAACGCGCGCGTTCGGGCCGGGCCACGAGGAAGTGGTCGCGCGCTATCGCGAAATTGGCCAGCCGGTAATCATCGGTGGGTCAATGGAAACCGGCTCGTATCTGCTCGTCGGTACATCATCGGGTGCGCAAACATTTTTCAGCACAGCGCACGGCAGCGGCCGCACGATGAGCCGCACCAAAGCGCGCAAACAATGGCACGGCAAACAACTGCAACGCGACCTGGCGGCGCGCGGCATTTACGTCCGCAGCACCTCCTGGGCAGGTCTTGCCGAGGAAGCGGGTGGTGCTTACAAGGACATTGACGAAGTGATCGAAGCGACACAGCTGGCGGGGATCAGCAGGCCCGTGGCGCGATTCACGCCGATCGGGAATGTAAAGGGATGAAGAATGACGAAAGAATTGCGTACCCTGCCGAGGCACTCCCTCGACGGCTTTAAGCCGTCGAGTTTGACAAGCGGATTTTTGAAATGGAACTGCGCACGCCAATCACATTGATCACCGGCCCACTCGGCAGCGGCAAGACCACGTTGCTCCGGCACATTCTCGCGACGCGCTCGGCGAAGATCGCGATTGTGATGAACGAATTCGGTGAGATCGCGATCGACTCAAAAGTCGTCGAGGGGAAAAGCGTGCGTATCACCGAACTCGGTGGCGGTTGCGTTTGCTGCTCATTGATCGGCGAATTCGAGTCAGCTGTGAACGAAATCATCCAGCGCGTCGAGCCCGACATAATCGTCGTCGAGACCACGGGGCTCGCCGAACCGGAAGCGCTCGTGTTCAACATTCAAGAAGCGCTGCCGCAATGCCGGCTTGATGGTGTGGTTTCCGTGATCGACGCAGACATGCTTGTTCGCTTCCCCGAGCTCGGCCATACCACGCGACTGCAAATCGAGGGCGCAGACATTTTGCTCTTGAACAAGATCGATCTCGGCGAGCCGCGGCAGATCGAGCAGCTAGAAATGAAACTGCGCGAACTGAATCCGACTGCAACGATTGTTCCCACTGAGCGCTGCCGGATCGACCCCGAGCTGTTGTTCGGGATCGGGCGCGAGAGGAAGGTGACGCCCCCTGAACACAAACATCAGCCCGAATTCGAATCGTTCACATTTACGTCCGACAAAGATTTCTCTCGCGATTGCTTCGAACGCTTAGCAGACAGCCTGCCCGCGAATCTGCATCGCGCCAAAGGTTTCGTCCGTTTTTCCGATGGAGTGCAGCTTTTTAATTTCGTCGCCGGACGCTGGGATCTGGAGCGGTTCGAGTCCGCCGAGACCCAGCTGGTTTTCATCGGCAAGGAAATCGCAACGCAAAAATCGGCCGTTATCGAAGCCCTGAAGAGATGCGAACTCTAATCGCTCTTCGCTCTCAACCCCAACCTCTCGATTCTTAGTGCCCTACAAATACCTCGAAGACGTCGGAACCGCTGACATCGCGTTTGAAGCCACGGGGCGCGATCTGCCGGAATTGTTCACTGCTGCGGCCGACGCGACGATGAACGTGATGATCGAAAACCTCGACGCCATCGAACCGCGCGAGACGCGCCGCATCGAGTTGAAGAATGATAAGATCGACCTGCTGCTATTCGATTTTTTGCAGGAGCTTATCTACTTCAAAGACGCCGAGCAGCTGTTGCTGCGCATCCGCGAGATGCGAATCGACGAGAAGGACGGCCACTATTTCTTAGATGTTGCAACCGAAGGCGAGCCGCTCGATATCGTGCACCATGAACAGCGAGCCGATGTGAAAGCAGTCACGCTCCACAATTTTCAAGTGGAGAAAATCGATGACGGATGGAAGGCCAGCGTGCTCTTGGACATTTGACCCGAAAGCCTTCGGGGTTGACGACGAAATTGTAGCGGCGCGCGTGTCGCGCGCTATGTCCGGCGCTATTTCGGCTCCAGCGCAACGTAGCTGCTGCGGCCATGGCTATAGACGCGTATCAGAATCTTTTCGTTTGTTTTCAGCTTCTTGCTGAACGCGACGAGGTCTTTCGCATTTTTAACAGGCTGCTTGTTGACTTCCTGCAGACCAGCCTGCGCGGCGGGCGATGCAGAGTCTAGCTCGACAATAACGGCACCCTGAATTTCCTTTGGCAAATTCAACGCGGTGCGTACGTCGTCGGTAACATCCGCGACAACGACAGCACCGAAGACCGTGGATTTTTCGGGCTGCGCGCTTTCTTCAGGAGAGGCTTCGGTAGCGGGCTGGGTCGCAGCAGCCGGCATCTCGACAAGATCGACACCGAACGTTTTCTTTTGGCTCTCGCGATTAACCTCGATTTGCACCTTGGTACCGGGCGACATCGAGCCGATCATCAGACGCAGCTCGCGAGAATCGCCGATTTTCTTTCCGTCAACCGATGTGATCACGTCACCGGTTTTGATCCCAGCTTTCTCCGCGGGACTTTTCGGGCTGACTTCACCGACCAGCGCGCCAGTCGCCTTCTTGAGCTTGAACGCGTCGGCTAGCTCCGGTGTGAGCGTCTGCACTGAGGTGCCAATATAGCCTCGGATGACACGGCCCTTTTCGCGCAGGCTCCGCATGACATCGCGCGCGAGATTCGCGGGAATAGCGAAGCCGACACCCTGGTTTCCACCGCTGCGGGTGAAAATCGCGCTATTGATGCCGACTAGCCGGCCTTCGGTATCGACGAGGGCGCCGCCGGAGTTGCCCATGTTAATGGCTGCATCGGTCTGGATGAAATTTTCATAATCGACAATCCCCATGCCGCCGCGGCCGACGGCGCTGATGATCCCCATGGTAACCGTCTGCCGCAGGCCGAACGGGTTCCCGAGGGCCAGCACGACGTCGCCGGCACGCGCTTTGTCGCTGTCGGCAAACGTAATCGCTGGCAGATTTTTCTCATCGATTTTTAATAACGCGACATCGGTGCCGGGATCAGCACCCACTTTTTTTGCCTTGTATTTGCGGAGTTCGGCGCCAAGCCCCACCATGATTTCGTCGGCTCTCGCAACGACGTGGTTGGCGGTGAGGATATATCCATCGGCGCTGACGATGACGCCCGAGCCGAGGCCCTCGAGCGTCTGCTTGCCTTGCCTCTGTGGAAGTTGGCCGCCGAAAAATTCGCGCAACGCTTCGTCCGAAAGCGGAAATGGCAGATTGGTCTTCGACACGTTCTGGGTGGTAAACACTGTTACAACGGTCGGCGCGATCTTTTCGACGATGGGCGCGAAGCTCGTGATCGCCCCTTGTGGCGCGTGCTCAGGTTCCTGAGCCGGACACGAAAACGCGCCCGCGAAGACCAACAGCAGCGTCAGCAGCACGCGAGATTGAGAATTTCTCCTTCGCACAAAATGCCCTCGCTGTTGAAAGAATCGCATGCTCACGCGCGGCCGGTTCCTTTTAAAAGAGAACGGGAAGCATTCATTGCTCACAACCGGATCGAGCTGATTCTACGATAGAACTAATGAGAATTAGCATGGATTCATGCGGCTGAACTAACCTGCACGGCGCAATAGAGATGTTAAATATGCACTCGCTTCAAATTCCGTTAATCGCACTGATAGTTTTATCGTTCACCGGCGTCGCCGTGCGGGCGCAGACGCCGGAAGAAAAGTCGTCGCCGCCGTTAAAAGCCATTGCTTTGCTTCATCCCACTGCAGGCAACAAAGTGAGCGGTAAAGTTACTTTCATAGAAGTCGCCGACGGAGTGCAAGTTCAGGCGGAAATTACAGGCCTTACTCCCGGCAACCACGGCTTTCATGTCCACGAATTTGGCGATTGCAGCGCGACCGACGCGACCTCCGCCGGCGCCCATTTCAATCCAACAAACAAACCACACGCAGGACCCGATGCAGCAGAACGCCATGTGGGCGACATGGGCAACATCGAAGCAGACGCTTCCGGGACGGCAAGATTGGACTATGTGGATCATCATATCTCGCTAACAAATGACAAGCAGTCGGTCATCGGACGCTCAGTCGTGGTTCACGCGAAAGCGGACGATCTCAAATCCCAGCCGGCAGGCGACTCAGGAGCGCGCGTCGCCTGTGGCGTGATCGGGATGGCCAAAAATCAGTAGCGCTGGCTCGTTTATTCTTGCAGCCGAAGGTTTTTGCCGACCGCGCCGAAGAGATCGAGGTACTGCTCGACGTAACGCGTAAGCAGGAATTTCTCGCGCACAGTCTCGCGACATCTGCTTCCAATTTTTTTGCGCAACTTCCTGTCCTTGAGTAGCTCCACCACGGACAGCTGACGATGGCAGCATCGTACTTGTCGATCCAGCGCCGCAGGTACTTCCACATTTGTGGTTGCGGTCGGGAAAGATCGATACCGCAGCGCCAGATCCACCGACATTTGTTTTCGTAGTGCTCGATCAGCGGCAGCGGCTGCGGATCGTGCACGATCACAAAATCGTGCTCGAGGAAATTACGGACGCTGTTCTCGTAAATTACTTGTTCGAAGATTTCCTTCTTAATACTTGAAAGATCGATTTATCCGCCTTGGAGCGCGTTGTGCATTTTCTTCGTGATCGAGAAAAAATCAGCTGTTCCCTGGATCACCCGCCACTCTGTGCGCAGGCCGAGGCTGTCATGAGCAACGTTAGCGAGGAAATCGTCTCGGCGACACCGCCGCCATAGTAAGTCGAGTTGAAATTTGCGACGCGCAGGCCCTTGAACTGGCGGGCCTTCTCGCGAATCCGCTCGACGTTTTTGGTTCCAATAAGCGGCTCGTAATCTTGAACCTGAGTAATGCGATAGTGCGCCATTGTGAAATGATTCGTTTGCCAACGCGGACACGCTCGCCAGGAGCACGAGCGGCGATTAGTTTTACGTCACATGTCGATCTTGCCTCGCCATGAAAAGACCAAAAATAGATGAAAAAATCACGCTGCTGGCGGATTTCGGGAAGACCGAAGCAATCTGCGCCGAGGTGCTCGATAATCCCGCCACCGAGGAGGGCGTTTTACTCAAAGTGATGGCGCGCGGTCCGTTTCAGGAAGGCCAGCAAGTCTGGATCGTCGATCGCGACGGTTCGAAAATAGGCGCTACCGTTGAAAACGTCTTCAAGCAAACAATCGATAGCGAAGTAACGCTTTCAACCGTTCTCCCGGCGTAGTTGTAGCCGCGGCCGTTGACCGTGGCTGCCGGAGTCACCGACTCCGGCTACAGGTCGTGGCTTTGCAGGAGAATCGCGCCAGCCTCTGTCATTTCGTCAATCGCACGATCAATATCGCCCGGTGCGAGCCCGATTCCGCGGCATCCATCAAGGATAATGTGCGTGTTAAACCCGAGGTGGCGCGCGTCAAGGGCGCTGTATTTGACGCAATAGTCAAGCGCGAGCCCGAGCAGGTAAACATCGTTGATGGAACGCTCTTTTAGATACTCGCCGAGGCCGGTTCTCCTACGGTGGGCATTATCGAAGAACGTGCTGTAGCTGTCGATGCGCGGATCGATCCCCTTGTGGAACACTTGAGCGATTAGGCTCGTGTCGAATGAGGGGGCAAAGTCAGCGCCGTGTGTGTTTTGAACGCAATGCACCGGCCAAAGGATCTGTTCGATGTCGTCGAGAATGATGCGATCACCAGGTTTCTTGCCAGGATGATTTGCAGCGAAACTGCCGTGGTCGGCTGGATGCCAGTCTTGCGTGGCAAGAACAAGCTCGAAGCGTCCCTGTAATTTATTTGCGAGCGGAACAACTTCATCGCCATGCGGCACCGCTAAAGCGCCGCCGGGCAAAAAATCATTCTGAAGATCGACAATGATCAATGCATTGATTTTGGTTGACCCCCTGTTCTGTGGCTCGCGCAATTAACGTCGACCTTAATTCGTGCAATGACCGCTCGAGGCCGACTTTGTAGGCGCGTGGTTTCTTCAGCCTCAGGATCGCAGGCGGCGCACGCATGAGTTGCTTCCGCGCGTACGCACGCGACTCCCGGATGTCAGGCACGCGATAAACAAGTTCGCCATTACGAAAGATTGGCGCGAGCAGATCCGAATACTCTGTCTCGGCGGGAATCTCGGTCAGCTTCTCGTCTCCAGGATCGACAATTACGCAGGGCTCACTGACCGCGTGATCGATTTCGTAAATTGCATCGGCAATGAATCTGCCGTCCGGCTGATGGAATCTGCGCACTTGCAGCAATCCCGGACAAGACGTCTTCGCGGGCTCATCGGAAAGTTTGATCCGATACCACCACTGTTCGCTCGGAGCACGCACCGCGCCGAGTTTGTAAATGCCGCCCAGGGCTGCGTCGGGCTGACCAGTGGTCATTTTTGTTCCGACGCCCCAGATGTCGATCTTCGCGCCGCGCTGTTTCATCTCCGCGATCGTAAATTCGTCCAGATCGCCTGAGCAGACGATTTTTGCATTTGGGAATCCTGCTTCGTCGAGCATTCGCCGTGCTTCGACGCTCAACATAACGCGGTCGCCCGAATCGAGGCGCACGCCAATCATTTCACGCCCGTCCTTCTGCAGCTGCTTCGCTACTCCGATGGCGCGCCGCACGCCATCGATCGAGTTGTAGGTGTCCACCAAGAAGATACAATTGTTCGGCAACGCCTTTGCATAAGCCTGAAATGCCTCGCTCTCCTTTTCGAAAAACATAATCCAACTATGCGCTTGCGTGCCGCTCACTGGAATTTCGTATTGCTGGCCGGCCTGCAAGTTCGACGTGCCTGCGCAGCCGCCGATGAAAGCCGCGCGCGCCGAGCTCAAACCTCCGTCAAATCCCTGCGCGCGACGCAAACCAAATTCAATTACCGCGTCATTCTCGGCCGCGAGGCAGACGCGCGCCGCCTTTGTCGCGATGAGACTTTGAAAGTTTAGGATGGTGAGCAAAGCCGTTTCCACGAGCTGGCACTGGATAATCGGGCCGCAAACCCGGATCAGCGGCTCATTCGGGAAGATCAGCGTTCCCTCGGGAGTTGCACTAATGTCGCAGGTCAGTCGCAAGCTGCGCAGGTGATCGAGAAAACCGGAATCGAACAGCGGCCTGCCATCGTTCCCGTTTTGCGAGGCAAGGTAATGCATTTCAGTTTCGGTGAAATGAAACGTGCGCAGAAAGTCGATGACCGTCCCGAGCCCACACGCGACCGTGAATCCTCCGCCGAACGGGTTCTCACGAAATGTAACGTGGAACGCCGCCTCGTGATCTTTTACACCGGCCTTCCAATAGCCGCACGCCATCGTCACCTCATAAAGGTCGGTCGTTAGGGCGGAGAAGTTCTGCTGTGGCGGATTCATCTGGTTTGCAACTTAGACACGTCGCGCGACTACGCGAGTTCCTGGGGAGCGCACGCGTCCTCGCCGGAAATCTCATCTCAAATCGCCGCAGGCGCATTTTCGTACATGTGTTCGACGAGGGCGGCGAGCACGGCACGCGAGGACGCGTACGCTCCCCAGAGACAGCCGTTGTATCTTCGCGCAACGTTTCCAAAATGGGTGGCGATGACAAAATCGAAATCAAGCATAGGCGAACGCAGCTTTCCGTTTCTTCGAATCAACGAGCGGAAAAATAAGCCGCGGAAGCACGGACTAACCGAAATTCGGGGACCCTACTATTCGGTAGTAGGTCGGCGCTACCTCGAGGATCTGCTTGAAACGATGGGTAATTATGTCGATTCGCTCAAGTTCGCCGGCGGCTCATTTACTCTCATGCCTGAGCGAGCTGTTCGAGAGATCGTCGATCTTTGCCACAAACATGATGTGCTGGTTTCGACGGGGGGATTTATCGAACGCGTGCTCGCGCAAGGCGGTGACGCCGTGCGGCAATATGTCAAGGAAAGCAAAAGACTCGGCTTCGACATTGTCGAAATATCGTCAGGTTTCGTCTCGATTCCGACTGACGATTGGCTACGGCTGATTAAATTAGTTCGAAAATCCGGATTGAAAGCGAAACCGGAAGTGGGAATTCAGTTTGGCGCCGGCGGAGCGACGGCTGCTGCGGAATTGGAAGCCGAGGGTACGCGCGACCCGAGCTGGGCGATTGCGCAGGCAAAGCGATTCCTCGATGCCGGCGCGGACATCATCATGCTCGAAAGCGAAGGCATCACCGAGAATGTCGACCCATGGCGGACAGATGTTCCCGCGCGATTCATCAACGAGATCGGGATGGAAAAGCTGATGTTCGAAGCTGCCGATCCCGACGTGTTCGCGTGGTACATCAAAAACTACGGCGCGGACGTGAACCTCTTTGTCGATCACAGCCAAATCGTTCAGTTGGAATGTTTGCGCGCTGGTATCTGGGGAACAAAGAGTCTGTGGGGGCGGGTGGTCACGTATAAAGACACGCGCGAATAAAAAGCGCATGTCATCATTAGCGAAGCGGAGGATCTCCTGCTGGATGCTGCGTCACACAAGGCACGCTACTGTGGCTGCTACTTCGACTGCGCGGTTCCTCGCTCCGCTCGGAATGACAGCTCAGTGCGTTGATTTGGCGGCGACGTGGAGCAAAAACCAATCGCTCGCGAGTTCGGCGACGCGCTCGAGAGCGCCCGGTTCTTCAAAGAGGTGCGTCGCGCCGGGAACGATCTCCAGCTTCACTTCGCAGCGCATCTGATCGCGCGCCTGCTCGTTTAACTCGATGACGATGTCGTCTCGGCCACCAACGATGAGTAAGGTCGGCGCTTGCACTTTGGGCAAGGCTTTGCCCGCCAAGTCCGGACGGCCACCGCGCGAAACCACCGCCCCGGCGTCCTGCGGCAACTCCGCCGCCGCGACCAGCGCGGCCGCGCCGCCCGTACTCGATCCAAAATAACCAATACGCAAATTGCGCGTCTGTTCTTGTTGTTTCGCCCATTTGGTCGCGTGAACAAGCCGCTCCCCAAGCAGCTCAATGTTGAATCGAAGTTCAGCCGTGCGCGCGTCGATCCCTTCCTCTTCCGCAGTGAGCAGATCAAAAAGCAACGTCGCGAGTCCTGCGTTGTTCAGCGTCCGCGCGACGAATTGATTCCGCGGGCTATGCCGGCTACTGCCGCTGCCATGAACGAAAAGAACGATGGCGGTGGCTGCATCGACAATCGTCAAATTACCATCGAGCGTTACGCGTCCGGCTGGAATACGCACTTCGTTCATTTCAATTTTGCGCGGCGCGGGCCAGCAGGTCGCGCACTTCTTCGTCGCTAGTCTGCGAGAAATCCTCGTAATACTGGCCTACTGCCTGAAAAAATTCCGGCGTGGTCGCGCAGACCGTTTCGTCGGCTTCTTCTTCGACTTCGCGGCAAGTGTCTGGCGGACCAACCGGGACAGCCACGACAATTCTTGCCGCGCCGCCCTGTCGCAATGCCTTCACCGCAGCCCGCATCGTTGCGCCGGTGGCCAGTCCGTCATCCACGAGAATGACGACGCGATCTCGCAGGTCCGGCGCGGGTCGCCCATCGCGATAATGTTGCTGGCGCCGTTCCAGCTCGGCCGTTTCCCTTGCCGTGATCGATTCGATGACGTCGTCTGCATTCGGTATTGCGCGCATGACATCTGCATTCAAGACGCGCACACCGCCGGAAGCGATCGCACCAACGGCGAGCTCCTCGAAACCGGGAACACCGAGTTTGCGCACAATAAAAACATCGAGCGGCGCGCCAAGGCGCTGCGCCACTTCGAACGCGACCGGCACGCCGCCTCGCGGGAGACCAAGCACAATCACGTCAGCGCGACCGGCGTACTTGACAAGCTTCTCCGCGAGCTCCCGCCCGGCTTCCGTTCGGTTTGGAAAAGTTCGTTCCATGCGCTGATAAGCCAAGGCGGCGGAAGGGGTGGGATTCGAACCCACGGTGGGTTGCCCCACGCTCGATTTCGAGTCGAGTGCCTTAAACCAGACTCAGCCACCCTTCCCGGTTCCTCGTATTGTCGACCTTAATTTACAGCGCGCAATCATCAGACGCAGGGCCTAGTTTGCAAAAGTAACGCCCAACGCGCGCTTCGAGTGTGAACTTGAAAATGGGGCGCCACGGGTTAGGCATGGGGATGATAATTACGCTGACCGACGGCGGTATCGATGCGGACCATGTTAAGCAGTTGCAGCGGAAGGGATCGGCGCAACATCCAAGATTTGACGAGAACCGTCCAAGCCGAAGATGTCCCGGGCAGTTCCTTTGGGAAAGTTTCGAAAAATGTTACAATTTGGGGCTTGCCTTCGGCACTCTCAGTACTGCATATTGTGTGTCCGCATGGACGGTTACGCTATTACTTGTTGCTGACTGGAATTCACAGGTTGTTAGCGCCGCTGTTCACAACTATTCACATCTATTAACCCCGAACCTCCCAACGCCATGATTCAACTAAAGCCCGGAATTCCGCCTGCCTCACTCAATGGACCGCCTAAACCGGCTGCGCGCCGAAAAAGCAGAAGCGGGAAAAAGAAAAACAGCAGCCTGCGTTTTGAGCGCGTGTTCAGCGATGCCTCGGTTGCGCCACTCGATCAAATCGAATGGGAACGTCGCATTGCGGAGATTACTGATGACAGTGGCAAAGTCATTTTCAAACAAGAGGACATAGAGGTCCCGAAGATTTGGAGCGCCCTCGCGACCAAGATAGCGGTGTCGAAATATTTCTACGGCGACATCGCGAACGGCACTGATCCCTACGATGGCGGAAGAGAGACTTCAGTGCGTCAATTAATCCATCGTGTCACTCGCACAATTGCTGATTGGGGGCTAACGGATGGTTACTTCGCGGATGCGGAAGCGGCGGAAATTTTTTACGACGAATTGACCTGGCTTTGCGTCAATCAGCACGGCGCGTTCAACTCGCCGGTTTGGTTCAATGTTGGCTTGTATCATCAATACGGGATCGGCAAAGGCGCAGGAGCGGGCAATTATTTTTACAATCGCGAGACCGGCAAGGCGGAACGGGCTGCGTCGCAGTACGAATATCCGCAGGGAAGCGCCTGCTTCATCCAGAGCGTGGACGACACGATGGAAGACATCATGCGACTAGCGACGAGCGAGGCCATGCTCTTCAAATATGGCAGTGGTACGGGCACTGATCTTTCTTCTCTACGATCGACGAGAGAAAAATTGAGCGGCGGGGGCAAACCGAGCGGACCGCTCTCGTTCCTGAAAGTTTACGATCAAGTCGCAAACGTCGTGAAGAGCGGCGGCAAAACGCGGCGTGCCGCGAAGATGAACACGCTCAAAGATTGGCACCCGGACATCGAAGAGTTCATCGACGCCAAACAGAAGGAAGAAAAAAAAGCGTGGGCACTGATCGAGCAAGGCTATGATGGCAATTACAATGGCGATGCCTACGGCTCAGTCATGTATCAAAACGAAAATGTCAGCGTACGAGTGAGCGACGAGTTCATGGAAGCAGCGCTGGAAGGCCGGGAGTGGTGGACGCGTCGGGTGCTCGATGGGCAACCGTGCGACCGCAAAGATGCGCGCACGCTGTTACGCAAAATCGCCGAAGGAACGCATGTCTGCGGCGATCCGGGAATGCAATTCGATTCTACGATCCACAAATGGCACACGTGCAAAGGCACCGCCCGACAAAATTCCACTAATCCCTGCTCGGAATATCTTTTCCTCGATAACACGGCATGCAATCTCGCATCACTCAATTTGATGAAGTTCAAGACCGCGGACGGTGATTTTGATGTGGAGCGATTCAAAGCGGCCGTGCGCATTTTCATTACGGCGCAGGAAATTATTGTCGATAACGCGAGTTATCCGATCAAAGAAATCGCGGAGAACTCCCATATATTTCGGACGTTAGGGCTTGGATACGCAAACGTTGGCTCACTCATTATGAGTTACGGCTATGGTTACGACAGCGTGGAAGGCCGGGCACTCTGCGGGGCCATCACGGCTATCATGACCGGCGAAGCTTACGAGCAAAGCGCACGATTGGCGCGGGCAATTGGGCCATTTCCAGGCTATCGCGATGCGCGCGCCAGCGGCGTGGCGAAACCGGTCGCCAAAGACAACGTGACGTCGATGCTGGAAGTAATTGAACTACATCGCTGCGCGGTGCGGGAAATCTCGGATGCCGAAGAGTTCGCACATTTGAAAGAAGAAGCCGCGAAGGTTTGGGACAGCGCAGCGGAACTCGGAAAGCGCTACGGTTATCGTAACGCGCAAGTCACCGTGCTCGCCCCGACGGGGACAATTAGCTTCCTAATGGATTGCGACACCACCGGAATTGAACCGGATATTGCGCTCGTAAAATACAAACTGCTGGCGGGCGGCGGAATGCTCAAAATCGTCAACCAGACAGTTAAACCCGCGCTCGAGAAACTGGGTTACAATTCCGAGGAAATCGAACGCATCATCGCGCATATCGACGCCTTCGACACGATCGAGGACGTCACCGACACCGACGGATCGACGATCTCATCCGGGCTGAAGCCGGAGCACTTGTCGATCTTTGATTGCGCATTCAAACCGTTCAAAGGCGAACGCAGTCTCAATTACATGGCCCATCTGCGGATGATGGCCGCAGCGCAGCCATTCCTCAGTGGCGCAATTTCGAAGACAGTTAATATGCCAGAAGCGGCTACGGTCGACGACATCGTGAACACATATGTGGAAGGGTGGCGGTTGGGATTGAAATCGATCGCGATTTATCGCGATGGCTCGAAGCGATCTGCGCCTCTGAACACACGCAAGACAAAACACATGGGTGCGGCCGAAGGTGTCGATGTTGCGCTGGATATCACGACGGGGGCCGACGGGCTCCAGAACCGGATTTTTGAGCTGGAAAAAGAGCTGGCAATGTTGCGCAGCCGACTCGATCAACCGGTTCGGCATCGTATGCCGGACACCCGTACTTCGCTCACTCACCGGTTCGAGATCGCCGGGCATGAAGGCTACATCACGGTCGGCTTGTACCAAGACGGTCAGCCCGGTGAGCTTTTCATCACGATGTCGAAGGAGGGAAGCACGATCGGTGGGTTAATGGATACTGTCGGAACCCTTACTTCGATTGCGCTGCAGTACGGCGTGCCACTGGAGAGTCTGGTGAAGAAGTTCGCCTATCAGAGATTTGAGCCGAGTGGTTTCACAAAGAATCCGGATATTCGCCATGCGACCAGCATTACTGATTACGTCTTTCGCTGGCTGGCGTGCCAATTCATCAAAGGTTACAAGGAGGCGACCTCGCCGAATCGAACTCAGCCGGACTTGCCGCTGAAGGAAATCGTCGAGATCGAGAAGAAGGCCGTGAACCGGCCGGTATCCGATCTAGCGCGCACCGGCGAAAAAGAACTGATCGACGTGATTACCAACCATCCGTCCAACGATCCCGCCGCTGCGGGACAGGACGGAAATGGTAGCGGCCATGCGAATCGGGTGACGGTGGCGCTTGGCAGCATCTTTATGGGGATAACCTGTTCCGTGTGCGGCAGCGACAAGGTGATCCGCGCGGGCGCATGCGGGGTTTGCATCGACTGCGGCACAAGTCAGGGATGCAGTTGACGACGAAGCCGTAAATCTCAAGCTCCCATATTCAAACTTCAGGTTATCGCTTCTGAGCTGGCGCCCTCTCTGCATTTTGCGCCTAGGGGAAGCCCCGCCTGTCGCGGAGAACGTTGGGAGTTGGAACGTTGTAAGACACGGCATCAACTGCTCGAGTGGACACGTGAAATCGGCTGGCTACAGTTCGTGACCCGCTATTTCCTGGGGGCTAACTTAATGAACAAACTCGACGCGCAGCGACAAAAAGAAATTCAGCAAGCAGAGGAACTCCTTTTTGCGGGGCCGCAAGCGCTTGGTTTTGCCAAGGGGCTTTTCCAGGGTCATTTCGTTTCTGATTGGGTGATGCCTTATCCACGCATCCCGGCAGCGCAACAGACGGAACTGGACAAGTCGCTGGCCGAACTTCGACAATTTCTCGACGAACATCTCGATCCTCCGGAGATAGATCGACAAGCGGACATTCCGCGCGATGTCATTAATGGTCTTGGACGCATTGGTGTGCTCGGAATGACCGCGCCGATGGAATTTGGCGGACGCGGCTTCTCGCAAATGGCCAACTGCAGAATCCTGGAAGAAATCGGCCGTCGCTGCGCATCCACATCGGTTTTCGTCAACGCGCATCACTCCATCGGGATTCGTGCGCTGCTGCTTTTTGGCACCCATGAGCAAAAGCAAAAATGGCTTCCGAAATTAGTAACTGGCGAGCAGCTCGGTGCATTCGCGTTGACCGAGCAGGAAGCAGGCTCCGATGCGGCAAATGTGCAAATGAAGGCTCGTTCGACCGACGACGGCGCGCATTTCATTTTGAATGGAGAAAAGCGTTACATCACCAATGCGGCGATCGCGCACGTACTGACAGTGATGGCGCGCACGCCGGTGCCCGGGTCAGACAAAACGGCGATCACGGCATTTCTCGTCACACCCGACATGCCCGGCTTCACGATCCTCGATGCGCGTATGCCGAAGATGGGAATCCGCGGCACGGCCACAGGACGATTCGCGTTGCGCGACGTCACGGTTCCAAAGGAAAATATCCTCGGTCCGATGGGCAAAGGGCTGAAAGTCGCACTAACAGTCCT
>Ga0209157_1002023_pt1 | contig 16371 bp, 4 predicted proteins | sample GraSoiAngelo_135_FD_185892 | JGI IMG/M metagenome (GOLD analysis project Ga0209157, IMG submission 185892) | Grasslands soil microbial communities from the Angelo Coastal Reserve, California, USA - 14_0929_05_40cm (SPAdes) (version 2) | ecosystem: Environmental > Terrestrial > Soil > Grasslands ...
GCCTCCAGAGATCGCGAGGTTGGCGCCGCCGGTGATGTTGTTTCCCGATGTGGTTAGCCTGCCCGTCACGGACAGCGTGCCGCGCACCTCGAGCGCGGTGTTCTGCGTGATCGTCCCGGAAACGACCAGATTGTTGAATCCATTGGTCGCGTCGAGGGTCGCGACGCTCGCCGACGTGCCCGACATCGTGACTGTGCTGGTGCCTCGAGCGAACGTCGAACCGGCGCCCGACGTGTCCCACTGCCCGTTCACGGTCCAAGACCCGCTCGTGAGGGTCAGCGTTCCCGACGTGCCGCCGGTCATCGTGACGTCGACCACGGCGACGCTCGACGCGTTTGCGATGAGGACTCCCGAGTTGCCGACGGCAAGGGATCCGCCGGTCAGGGAGAGATTCGATGTCGCCAGCGTGGTCGTCGATCCCGCGGAATCTTGGATCTGGAGGAGTCCGCTCCAGCGCAGGCCGTTCGCCGCCATCGAGAAGGTGATTGCGCCGCTGCCCGCCGTGGACTGAAATGTCACATCGTGGAATTCGTTGCCCGCGAGATTCGCAAAAGTGAACGTTCGCGAAGACGGAGAATCGAAGATCACGACGCCGGTTCCTGCGATCCAGTTCGTCGAGGTGCTGCTGTTAGACCAGGAGCCTGCGAATGTCCAGATGCCGCTGCCCATCCGGAAGTAGGCCGACGTACTCGCGATTGACGTGTCGCCGGAGATCGCGACCAGAGACGCCACGCCAGACCCGTCGAGGACTGCGGAACCCGAGAGAGTGAGCGTCCCGGTTGCCGTCAAGCCGGCATTCGAGGAGGCGCCAATCGAGATGATTCCCGCGGCATGGATAATGTCGCCGCCCACAGCGAGGTCGAACGATCCGATTGCAATCGTCCCGGTCCACCCGGTCGTGTTCAGCGAAGTCACGGCCACATTCATGCTAATCGTGGCGTTTCCGCCTCCGGAGTTCGAGTCAAAGAAGACCGGATTCGAAGAGTTCGGCACGGAGCATCCATTCACCCCGCCCGACGAATCCGCCCAGTGGCCCGTCTGGGACCAGCTACCCGTCCCGCCGATCCAATATCGATTCCCCCCGCAAGGCGATGTAAGGCGGACGTCGACGACCGGGTCCGAGCCGAGCATCGTGAAGATGATCTGACCGGAACCGTTCACGAGCCCATTCGTGAAGTCCACGGCGTCCTTCGTCACATTGAATCGTTGCCCGCTCGTGTTCCCTCCGATGGTGAAGGTGATCGTCGAGGTCGCAACCGTCGATGAATGGGTCCACGTGTAGTCCGCGTCGATCGTCCACGTTGTGAACACGCTGATGGCCGTGAGATTCGTTCCATCGCTGTTCGTGACGGAGAAGTTCACGACGGTGATCGCTCCGTCGACGATGCTCCCGGTCCCGTTCTCCGCCAATGTGTTGAAGGCAATCGTCTGGCCCGTCTTTGTGAGGACGGCCCCGTTGTTCACCGTCAAAGTCGCCGCTGCGGTCACCGACGAGTTGATGGAGACTGTAGCACCGATCGTGAGATTGTAGAACATCTGGCCCGACGCGAGGCTAATTGTCTGCGAGGACCCCGTGAAGGCCACGGTCGATGTCCCGGAGTTCAGAACCGAGCCTGCGCCCGTGCTGTCCCAAGAACCGCTCACCGTCCAGGCTCCGGTGAGGGAGATCGTACCAGAGAGTCCTCCGGTCATCGTGACGTTCGTGAACGTGGACGTGGACGTGCCCGCCGCCAGGGTGCCGCCATTCGGGACGAAGAGGTTCGAACCGCCCGTGATGTTGAACCCTCCGGTGGTCAGCGTTCCGCTCACCGTCACGGAATTGGTCACATCGATGGCGGTGGACTGGGTGATCGTCCCCGAGACGGCGAGGTTGTAGAACCCGTTCGAAGCGTTGAGGATGGATACCGTCTGCCCGGCGCCGATCAGGGTGACCGTCGATGTTCCCTTCGAGAATACCGAGCCCGCCCCGCTGGTATTCCAGTTGCCGGAGACGGCCCATGAACCGGTCGTCAGCGTCAACGTGCCGCTGGTCCCTCCGATCATCGTCAATCCGGATATCGACACCGCGGAGGCGTTCGCAGCGAGGACTCCCGCATTGCCGACGGCGATGGCGCCTCCGGTGAGGCCGAGATTGCCCGTGGCGAGCGTCGTCGCCCCGCCCCCTCCTTGGACCGTGAGGATTCCGGACCAAGCCAAGGCGTTCGTCGCCATCGTGAACGTGACCGTCGACGCGCCGCTGTTGAAGGTCACGTTGTAGAACTCGGCTGCGTTCCCCGGGAGAGCGGCGAACGTCATCGTCTGCGCCGAGGACGCGTTGAAGGCCACAGTTGCGGTTCCAATCGACCAGCTCGCCGACGTGGAATTGTCCGTCCACGAGCCACTCACGGTCCAAGTCTCGGAGCCGAAGACGATGTAGGACGCGGCCGCGATCGATACATTACCGGGGATGCTGACCGCACCGGACGTGGAGGTGAGCGCGCCGCCCGACATCGTGAATCCGGCGTTGGCGGTGAGCGCGTTCGTACCCTTGGCGAAGGTGCCGCCCGACAGGGTCAGCAGTCCCGCGGTCGTGAGTTGGCTCTGGAGAGTCCGGGTGCCGCCACTGACGGTGAGCGCACCGAACGAGGCGCTCCCCCCAATTCGAAGGTTCCCCGTCCCCGAGAATGTAACCGTCGAACTCGTCGCCGTGAAGGTCGTGGCCGAGGACGTATCCCAGTTCCCCGAGCTCATCGTGATCGTCGCCGATGCGAACGTGAACGTCGCGGCGCCGCTGGACGTCACGCTGTTCGTTCCGAATGCCACAGTCCCGGCGTTCGTGAAGGCGAGCGTTCCTGTCCACGTGAGAGACCCGGTGAAGGTCGTCGAGACGGCCGGACTGACCGTGAGATTGTTCACAGTCTGCGTGATGTTAATGGAGCCGCCCGATGCGTTCACGACGACGTTCGAGCCGCCGACCGTGAATGTCCCGAGGTGGGTGTCCATCGACGTTGCGGTGATCGTGGACCCGTTGGCCGTGAGGGCTCCTCCCGCGTTCACAACCAACGTGACCGCGTTGATCGCGAGGTTTGAGCCACTCGTGTTCAGCGTCGTCGTTCCGGCGCCGCCTGAGATCGAGAGCGTCCCGCCGACGTCCAGGCTGTTCGCGGCCATTGTGAAAGTGACCGTCGAGGCGCCGGAGTTGAACGTGACGTTCCCGGCAAACTCCAGGGTTGGGTTGCCGAAGGTCATCGTTCGCGAAGCCGACGAGTTGAAGGTGATCGGTGCGGCGAAGCTCCACGAGGCCGATGTCGAGGAGTTCGTCCACGACCCAGACGCCGTCCAAGAACCACCGGCCATCGACGCGATGTAGCCCGCGGCGTTGTTGACATTCAGGTTCCCGGCCACGGAGACGATCGACGCATTCGCGCGGAGCACCCCGCTCGCCCCGCTGACGGTGAGTCCGCCGCCGATCGTGAGGCCATAGTTCGCGGCCGTCGTGTCGAGCGTACCACTCACGGTCACAAGTCCCGCCGTCGTGAGGGCCGCGGCGGCCGCGACGGTGCCGCTGACGGTGAGAGCGGCGAACCCGTTCGACGCGTTCAGGATCTTGACGGTTGTGCCTGCTCCGGTCATCGTCACGATGCTGGCTCCGCCTGTGAATGTCGAGCCTGCGCCGGATGTGTCCCAGTTACCGGTGACGGTCCATGCGCCGGTGGTCAGCGTCAGCGTCCCCGACGCACCACCGGTCATCGCGACGTTCGATGCACTCACCGCGGATGCATTCGCCGTCAGAATGCCCGCATCGCCGATGGTGAGTGCACCGCCGGTGAGGGGCAGGTTGCTCGTCGCGAGGGTCGTCGCTCCGGCCCCACCCTGGACCGACAAGGTCCCCGACCAGATGAGGCGGTTCGTCGCCATGGTGAACGTGACGGTCGACGCGCCGCTGTTGAACGCGATGTCGTTGAACTCGGCGGCCGCTCCCGGGAGGACGGCGAAGGTCATCGTCTGAGAGGCCGATGAGTTGAACATGATGGGAGACGCGAAATTCCAGGACGCGGACGTGGACGCGTTTGTCCAGGATCCGGAGACGGTCCACGAACCGGCGCCGCCGGACGTGATGTAGCCGCCCGCATTGTTCACGGAAACATTCCCGGTCACCGAGACGGTCGATCCGTTTGACCGGATGACCCCCGCGGCCCCACTGACCGTCAGGCCACCGCCGACGGACAAGCCGTAGTTGGTCGCCGTCGTGTCGAAAGTGCCGCTGACCGTCAGGAGGCCTGCGAGGGTGATGGCCGATGCCGCGGAAACGGTGCCGCTGATCGTGAGTGCGCCGAAGCCGTTGGAGGCGTTCAGGATCCGGACGGTCTTCGCCGCTCCGCTCATCGTGACGGTGCTCGAGGCTGCCGTGAACACGGAGCCCGCCCCGGACGTATCCCAGTTCCCCGCGACGGTCCACGAGCCCGAAGCCGTGATCGTCCCGGAGGTCCCGCCGGTCATCGTCACGTTGATCACGCTCACGGCGGACGTGCCCGCGGTCAAGGTGGCCCCGTTGTTCACGGTGAGGTTTCCTCCCGGGCCCGTCAAGGCGAGGTTCGCGGTCGAAAGGGTCGCGTTGTTGTTGAGCGTCAACGTGCCTCCCCAGCGGAGTCCGTTCGTGGCCATGGTGAACGTCGCGGCGGCCGTCGGGCTGAACTGCACGTTGTTGAATTCCGAGGCTCCCAAGTTGGCGAAGGTCATCGTGCGAGACGAGCCCGAGTTGAAGACGACCATGCCCGTTCCGGCGGACCACGATACGCTCGTCGTCGAATTCGTCCACGAACCGCCAAAGTTCCAAGTCGTCGCACCGAAGCTGAAGTATCCCGAGGCGGCGATGCTGACATTGCCGGCAATCGTCTTCGTGCCTGCCGCGCCACCGGTGATTCCACCCGCCATATTCGCTGCGAGGGCGGCCACGGTCAACGTGAAGGTGCTGCTCGCCAGGACTGAGCCGGCATTCACCGTCAAGGTCCCGGAGACGTCCACGAGGCCGGTTTGGGTGACCGTTCCCGCCGCCGAGATGACCAGGTTGTTGAAGTTGTTGCTCGCATTCAGAATCGCGATGTTGGCCACACCGCTCATCGTCACCGTGCTCGTGCCCTTTGTGAACACGGAGCCGGCGCCACTCGTGTCCCAGTTGCCGGTGCTCGTGAATGCGCTGGTCGTGAGCGTGATCGTTCCGCTCGTTCCCCCGGTCGTTGACACGCTCGACACGGTGACTGTGGAAGCGTTGGCGGTAAGGATCCCGCCATTGCCGACGCTGAGTGCGCCGCCGGTCAGGCCGAGATTGGCCGTTGCGAGCGCCGTCGTCGAAGAACCGTCCGAGATCGTGAGCGTCCCGCCCCAGATCAGGGCCCTTGTCGCCATGGTGAAGGTCTGGGCGGACGCCGCCGACGAGGTGAACGAAAGGTTGTTGAACTCGTTGCCCGGAAGATTCGTCCCGGCGAATGTCATCGCCCCGCCGGTCGCGCTCGTGAAGGTGACCGTGCCGGTCCCCGGAGTCCATGAGGCGGACGTCGATGCGTTTGTCCAAGTCCCCGTGACGGTCCAGATTGACGAACCCATTACGACGTAGCCGTTCGCGGCGCTGACGCTCACATTGCCGTTGACCACAAAGGCGGACCCATTCGCCGTCAAACTTCCGAAGGTCGCGACTGCGAGCGATCCTGCGGTGATGCCGAGGTTCGATGTCGTCAGGATGGTCGGTCCCGTTGCCCCGCCGGTCGAGTTGCGGATCGTGAGCGTCGCTCCCATCCTGAGCGCGTTGACCGCCATCGTGTACGTGATACCGGGGGTCACACTGGCATCGAGCGTGAGATTGTTGAACTCGTTCGTCCCTCCGGCCAGCGCGGCGAACGTCAGCGTCCCGCTCGCGGCGTCACGGATCGTCACCGTGCTCGTCCCCGCGGCCCACGAGGCGGAGGTGGAAAGGTTGGTCCACAGGCCGTTGACCGTCCAGCCCGATGCGCCGAGATTGACGATCGTCCCCGCGGTGAGCACGTCGACATCCCCGGTGACGGCGATAGTCGAACTCCGAGCCTGGAACGTCCCCTGAATGGCGAATGGACCGTTGACGGTGAGAGCCCAATTGGATGCGGTCGTATCGAGCGTGCCGGTGAAGCCCGTCATGTCGATGCTCGCGATTGTGGTGGCTGCCGCGAGGGTCGTGGTGCCGGTGGGGGTGGCATTGAAGATCACATCGTTCGTCGCGACGGGAGTGCAGCTACACGTGGCCCCGCCGGACGTATTCGACCAGTTCGCACCCGTGGCCCAAGTCCCGCCGGCGCCGATCCGATAGCAATTCCCCGATGCCACGCCGCAGTTCGGGGTGGGCAATACGCGGACCGCGGAGATGACCCAGTCGGTGGCGTTGCCGTCCGTCCAGGTGATTGCCGTCCCGGGGAAGGGCATGTCGGCTCCCGCGCCGCAAAAACTGTTGGGCGCGGCGGCGCACTGAGTCGGCGCGATCCCGTAGAGGCTCGTCGCGGTGGCCCCCGTGCCGGTGACGGCCGTTGGTGCCGTGGTCCCGCGGATCCCCAAGACCGCGAAGGCCACTTCGCCGGCGGATGCCGGGGAGATTGAGATGCTCGGATTCGCGGTCGTTCCGCTGGCCGTGGTTCCTCCTGCAGTCGGGGTCGTGGCCCAGACTCCCCCCAGGAGGACCGTTGCACACACCTGTTTCGCGGTGCCACTCACGAGCGTGGCCGTCATGGTCTGAGCGCCGCCCGGAATCACGCCTTGGTAGAACCACATCTCCGTGCGCACGATTCCGGTGCCGCTCGTTGCGGTCCCGGGGATTAGGCTTAGGCTAGCCGATCCGTACGTGACGCTTGTGTACGCGGTGGGCCCGCGATTGCTTAGCATCACGAGCAAGGCGTTGTCCCCCGCCGCTGCCGATTGAGAGGTCGTGCAGCTTCCGGCCGCGGGGTCGACGACTGCGACGGTCGTTGAATCCACCGTCAAGGCGTCGGCCTTGGCGTTCATCGTGAAGAGATCGAAAAACCACCCGACGCCGTCCCGGATGGAGTCTCGAATTCCGATCTCCACCTCGTGCCAGTCGACCGGCGGGAACCACACTCGGAGGATGTGATCAATGGCACTGCCCCATGTCTCGGGCGCGTGACTCGGATGAACGAAGACATGCAGATTTGGGGCCGCGAACGAAATGGACACGAGTCGCTCCGTCGGATACGGGGACCGCGACGGGAGGACGTATGTGACATTCGAATAGGGTTGCAGATTATTTCCATGGAAGAGCAGCTGTTGCAGTTCCGGCGTCAAGGCGCGTCCGGGAATCTTGAGGCCGCCTTCCGGGGTTCTGAACTGGGCGAGCGGATCGGACATCGACTGGCTTGCGACCACCAGGACGCCGGTTGCCAAAATCACGAAGGCGAGCAGGAACGCGGGTCCCGCGTTCACGAGAACACCACGACGCGGGGGACGATTGAATGCCCGTGACGAGCGGCGTTGCCGCTCATCGACGCGACAGAAGGACCGGACGTTCCGGTCGAGGCATTTCGTTCGACGTCGAGGAAGGAACCTGGCAGTTCTGCACTTGAGACGTTCAAAGTCGTCACGACTCTGGCGAGCGTCTGCGTGGCTTTACAGCGGGTTCCGTTCGGACCTATTTAAGCGCCGTTTGGTGGTTATCTGACCTGATTTCCTTCGAGGACCAGGCGGGTTCACTCGACCGTCACGCGACCGGAGAGCCGGGCCTCCATCGCCTCCAGCTCCGCCGCGCGCCTCCGGAGTTTCTCCTCGCGGTCGAGGAGCTCCAGCGCCTTCTGCTGGATGATCTTCACGCGCCGCTCGATGTCCTTCTTCGCCTCGTCCGGTTCGGCGCGGACCTCTGGGGCTTGCGGCTTCGCCTGGGCCAGGAGGGTCCGCTGCCGGTCGAGGTCCTGTTCGCGGGACGTGAGGTCCTGCTCCCGTCGCCCGAATTCGCGGTCCCGTTCGTCGACCCGCGCTTCGCGATCCCGGACTCGCTCCTCGCGATCGAGGAGCTCGATCGCCCTCCGTTGAAGGAACTTGCGTTCCCGGGCCAGCTCGGCTTTCTCGCCTTCCATCGCCTTTCGGACTTCCTCGGAGACTTCGCCCGGTGGGCGATGTGACGCGACGAGGCGCTCCTTTGCCATCGACGTGAAACGTTGGCTCAGATCGGCCACGCGGCTCTCGATTTCACGGCGGGTCTTGTCTTCTTCCGCGGCCCGGGCCGCGGCCTCGGCCCTTTGTTTCTCGAGGACGGCGACCGATTCTTTCGCCTCCTTTTCGAGTTGGGCGATCCGCGCCGAAGCCTCTTGGTACCGAGTCTCGAGAGCGGTCTTCGCCGCGACGAGCGCCTTCCGCTCCTGCTCAAACGCTTGTCGCGCGTCGGAACTGGCTTTCGACTCGGCCTTCTTCGAGTCTTCGTTGGAACTCGCCGCGAGTTGTTCCGCGATTTCGAGGGTCTTCGCGGATCGGGAGGCTCCCTTGGAGACCGCGTCCTGAAGTTGGGTCGAATAGTCCGCGAGGGCCGCGAGCCTCGCCTTCTGGCGATCGAGTTCCTCCTGGCGTCCGCTCAGGTTCGCCGCGTCCGCTTTGAGCTTGGCTTCCAGTTCCGCGAGGGATTTTTCCTTCGCCTGGAGACGGGCGTCGCGTTCCGCGAGCCCTTTGTCGAAATCCGGTTTCGACTCGGCGGCGCGGGCCGGTGCGGGACGGCTCGTGGCGGCCGCGAGATGCGAGTCCGCCGCGGTGAGCAGGAGGGCGGTCCAGTTCACATCCTCCGGCGCGAGTTGTCCGCGGGACAGAAGCACGAACACGAACTTGCCACTCTGAAACGCCGTGAAAACGTACTCGCCGACGAACAGCGAGTCGCGGTCTCCGATCCCTTCGTCCGGCAGGACCTTCAAGAAGTCGTTGTAGTCGATCGGGCAGTCCGAATCGAGGATGTACTCGCCTGCCATTTCCCCGCGCTCATCGAGGACGTAAATTTTCTTGAGCTGAGCCCGAGCGACCTTCTTCAGGGGAGCGGCCATCAGGATTCCGGACATGAGTGGGCCGAGGCCTCGGACTACGAGACCGGAGAGCAGAGCTTCGATCGCCCCTTGCATACGCTGGCCGCCTTGGTCGCGAGGGCATCTCCTCGCGGTCGTGTACGGAGAAATCGAGCGGCCCGCGCCTTATTTAAGAAACGGGCTTTGGTTATCGGTCGTGAGAAGGGCCTCTCATCGGGCCGACAGAACCGCAACGGCCTCCGGGCGGTTTCGTCCGTTCCGTGTCGGTCAGACCAAGGAGCGGGCCCGTTCCAGGTTGTCGACCCCGAGCGCGAGTTGGGCATGCCCGCCCACGGTGCCAAGATGAATCGCGCTGACGACATCGACCCCGGCGTCACCGAGTTTTCGGGCGAGGGCGGCAAGGGCCCCGGGCTTGTCATCGAGGCGCACGACGAGGACGGTGCGCGTCGAGCACGTGTAGCCGCTCTTCATGATCGCCTCCCTCGCTTGCATCGGCTGATTCACAATCAGACTCACGTACGATCGCCCGCCTGCGGATTCGGCGCCGATCGCGTCGATGTTGATCCCCGCTTCTCCGAGAATCGCCGCGAGTTTCGCGAGTTCCCCGGGCCGGTCCGGGACCTCCATGTCGATTTGGATCATGGCCCCTCGGGAAGGACATGGCAGTGCGAGGCTAGAAGCGTTGCGCGCCGTCGCCTGGCGGCAGATCGCTTATGGGATGCCGAGTTCCTGCCGGTCGGATTCTCATGCGCTACACCCTCGTCTACGTCGGGATCCAGGTCCGCGACATGGAGCGTTCCGTTTCGTTCTACCGCGATGTCTTGGGGATGCAGGTCGTCCGGCGTCAGCACGTCCCGGAAACCGGCGGCGAATGGGCGGAGCTTCGCAGCATCGGGTCGAAGCAGATGCTCGAGCTGAACTGGTACCCGGACGCCTCCAAGTTCTTTGCCGGACCCTATCGCACCGGGGACGAGCTGGACCACATCGCGTTCGAGTGCGAGGATGTCGAGCGGGCCTACGGGGAGCTGCTGGAGAAAGGGGCCCGGGCCGGACACGCGCCCTTCGCCGAGGGGAACAGCTGGCTCGCCTACGTCGAAGACCCGGACGGAATTTGGATCGAGTTGACCGGCCCCATTTCCGGCCAATCAGCCGCAGGCCCGTCCGACTAGGCGCGGACCGAGGGAGGCGCGAGGACGATCCGGACATCGACCGCGCGGCAGCCCTTGCCTTCCGGGAGGACCACCACCGGATTGAGGTCGATTTCCTGGACCCGGTCGGAGTCAGAGACGAGTTGGGCGAGCCGGAGGAGGGCCTCTTGCAGCGCCTTCACGTCGCGCGCCGACTCGCCGCGGACGCCCGCCAAGAGCGGATAGGTCCGGATCGATTCGATCATTCGCATCGCGTCGCGATCGGTGAGCGGGGGCAGTCCGAACGCGACATCTTTCAGGTACTCGACGTAGATCCCACCGAGGCCGAAGACAAGACACGGTCCGTAGACCTTGTCCCGGGTCATGCCCAAGATCACCTCCGTGCCGCCGGTCACGAACTCCTGGACCAAGAATCCGTCCAGGGCGACGCCTCGGTCGCGTAGGCGGGCGCTGATGCGTGACGCGCCCTCCAGCAGGGCCTCTTTCCCGCGCACGTCGAGGAGGACCGCTTGCATCTCGGATTTGTGAACCAGCGTCGGGCCGACCGCTTTCAGGACGACGGGATAGCCGATTTCCGCAGCCGCTTTGGACAGTTCGTCGGCGGAGTGGACGAACCGAGTCCTGGCCGTGCGAATTCCGTACGCCTCGAGGAAGCGGTTCGCCTCGTCACCGCGCAACAAGAGTCGATTCTCCGCTTGGGCCCGTGCCAACACGGATTCGGCCAGGCCGCGATCGACGGAGAACGTTCGAAGTTCCCCTTCCTCGCGTTCCCGGTATCGGGCATAGCGGTGCATCGCGGCCAGGGCCCGTGCCGCGCTCTCCGGGTACGAATACGAAGGCACGCGATGCGTCACGAGCTCGACGAAACCCGCGCTGTCTTCGGCTCGCCCAAGGAAATTGCACAGGACCGGCTTCTTGTATTTCTGGGCCGTCTGCCAGATTGCGCGGGCGACATCGACCTCGTCCACTCGGACGGGCGGCACGTAGATCGCGATGGCGGCGTCGACGCCTCCGTCGGCGAGGACCGCGTCCATGGCGCGTCGATAATCCTCGAGGCTCCCTTGCGGGGTCAAGTCGATCGGGTTGTGAAGCGACGCCTCGGGGGGAGCCCAGCTCTTCATGTACGCCTGCGTCGCCGGTTCAAGCTCCGCGAGCCGGAGTCCCTGGGCGACCAGCTCGTCGACGCACATGATCGCCGGACCTCCGGCGTCCGAGACGACCGCGACGCGGTCCCCCCAGGGGATCGGTTGCAGCGCGAAGGCCATCGCCAGGTCGAAGAGCTCCTCGATCGAGTTCGCTCGAAGGACGCCGGTCTGCGAGAACACCGCCTCCGCGGCGAGGTCCGAGCCGCCGAGGGAACCCGTGTGGGACACGGCCGCCCGGCTCCCGGCCTCCGAGCGGCCCGACTTCACCGCGATGACGGGCTTGTCTTTCGTGGTCTCGCGCGCGATTCGGACGAAGTTCCTCGGGTTGCCGAAGTTCTCGATGTACGCGAGGATCAGTTTCGTGTCCGGGTCTCCGTGCCACATCCGAAGGAGGTCGTTGAGGCTGACCTGGGCCTTGTTCCCCAACGAGCAGAACTTCGCGAAGCCGACGCCCAGGGATTTCGCGTGGTCCAAGATGGCGATGCCGAGGGCGCCGCTCTGTGTGGCCAGCGAGATCCCGCCAAGGAGCGGCGGCGTCGGGGCGAACGTCGCATCCATGCGGATGTCGGGGTGGGTGTTGATCACGCCCATGCAGTTCGGGCCGATCATCGTCATGTCATACGCGTCGCACACTGCGAGGAGTCGCGCCTCGCGGGCCATTCCGACCTCGCCGATTTCTCGGAAGCCGGCGGTGATCACGACGAGCCCTTTCACTCCTTTCTTCCCGCAATCCTCGACGGCGTCGAGGGCGACTTCTGCGGGCACTGTGATGATTGCGAGATCCACTCGGTCGGGAATCTCGAGGACGCTCGGGTACGCGCGGATCCCGTGGATGCTCGTCGCCTTCGGGTTCACCGGGTAGACCGTCCCCTGGTACTCGTTCAGAATGAGGTTGTGGAGGATTTCGTACCCGATCTTTCCTCGATGACGCGATGCGCCGACGATTGCGATGGACGACGGAGAGAAGATCGCGTCGAGTCCGCCTCGGGGCATCGAGGCGCCAACCCCTCGGCGCGGCTTGAAGGTTCTCGCCTCGTCCGATTCGCCGGATGTTATCCAGTTCCCAAGTCGCTATCACGCAGGATAACGGCGCCATTTGAGTAATATATCGAGCGGGGGAACGGGGACGCTGCTGGGCCGGGGAACCCCCTTGCCCGGGAGCAGCCGACTCGCATGCACGCCCACCCACCGCGGTTCTCGATGAGAAGCGTCGCGGTGGTCCTCGTCCTCCTCGGGTCCGTCGGTGCGGTCCTGGTCGTCACGGCTCCGATCGCAAGCGCCACGGTGTATTTCCGAGGGATCATCAGCGTTCCGACGACCTGGGGAGGCGGTGCCGAGACAAACTACGTGGCCACGGGGCCCGTCACGATTCGTCCCTCGGGGAGCCTCACGATCATGCCGGGGACGACGGTGAAGTTCGATCCGGGCGTCCACCTGTTCGTCGAAGGTCGGCTCACGGCCGACGGGACCTCGGCCAAAGCAATCACGTTCACCGCGAACAACACCGCCTCTCCGTTTCCGTGGGGCGGAATCCAGTTCAATGCGAGTTCGTTCGGATCCGTTTCATGGTCGACGTTCGACCGAGTCGATCGGGCCGTCACGGCGACCGATAGCTCCCCGGGCGTGACGAGCAACAAAATTCTCCAGGCCGGGGTGGGTTTCGCCTTCGTCCGATCGTCGAGCTGGGTGTCGAGCAACACGATCCTGCGGGCCACGAACGTGGGGGTCTACGCCAACACCTCGGACGTGCAGATTGCGTACAACTCGATCAACGGGACCGCGGTCGGGATCCAGATCGAGCAACCCAGCTTTCCGACCGTTTCGGGTAACACGATTACGAATGTGAGTAGCGGCTTCGCGATGGGGATCATCGTAACGGCCGGAGCGAGCGCCTCAATTGATGGAAACACGATCCGAGGCGTCCGTGGATCCAACGGGGCTCCGGGCGCCTTGCCGGGGGCACCGGGCCGCGACGGAGCGATCGGCGCGGGGATCTACGTCTCCGGAGCGCCCTCGGCATCGATCACCGCGAACACGATTGACATCATCAGCGGAGGACGCGGGGGAGACGGCCAAGCCAACACCGGAGGCGCCGGAGGTCGGGGCGGCAACGGCGGACCTGCCGCGGGGATCGTCGTCGTGGCCACGCCCGACGCCACGATCCAATGGAACATGATCACGTCCGTCACGGGCGGATCCGGGGGCGCGGGCGGCGGTAGTGTCACGACCACCACCGGCGGCCGGGGCGGCGATGCCGGGACGGCCGTGGCGATCGAAGTGGCGACTTCGACCGGCACCAACCTGTTGTCAACGAATACGATCGACAGCGTCGTCGGCGGCAACGGCGGACCGGGCGGAAACGGCGGGACGGCGAACGGCAATGGCGGAGTGGGCGGCGACGCGGACGGACTCTTCCTGATCAGTGCGAGCAACGCCGACGCGAGCGGCAACTCCGTTCAGACCATCCGAGGCGGGCTCGGCGGGAACGGCGCGGCTGCCGGCGGCGGATCCGGGAACGGCGCCACCGGCGGCGCCGCGAACGGCATCGCGGTCTTCTACGTCCCCGGCTCGGCGACGGTCCACGCCAATACCTTCACGACGTTGACGGGTGGAGACGGAGGACGCGGCGTTCGCGGCGGGTACGGCGGCAACGCGACTGGGGTCGTCTTCTTCGGGAACAACGATGGTTCGTTCAACAGCACGCAGACCAGCTTCAACCAACTCGATACCGTCACCGGCGGGGCCGGCGGAATCGGTACGCGGTTCGGCGGGAACGGGGGCGCCGCGGCGGGGATTGCGGGGGTGTTCGTTTCTCCCACCTTCTCTTCGAACTGGGTCACGACCTCGCAAGGCGGCCGAGGTGGGGACTCCCTCATCGGGACGAACGGTGGCCGCGGAGGAGATGCGTACGGCGTCATCTCCGGACTCGTCTTGAACGGCCTCTCCGCGGGGGATACGATTTCGAGCGTGACGAAAGGGGGAGCGGGAAATGGCCCCCCGATTCAGACGTCGTATGCGGACGGATACTACCTCATCGGCAACAAGACGTTCAAGATCCACTTCACGGCCGACAACGCGACGCTGTCGTCGATCGGGAGCTACGAGTTCTACGTGGACAACTACACGGAAGCGATCGCGGTGAACAGTCCGTTCACGAAGCTCGCGGTGATGGCCGCGGGAAATCTGACGGTCCGGAACTTCCTCGAGGTCGATGCGCTCTGGCCGAACGGCTTCACGCCGGTCGGCGGGGCCCGCATCACGGTCTCGGACGGAAGCACGACGATCTGGGATCGCACGGCCCCTGCGGGCGTCCAACCCTGGATCCTCGTCACGGACCGCATCTACGTGAACTCGCCGATCCCGACGGACAACGTGACGCAAGTCAGCGTGACATACCCGCCGTATTCGTTCGCAAGTGATCCGCGGTCCGTCAATATGGGGACGAGCCACACGGAATCGTTCGTGATGGTGGACAAGGACGCCCCGACGTCCGCGGCCGGTGCCTTGCCGACGTACGAGAACGTCCTCACGTTCTGGGTCTGGTACACCGCTTCGGACGGAAACGGGACCGGAGTGGGCAACATCAGCCTGTGGTATCGGACCGGCGGGAGTGCCGTCTGGGTCCAATACGCGGTCCAGCCCGCGGGGAATTTCGGTCAATTCACGTTTACGGCCTCATCCGACGGAGTGTACGAATTTGCCACGACGGCGGACGACCTTGCGGGGAACAAAGAGGTCCGTTCCTCGGCGAACGACACCTGGACCACGGTCGACACGATCCGGCCGGGGTCCCATGTGAACGGCCTGAGCCAATACCAGAACCGGAGCACGTTCACCGTGTCATGGGGGCCCGATGCGGGCGTGACGGATGTCGTCTCGTACACGATCCAATACAACGCCGGCGCCGCGTGGGCGAACTGGCTCGTAGACACGACCACGACCTCCGGGACGTTTTCGGCCGGCGGGCAGGGCATCTATGCGTTCCGCGCGATCGCCAGGGACGCCGCGGGCAACGTCGAGGTTCCTCCGGCGACAAACGACACGTGGACGATGGTCGACACGATCGCTCCGTCGTCTCACACGTTGCCCCTGCCGAGGTACGAGGCCTCGCTGGGTTTCACGGTCTACTGGGGACCCCAATTCGACTCGCTCGACATCGCGAGCTACCGCATTCAGTCGCGGGACAACGGTGGAGTCTGGACGGATTCTGGGACGTTCCCAGTCGGCACGACTTCGGCCGTGTTCACGGGCCAGGACGGTCACACGTACGAGTTCCGTTCGATGGCGACGGACCGGGCGGGAAACGTCGAGGGGCCGCCTCTGCCGCCGAACGTGAACGATTCATGGACGATCGTGGACGTGACGCCCCCGGACTCTTCGATGACCCGGTTGCCCGCGTACGAGAACGCGCTCCAGTTCGCAATCGCGTGGGGCCCCGTCGTCGGGACCACGGATATCGCGGCCTATCTCGTCCAGTGGAAAGACGGCGCGAATCCATGGACGGACCTCGTCGGCTACACGAACACGTCCGCGACGAGCGCCACGTTCGTCGGTCAGGGCGCTCATGTGTACGCCTTCCGCACCATCGCACGGGATCGCGCGGGGAATGTCGAGCCCACTCCCTCGGGCAACGACACGTGGACGATCGTCGACGTGTTGCCGCCCTCCATCACGGATTCCCGGCCCGTCGGCGCAAACACCAACGTGACGCCGTGGATCGTGATCACATTCAGCGAGCCGATGAACCGAGCCTCCGTTGAGCAGGCGTTCTCGATCACGCCCGCGATCGATGGAAGCTTCCTGTGGAGTTCGGACTTCCGCACGGTGTCGTTCGTCCCGACGCGAGAGCTTCAGTCCGGCGCGACGTACGCCGTCGTCGTCGACTCCTCGGCGCGCGATCTCGCCGGGAACACGATGGTCCAGTCGAAGACGTTCCAGTTCTCGACGGCCCCCGGATTCCTCGCGGAGTTCTGGTGGGTCCTCGTCCTCGTCGGCGCTGCGGCCGCCGGGGCGATGTTCATGATCCTGCGGCGTCGACAAGCGGGTGTGTCGAAGCCTGCTTCCCCC
>Ga0209157_1002025_pt1 | contig 16369 bp, 28 predicted proteins | sample GraSoiAngelo_135_FD_185892 | JGI IMG/M metagenome (GOLD analysis project Ga0209157, IMG submission 185892) | Grasslands soil microbial communities from the Angelo Coastal Reserve, California, USA - 14_0929_05_40cm (SPAdes) (version 2) | ecosystem: Environmental > Terrestrial > Soil > Grasslands ...
CAGACCATCATTTCGGGCATGGGCGAGCTGCACCTCGAGATCATCGTCGACCGCATGAAGCGCGAGTTCGGCGTCGAGGCCTCCGTCGGCAAGCCGCAGGTCGCCTACCGCGAGACGTTCAAGAAGTCGCTCGAGTCCGAAGGCAAGTTCATCAAGCAGTCGGGCGGCCGCGGCCAGTACGGCCACGTCTGGCTCAAGCTCGAGCCGCAGCACGGCAAGGGCTATGAATTCGTCGACGCCGTCAAGGGCGGACGGGTGCCGAAGGAATTCATTCCGGCGGTGAAGAAAGGCGTCGACGAAGCCCTTCAGGAGGGCGTGCTCGCCGGCTACCCGGTGGTCGACATCAAGGTCACGCTCACCGACGGCTCGTACCACGAAGTCGACTCGAACGAGAACGCGTTCAAGATGGCGGCGATCTTCGCCTTCAAGGACGGCATGCGGCAGGCGCACCCGGTGCTGCTCGAGCCGATCATGGCGGTCGAGGCCGAGACGCCCGAGGAGAAGATGGGCGACGTGATCGGTGACCTGTCGGCGCGGCGCGGCGTGATCCTGGGCATGGACGATCTCCCCGGCAGCAAGGCGATCAAGGCGGAAGTGCCGCTCAACGAGATGTTCGGGTATTCCACGACCTTGCGTTCACTAACGCAAGGCCGTGCGACGTACACGATGGAGTTCAAGCACTACGCCGAGGCGCCCAAGAGCGTGGCTGACTCCATCATCAACAAGGACGACAAGGACAAGAAGTAGGAGCGCAATATGGCGAAAGGCAAATTCGAGCGCACCAAGCCGCACGTGAACGTGGGCACGATCGGGCACGTGGATCACGGCAAGACGACGCTGACGGCGGCGATGACGCACATTCTGGCGAAGAAGTACGGTGGGGAGGCGAGGAACTACGATCAGATTGATGCGGCGCCGGAGGAGAAGGCGCGCGGCATCACGATCAACACGGCGCACGTGGAGTACCAGACCGCCAAGCGCCACTACGCGCACGTGGACTGTCCGGGGCATGCCGACTACATCAAGAACATGATCACGGGGGCGGCGCAGATGGACGGGGCGATCCTGGTGGTGTCGGCCGCCGATGGGCCGATGCCGCAGACGCGCGAGCACATATTGCTGGCGCGCCAGGTGGGGGTGCCCTACATCGTGGTGTTTCTGAACAAGGCCGACATGGTGGACGACAAGGAGCTGCTGGAGCTGGTGGAGGTGGAGGTGAGGGAGCTGCTGTCGAAGTACGATTTTCCGGGGGACAAGACCCCGATCGTGATCGGCAGCGCGCTCAAAGCCCTGGAGGGGGAGGACTCGGAGCTCGGGATCAAGTCGGTGCTGAAGCTCGCCGATGCGCTCGATGCCTACATCCCCACGCCCAAGCGCGAGATTGACAAGCCGTTTCTGATGCCGGTGGAGGATGTGTTCTCGATCTCGGGACGGGGGACGGTGGTCACCGGGCGCATTGAGCGCGGGGTGATCAAGGTAGGCGATGAGATCGAGATCGTGGGGCTGCGGCCGACGCAAAAGACGGTGTGCACGGGCGTGGAAATGTTCCGCAAGCTCCTCGATGATGGGCGAGCGGGCGACAACGTCGGCATTCTGCTGCGCGGCACCAAGCGAGAAGAGGTCGAACGGGGCCAGGTGCTGGCCAAGCCCGGCTCGATCACCCCGCATGCGAAGTTCGAGTGCGAGGTGTATGTCCTGTCCAAAGAGGAAGGCGGGCGGCACACGCCCTTCTTTAACAACTACCGGCCGCAGTTTTACTTCCGCACCACCGATGTGACCGGGTCGGTGGAGCTGCCCAAGGGCACCGAGATGGTGATGCCCGGGGACAACGTGAAGATGGTGGTGACGCTGATCACGCCGATCGCGATGGAGCAGGGCCTGCGCTTTGCCATCCGCGAAGGCGGCAAGACCGTCGGCGCAGGTGTCGTCGCGAAGATTATCGAGTAACAAGGAAATGCAAAGCCAACGCATCAGAATTCGTCTCAAAGCGTTCGACTACCGCCTGATCGATCAGTCGGCGCTCGAGATCGTCGATACCGCGAAGCGGACGGGCGCAGTGGTGCGCGGGCCGGTGCCGCTGCCGACGCGCAAGCAGCGCTTCGACCTGCTGCGCTCGCCGCACATCGACAAGGCGTCGCGCGACCAGCTCGAGATCCGCACGCATCTCAGGCTGATGGACATCATCGACCCGACTGACAAGACCGTGGACGCGCTCATGAAGCTCGATCTGCCGGCCGGAGTCGACGTTGAGATCAAGGTTCAGTAAGGGCTCTTAAAATGCCTATAGGATTGGTCGGCCGCAAGGTCGGCATGACGCGCATCTTCACCGACGAGGGCGGCACGCAGCCGGTGACGGTGCTCGACGTCTCCGACAACCGCGTGACCCAGATCAAGAGCGCCGAAAAGGACGGCTATGCAGCGGTCCAGGTGGCGTTCGGCAAGCGGCGCGCCAGCCGCGTCAACAAGGCTATTGCCGGCCACCTCGCCAAGGCGGGTGTCGAGGCTGGCCACACGCTGCGCGAGTTCCGCGCCAGGGCGGAGGACCTCGCCAACCTGAAGGTCGGCGGCAAGATCGGCGTCGAGATCTTCAAGGTCGGCCAGAAGGTGGACGTCCAGGGCATCACGATCGGCAAGGGTTTCGCGGGCGTGATCAAGCGCCACCATTTCTCGTCCAACCGCGCCAGCCACGGCAACTCGATCTCGCATAACAAGCCCGGCTCGACCGGCCAGAACCAGAGCCCGGCGCGCGTGTTTCCCGGCAAGCGCATGGCCGGCCACCTCGGCGACGTGCGCCGCACGATCCTGAATCTGGAGATCGTCCGCGTCGATGCCGGGCGCCAGCTCCTGCTCGTCAAGGGCTCGGTGCCCGGCTCGAGCGGCCGCGACGTGGTCGTGCGGCCTGCGGTCAAGGTCTCCAAGCCGGTGGTCCAGGCCCCCAAGGCTGCGGCCCCGAAAGCCGCGCCGCAGCCTGCCAAGCCCGCCACGCCGGCACCGCAACCCGACGCGAAGAAGAGCTGAGCTGAAGGGCGCCATGGAACTCAAAATGGTGAACGACAAAGGCGCTGCCGGCACCTTCAACGCGCCCGACGCGCTGTTCGCGCGCGACTTCAACGAGGCGCTGGTGCACCAGATCGTGGTCGCGTTCCAGGCGAACGCGCGCCTTGGCACGCGCGCGCAGAAGGATCGCGGCGCGGTCAACCACTCCACCAGGAAGCCTTGGCGGCAGAAAGGCACCGGCCGCGCCCGCGCCGGCATGACCTCGAGCCCGCTGTGGCGCGGCGGCGGCAAGATTTTTCCGAATTCGCCGGACGAGAACTTCTCGCACAAGGTGAACCGCAAGATGTACCGCGCGGGGCTCTGCTCGATCCTGTCGCAGCTGGCGCGCGAGGACCGCGTCCGGGTGGTCGACGACTTCCGCGTCGCGCAGCCGAAGACCAAGCTGCTCGCGCAGAAGGTCAGGTCGATGGGCTTCGATGGCGTGCTGGTGATCACCGACGAGATCGACCAGAACCTGCGGCTCTCGTCGCGCAATCTGCCGAACGTCGAGGTGATAGCCGTGCGCCATGCCAATCCGGTGGCGCTGGTGCGCTTTCCCAGCGTGCTCCTGACGAAGGCCGCGCTGGCGAAGCTCGAGGAGATGCTGAAATGACGGCGACCAGGAAGTACAGCGCCGAGCGCCTGATGAGCGTCGTGCTCGCGCCGGTCGTGTCGGAGAAGAGCACCTTCGTTGCCGACAAGAACCGCCAGTACGTGTTCCGTGTCGCCGACCAGGCGACCAAGCCGCAGATCAAGGCGGCGGTCGAGCTGATGTTCAAGATCAAGGTCGACTCGGTGACCGTGTCCAACGTCAAGGGCAAGCCGCGCCGCTTCGGCCGCATCGAGGGCCGCCGGCGCAACTGGAAAAAGGCCTATGTGCGGCTCGCCGCGGGCCAGGAAATCAATTTCGCGGCGACGCAATAGGAACCCGACTCGCGATGCCACTCGTAAAAGTCAAACCTACTTCGCCGGGCCGGCGCGCGCTGGTCAAGGTGGTCACGCCCGAGCTGCACAAGGGCGAGCCGTACTGGCCGCTGATGGTGAAGCAGTCGAAGACCGACGGCCGCAACGTGCATGGCCGCATCACCGTGCGGCACAAGGGCGGCGGCCACAAGCAGCATTACCGCCTGGTCGACTTCAGGCGCGACAAGGACGGCATCGCGGCCCGCGTCGAGCGGCTCGAGTACGACCCCAACCGCAGCGCCCACCTGGCGCTGCTGCTTTATGCCGACGGCGAGCGTCGCTACGTGATCGCGCCGAAAGGCATCGGCGCCGGCGCGCAGCTCATGTCGGGCGCCGAGGCTCCGATCAAGGCGGGCAACGCGCTGCCGCTGCGCAATATCCCGGTCGGCACCATCGTGCACTGCGTGGAGATGATGCCTGGCAAAGGCGCGCAGATCTCGCGCTCGGCGGGCTCGCACGTCCAGGTGCTCGCCCGCGAAGGCTCGTATGCGCAGCTGCGGCTTCGCTCGGGCGAGATCCGCAAGGTGCATATCGACTGCCGGGCGACCATCGGCGAGGTCGGAAACGAGGAGCACAACCTGGAGTCGATCGGCAAGGCGGGCCGCAAGCGCTGGCGCGGCGTGCGCCCGACGGTGCGCGGCGTCGCCATGAACCCGATCGACCATCCGCACGGCGGCGGCGAGGGCCGCACCGCGGCGGCGCAGCCCCCGGTTTCGCCCTGGGGCGTGCAGAGCAAGGGCTACAAGACCCGCCGCAACAAGCGCACGCAGGTCATGATCGTCCGCGACCGGCGCCGGGCATAGGAGAGGCGCAAGATGGCACGTTCAATCAAGAAGGGTCCCTTCGTGGACCACCACCTGATGAAGAAGGTCGACGCGGCGCGCGGCTCGAACGACAAGCGGCCGATCAAGACCTGGTCGAGGCGCTCGACCATCGTCCCGGACTTCGTCGGGCTGACGATGGCCGTGCACAACGGCAAGCAGCACATCCCGGTGTACGTCACCGAGAACATGGTGGGACACAAGCTCGGCGAATTCGCGATGACGCGCATCTTCAAGAGCCACTCCGCGGTCGGCAAGCGCACCGAGGAGGCCGTCGGCGGCGAGCGCAGGCTCCCGCCGGGCACTCAGGGCCCGGCAGCGCCGGCCGCCGCACCGGCAGCGGCGCCGGCGGCGGCGCCGGCTCCGGCGGCGAAAAAGTAAGGCGCCCGGGACATGGAAACCAGAGCGATCCTGCGCGGCGTGCGCCTGTCGGCCCAGAAGGGCAGGCTGGTGGCCGACCTGATCCGCGGCAAGCCGGTCGACCAGGCGATGAGCGCGCTCGCCTTCATGCCCAAGAAAGGCGCCGGCATCATCCGCAAGGTGCTGGAATCGGCCATCGCCAACGCCGAGCACAACGACGGCGCCGACATCGATACGCTGAAAGTGAAGACGATCTTCGTCGAGCGCGGCACGTTCCTCAAGCGTTTTCAGGCGCGTGCCAAAGGTCGCGGCAACCGCGTGCTGAAACACACCTGCAACGTCTTCATTACCGTCGGGGACTAAATGGGCCAGAAAATCAATCCTATCGGATTCCGCCTGGCGGTGAATCGCAACTGGAGCTCGCGCTGGTATGCGAACAGCCGCTCGTTCGCGCCGATGCTCGCCGAGGACATCAAGGTGCGCGACTTCCTCAAGCGCAAGCTCGCGCACGCCTCGGTCGGCCGCGTGCTGATCGAGCGGCCGGCGAAGGATGCCCGCATCACCATCTTCTCGGCACGACCGGGCGTGGTGATCGGCAAGAAGGGCGAGGAGATCGAGGCGCTCAAGGCCGAACTGCGCCGGCTGATGGGCGTCAACCAGGTGCATGTGAACATCGAGGAGATCCGCAAGCCCGAGGTCGACGCGCAGCTGATCGCCGACTCGATCGCGCAGCAGCTCGAGAAGCGCATCATGTTCCGGCGCGCCATGAAGCGCGCGATGCAGAACGCCATGCGCCTGGGCGCGCAGGGCATCAAGATCATGAGCTCGGGCCGCCTGAACGGCATCGAGATCGCCCGTACCGAGTGGTACCGGGAGGGACGCGTGCCCTTGCACACGCTGCGCGCCGACATCGACTACGGCCTGGGCGAGGCCAAGACCTCATTCGGCGTGATCGGCATCAAGGTGTGGGTCTACAAGGGCGAAGTCATGCCGAAGGGCGAGGTGCAGGCGGTATTGCCGTCGGCCGCGCCGGCGGTGCAGCCCGAAACGCCCGCGGAGCCGAGGCGGGCGAAGAAGCCGGTGCCCAAGCCGGGCGCAAGGCGCCCCTCCGGCAGGCCGAGGCCCGAGGGCGAGCGCAAGGCGGCGAAGAAGCCCGACGCCCCCGCGCCGAAGACCACGGTGAAGCGGCCGAAGAAGGTATTGAAGGACGAAGGCGGAGGAACCAAGGAATAGTCATGCTGCAACCGGCAAGAACCAAATATCGCAAGCAGCAGAAAGGCCGCAATACCGGGGTCGCGACCCGCGGCACCAAGGTCGCTTTCGGCGAGTTCGGCCTCAAGGCGACCACCCGCGGCCGGTTGACGGCGAGGCAGCTGGAAGCTGCCCGCCGGGCGATGTCGCGCCACATCAAGCGCGGCGGCCGCATCTGGATCCGCGTGTTCCCGGACAAGCCGGTCTCGCAGAAGCCTGCCGAAGTCCGCATGGGCAACGGCAAGGGCAACCCGGAATTCTTCGTCTCCGAGATCCAGCCGGGCAAGATCATCTATGAGATGGACGGCGTCACCGAGGTGCTCGCCAAGGAGGCCTTCGCGCTCGCTGCGGCGAAGCTGCCGTTCCGCACCATCGTCGTGCAGCGCATGCTGGGGTAGGACATGGACCCGACCGAACTCCGCGGCAAGAGCGGCGAGGAGCTGCAGAAGGAGCTCGAGGGCCTGCTGCGGGCGCAGTTTGGACTGCGCATGCAGCTCGCCACCCAGCAGCTGACCAACACCAGCCAGTTGAAGAAGGTCCGCCGCGACATCGCGCGCGTGCGTACCCTGATGAGGGAGAAGGCGGCGAAATGACTGAGCAAGCTCCTGCGCCCAAGAACCAGCGCAAGCTGGTAGGCCGGGTGACCAGCAACAAGATGCAGAAGACGGTGGTGGTGCGGGTGGAACGCCGTGTGCGCGACGCGATGATGGGCAAGACGATCACGCGCTCGCGCAAATATCACGTGCACGCGGAAAGCGGCGAGTTCGGGGAGGGCGACCTGGTCGAGATCGCCGAGTGCCGGCCGATCTCGAGAACCAAGTCGTGGCGCGTCACGAGGCTTGTGGAGAAGTCCAAAGCCGTTTAGAATCCGCGCCTTTTCCCGTCCCTTCGGGGTCCAAAACTGCGCCGGGTGCGGCGCAAGTTGGATTGGAGAGCCAAGCAATGATTCAGATGGAGTCGATCCTGGACGTCGCCGACAACACGGGCGCGCGGGCGGTCATCTGCATCAAGGTGCTCGGCGGCTCCAAGCGCCGCTACGCCTCGATCGGCGACGTGATCAAGGTGAGCGTCAAGGACGCCGCGCCGCGCGGGCGGGTGAAGAAGGGCGAGATCTATCACGCGGTGGTGGTGCGCACGGCCAAGGGCGTGCGCCGCTCCGACGGCTCGCTGATCCGCTTCGATCGCAACGCTGCGGTGCTGCTGACCCCCAAGATGGAGCCGATCGGCACGCGCATTTTCGGTCCGGTCACGAGAGAGCTGCGCACCGAGCGTTTCATGAAAATCGTATCGCTTGCACCCGAGGTCCTGTGATGCAGCGGATCAAGAAAGGCGACGAGGTGGTGGTGATCTCCGGGCGCGACAAGGGCAAGCGCGGCACCGTGCTGCGCCGCGTCGACGCCGAGCACCTGGTGATCGAGGGCGTCAACCGCGTCAAGAAGCACCAGCGCCCCAACCCGATGAAGGGCGTCACCGGCGGCATCGTCGACAAGGACCTGCCGATCCACATTTCCAACATCGCGCTGTTCAACCCGGCGACCAAGAAGGCCGACCGCGCAGGCATCAAGCTGCTCAGCGACGGCCGCAAGGTGCGGGTGTTCAAGGCGAACGGCGAGCAGGTGGACGTCTAAGCCATGGCCAAGGACGAAAAGCCCAAGCAGGAACAGAAGCCCGCGCAGGCGCAGAAGCAGGCGCCGAAGAAAGAGGCCGCGGCAAAAAAGGAAGCTGCACCCAAGTCCGACGCGCCGCAGTTGCCGGCACCGCCGGCCCGCCTCGCGATCTACTACCGCGAGAAAGTGGTGCCCGAGCTGATGCAGAAGTTCGCCTACAAGACCGTGATGCAGGTGCCGCGCCTGCGCAAGATCACGCTCAACATGGGCGTAGGCGAGACCACGACCGACAAGAAGACGCTCGACAACGCCCTCGCCGACATGACCAGGATCGCGGGGCAGAAGCCGGTGGTCACCAAGGCGCGCAGGTCGATCGCAAACTTCAAGGTTCGCGCCGGCTTTCCCGTCGGCTGCATGGTGACGCTGCGCGGCGCGAGGATGTACGAGTTCTTCGACCGCCTGGTGAACATCGCCATGCCGCGCATCCGCGATTTCCGCGGCGTGTCGAACCGCGCTTTTGACGGCCGGGGCAACTACAGCCTCGGTTTCAAGGAGCAGATCATCTTCCCGGAGATCGATTACGACAAGATCGACACGCTGCGCGGGATGAACATCGCGATTACCACCACGGCGAAGACGGACGACGAGGCGCGCGCGCTGCTCGCCGCGTTCCGTTTCCCGTTCAAGCACTGAAGGATCCAGGCATGGCCAAGCTCGCACTCAAGCTCCGCGACCAGAAGCGCCGCAGGACCGTCGAGAAGTTCAAGGCGCGGCGCGCCGCTCTGCTCGAGGTGATCCACGACTCGCGCGCCACCGACGAGGCCAAGGACGCGGCCCGCGACAAGCTGCAGAAGCTGCCTCGCGACGCCTCCCCGGTGCGCCTGCGCAACCGCTGCGCGCTGACCGGCAGGCCGCGCGGCGTGTACCGCAAGTTCGGCCTGGGGCGCAACAAGCTGCGCGACCTGGCGCTGCGCGGCGAAGTACCAGGCGTGATCAAGGCAAGTTGGTAGAAATGAGGGTAAGGAGACATCGATGAGCATGAGCGACCCGATCGCGGACATGCTGATCCGCATCCGCAACGCGCAGCTGGTGCGGCACGTGGAAGTCGTGATGCCCGCGTCCAAGCTTAAGGCGTCGATCGCCCAGGTGCTGAAGCAGGAAGGCTACATCGAGGATTTCGCCCTGCGCGACAACGGCGTCAAAAAGGAGCTGGCGATCGCGCTCAAGTACTACGCCGGCCGGCCGGTCATCGAGCGCCTCGAGCGCGTGTCGAAGCCCGGGCTGCGCGTCTACAAGGGGCGCAACGACATCCCGCGCGTGATGAACGGGCTCGGCGTGGCGATCCTTTCCACCTCGCGGGGCGTGATGACCGACCGCAAGGCGCGCGCCGACGGCGTCGGCGGTGAAGTGCTTTGCATCGTCGCGTAGGAACGGCCATGTCGCGCATCGCAAAGATCCCGATCGACCTGCCGAAGGGCGTCGAGGTGAGCATCGCCTCCGGCCAGATCTCGGTGAAGGGCCCGCTCGGCACGATCGAGCGCGCGGCCGATCCGAACGTCGCGGTCGAAGCGAACGGCGCCCAGCTGCAGTGCAAGGCGCTGGGCAACTCGCGCCATGCCAACGCCATGTCGGGCACCATGCGCGCGCTGGTCGCGAACATGGTCGCCGGCGTGACCAAGGGCTTCGAGAAGCGCCTTGCGCTGGTCGGCGTCGGGTTCCGCGCGCAGGCGCAGGGCGACAAGCTCAATTTGTCGCTCGGCTTCTCGCACCCGGTGGTGCAGCAGATGCCCAAGGGCATCAAGGTGGCGACGCCGACGCAGACCGAGATCGTCATCACCGGCGTCGACAAGCAGCTGGTGGGGCAGGTCGCCGCCGAGGTTCGCGCGCAGCGCGCGCCCGAGCCCTACAAGGGCAAGGGAGTGCGCTACAGCGGAGAGATCATCATTTTGAAAGAGACCAAGAAGAAGTAACCGGGCAAGCCATGATCGACAAGAACCTCGCGCGCCTGCGGCGCGCACGCCAAACCCGGCTCCGGATCCGCGCCGTCGGGGCGGTGCGTCTCACCGTGCATCGCACCAACGGGCACATCTATGCCCAGCTCACTTCCGCCGCTGGCGACAAGATCATTGCGAGCGCTTCCACGCTGGAGAAGGACGTCCGGTCCCAGCTGAAGAACGGCGGCAACCGCAAAGCCGCCGAGATCGTCGGCCAGCGCATCGCCGTCAAGGGGAAGGAAAAGGGGATCGAGAAGGTTGCTTTCGACCGTGCCGGCTATAAATACCACGGTCGTGTGAAGGCGCTCGCCGACGCTGCGCGCGCCTCCGGACTTAAATTCTAGAGGTCGAGTTCCAGGACTCTTATGGCAAAAATCCAGCCACGGATGCAGCAGTCGGAAGAGCGCGGCGACGGGCTGCGCGAGAAGATGGTCGCGGTCAACCGCGTCACCAAGGTGGTGAAGGGCGGCCGAGTGCTCGGCTTCGCGGCGCTCACCGTGGTCGGCGACGGCGACGGCGGCATCGGCATGGGCAAGGGCAAGGCGCGCGAGGTGCCTGTGGCCGTGCAGAAGGCGATGGAGGAGGCGCGGCGCAAGCTTTTCAAGGTAAAGCTGAAGAACGGCACGCTGCATCACGCCGTGACCGGGCGCTGGGGCGCCGCGCGTGTGCTGATGCAGCCGGCTCACGAGGGCACGGGCATCATCGCCGGCGGGCCGATGCGCGCGGTGTTCGAGGTGATGGGCGTCACCAACGTCCTCGCCAAGTGTTTCGGCTCGACCAACCCCTACAACGTGGTGCGCGCCACGCTGAACGGCCTGCAGGCGATGAGCACGCCGGCGGAGATCGCGGCGCGCCGCGGCAAGAAGGTCGAGGAAATCCTCGGTGAATAAGATCAAGGTCCGCCTCGTGAAGGGGCTTGCGGGCATCAAGCAGCGCCACCGCGACACGGTGCGCGGGCTCGGGCTGAAGAAGATCAACCAGACGGTCGAGCTCGCCGATACCCCGGCGGTGCGCGGCATGATCAACCGCGTCAATTACCTCGTGCGAATCGACGACTGAGCCCATGCGACTGAATTCCCTGAAGCCCGCAGCGGGCTCGAAGAAGGACCGGCATCGCGTCGGCCGCGGCGGCGGCTCGGGCTGGGGCAAGACCGCGGGCCGCGGGCACAAGGGGCAGAAGGCCCGCTCGGGCGGGTTCCACAAGCTCGGCTTCGAGGGCGGCCAGATGCCGCTTCATCGCCGCCTGCCCAAGCGCGGCTTCAAGTCCCTCACGCGCGGCGACGTTGCCGAAGTACGGCTCGGCGAGCTCGAAACGATGCAGGCGACCGACATCGACCTGGCGGCGCTCAAGTCCGAAGGCATCGTCTCGCACCAGGCGCTCGCCGCGAAGGTGATCCTCTCCGGCAAGCTCTCGCGCAAGATCGTTCTCAAGGAAGTGAAGGCGACGAAGGGCGCGCGCTCGATGATCGAGGCCGCCGGCGGCAAAGTCGAGTTCACCGAGAAGAAACCTGAAGAGACTCCGAAGGCCTGATGGCCAACGCGCTGCCCAACGTCGGCAAGGCCTCGCGCTACGGCGACCTGAAACGCCGGCTGCTGTTCCTGCTCGCCGCGCTCGTCGTGTTCCGCATCGGTGCGCACATCCCGGTGCCGGGGATCGACCCGCATGTGCTCGCCGACCTGTTCAAGGACCAGCAGGGCGGCATCCTCGGCATGTTCAACATGTTCTCCGGCGGCGCCTTGCGGCGCTTCACGATTTTCGCGCTCGGCATCATGCCGTACATCTCGGCCTCGATCATCATGCAGCTGATGACGGCGGTCAACCCGCAGCTCGACCAGCTGCGCAAGGAGGGCGAGTCCGGCCGCCGCAAGATCACGCAGTACACGCGCTACGGCACGGTGTTCCTCGCCCTGTTCCAGGCGACCGGCATCTCGATCGCGCTCGAGTCGCAGCCGGGGCTGGTGCTCGATCCGGGGCTGATGTTCCGCATCACCACGGTGACTACCCTGGTGACCGGCACCATGTTCCTGATGTGGCTCGGCGAGCAGATCACCGAGCGCGGCCTCGGCAATGGCATCTCGATCATCATCTTCGCCGGCATCGCGGCCGGCTTGCCGAACGCGGTGGCGGGCACGCTGGAGCTGGTGCGCACCGGCGCCATGCATCCGCTGACTGCGCTGCTCATCGCGGTCGCGGTCATCGCGGTGACCGGTTTCGTGTGCTTCGTCGAGCGCGGCCAGCGCAAGATTCTCGTCAATTACGCCAAGCGCCAGGTCGGCAACCGCGTCTACGGCGGCCAGAGCTCGCACCTGCCGTTCAAGCTCAACATGTCGGGCGTGATCCCGCCGATCTTCGCCAGCTCGCTGATCCTCTTCCCGGCGACGCTGCTCGGCTGGTTCGGCTCCGCCGAAGGCATGATCTGGCTGCGCGACATCGCCGGCACCCTTACTCCCGGGCAGCCGATCTACGTGCTGCTGTACGCGGCGCTGATCGTGTTCTTCTGCTTCTTCTACACCGCGCTGCAGTACAACCCCAAGGAGACGGCGGACAACCTGAAGAAATCCGGCGCCTTCGTCCCCGGCATCCGGCCGGGAGAGCAGACGGCGCGCTACCTGGAGAAAATCCTCACCCGTCTGACGCTCGGCGGCGCGATTTACGTGACCCTGGTGTGCCTGCTGCCGGAATTCCTGATCCTGAGGTGGAACGTGCCGTTCTACTTCGGCGGCACGTCGCTGCTGATCATCGTAGTCGTGACGATGGACTTCATGGCGCAGGTGCAGGCCTACATCATGACTCACCAGTACGAGAGCCTGCTGCGCAAGGCCAACTTCAAGGGCGGGTTGCCGGCGCGCTGAGGCCATGGCCAAGGAAGATGTCATCGAGATGCAAGGCGAAGTGCTGGAGAACCTGCCGAATGCGACGTTCCGCGTGAAGCTAGAAAACGGGCACATGATCCACGCCTTCATCTCCGGAAAGATGCGCATGAACTACATCCGCATTCTTCCCGGGGACAAGGTGACCGTGCAGATGACGCCCTATGACCTCACCAAAGGCCGCATCACGTTCCGCGCGAAATAAGGAGACTCACCATGAAAGTAATGGCCTCAGTCAAGAAAATCTGCCGCAAGTGCAAGATCGTGCGCCGCAAGGGCGTGGTGCGCGTGATTTGCTCGGAGCCCCGCCACAAGCAACGCCAAGGTTGATAACGTCTTGTTCAAACTGATATAATTTCAGGTTCCGCCCATGGCACGCATAGCAGGCATCAACATCCCGAACCATCAGCACGCCGAGATCGCGCTGACGGCGATCTTCGGCATCGGCCGCGCCCGCGCGCAGGCGATTTGCGTCGCCGCCGGCGTGCAGGGCACGCGCAAGATCAAGGATCTCACCGACGGCGAGCTGGAGCGCATCCGCGAGAACGTCGCGCGCTTCACGGTCGAAGGCGATCTGCGCCGCGAGGTCTCGATGTCGATCAAGCGCCTGATGGACCTGGGCTGCTACCGCGGCGTGCGCCATCGGAAGGGGCTGCCGGTGCGCGGCCAGCGCACGCGCACTAACGCTCGCACCCGCAAGGGCCCGCGCAAGGCCGCCATCAAGATGAACGTGCCGGTCGGCAAGGTCGCTTAACCCGGGAACCCATTTCAGGAAAACTCATGGCGAGCAGGAACGCACCGACGCGGCAGGAGCTTCAGCAGACGGCGTCTGCGCGCGCGCGCAAAAAGGTCAAGAAAAACGTCGCCGAGGGCATCGCGCACGTGCACGCGTCGTTCAACAACACCATCGTCACCATCACCGACCGGCAGGGCAACACTCTTTCCTGGGCGACCTCGGGGAACGCCGGGTTCAAGGGATCGCGCAAGTCGACGCCGTTCGCGGCGCAGGTCGCGGCCGAGCGCGCCGGGCGGGCGGCGCAGGAATGCGGCGTGAAGAACATCGAGGTCCGCATCAAGGGCCCCGGCCCGGGGCGCGAATCGGCGGTGCGGGCGCTCAATGCGGTCGGGCTGAAGATTTCCAGCATCGCGGACGTGACCCCGGTTCCGCACAACGGTTGCCGTCCGCCGAAGCGCCGGCGCGTCTAACCAGGAGACAGCATGGCAAGAATCCTCGACGCCAAGTGCCGCCAGTGCCGCAGGGAAGGCGAGAAGTTGTTCCTGAAGGGCGAGAAGTGCTTCACCGACAAATGCGCCATCGAGCGCCGCGCCTACGCCCCGGGGCAGCACGGCCAGAAGAGCGGCGCGCGGCTCTCCGACTACGGCAAGCAGCTGCGCGAGAAGCAGAAGCTGCGCCGCATCTACGGCGTGCTCGAGCGCCAGTTCCGCAAGACCTACGCCGAGGCCGCGCGCTCCAAGGGCGTGACCGGCGAGAGGCTGCTGCAGCTCCTCGAATCGCGCCTCGACACGGTGGCCTATCGAATGGGCTTCGGCGCTTCGCGCACCGAGGCGCGCCAGGTGGTGCGCCATAACGGCGTCCTGGTGAACGGCAAGCGGGTCAACATTCCGTCTTACCAGGTGAGTCCCGGCGACGTGGTGGAAGTGGCCGGCAAGGCGAAGGAGCAGCTGCGCATCAAGGCCGCCGCCGAGGCGGCGGAGTCGCGCGGCATCCCCGAGTGGCTGCAAGTCGATTCGAAGGGGCTGAAGGGCACGTTCAAGGCCATGCCGGGCCGCGCCGATCTGCCGTCCACGATCAACGAAAGCCTCATCATCGAGCTGTACTCGAAGTAAGCAAACAGGACCGAACATGCCCCAATCGGGATTCCTCAAGCCGCGTATTGTCGACGTCCAGAACCTCTCGCCGAACCACGCCCGGGTGACGATGGAGCCGTTCGAGCGCGGCTATGGCCACACGCTCGGCAACGCCCTGCGCCGCGTTCTGCTGTCCTCGATGCCTGGCCACGCGCCGACCGAGGTGCAGATCGCGGGCGTGGTGCACGAATACTCCACGCTGGACGGCGTGCGCGAGGACGTCGTCGACATCCTCCTCAACCTCAAGGGCGTGGTGTTCCGCCTGCACAACCGCGCCGAGGCGATCCTGTCGCTCAAGAAGAAGGGCGACGGGCCGGTCACGGCGGCCGACATCGAGCCCGCGCACGACGTCGAGATCGTCAACCCCGATCACGTCGTTGCTCACCTCGCCTCCGGCGGCAAGCTCGAGATGCAGATCAAGGTGGAATCCGGCCGCGGCTACCTGCCGGGCAACATGCGCTACCTGCCCGAGGAAACCAAGGGCATCGGCCGCGTCATCCTCGACGCGTCCTTCAGCCCGGTGCGCCGGGTGTCGTACGCGGTCGAGTCGGCGCGCGTCGAGCAGCGTACCGACCTCGACAAGCTGATCATGGACATCGAGACCAACGGCGCCATCGAGCCGGAGGAGGCGATCCGCTATGCCGCGCGCGTGCTGGTCGACCAGCTCTCGGTGTTCGCGCAGCTGGAAGGCACTGCGATGCCGACCGAGCAGCCGAAGTCCCCGGCGGTCGACCCGATCCTGCTGCGCCCGGTGGACGACCTCGAGCTCACCGTGCGCTCGGCCAACTGCCTCAAGGCGGAGAACATCTACTACATCGGCGACCTGATCCAGCGCACCGAGACCGAGCTCCTCAAGACGCCGAACCTCGGGCGCAAGTCGCTCAACGAGATCAAGGAAGTGCTCGCCTCGCGCGGCCTGACCCTGGGGATGAAGCTGGAGAACTGGCCGCCGGTCGGCCTGGAGCACAGGACTTAGCGATGCGTCACGGACACGGGCTGCGCAAGCTCAACCGCACGACCGGCCACCGCCTGGCGATGCTCCGCAACATGACGGTATCGCTGCTGCGCCACGAGGAGATCACCACCACGCTGCCCAAGGCGAAGGAGCTGCGGCGCGTGGTCGAGCCGATGATCACCCTCGGCAAGAAGCCCTCGCTCGCCAACCGCCGCCTCGCGTTCGACCGCCTGCGCGACCGCGATATCGTCGAGAAGCTGTTCGGAGATCTCGGCCCGCGCTACGCCAAGCGCAACGGCGGCTACCTGCGGATCCTGAAGACCGGCTTCCGCAAGGGCGACAACGCCCCGCTCGCGCTGGTGACGCTCATGGACCAGGTCGAGAAGGCAGCGGCCGCGCCTGCAGACGAGAGTAAAAAGCCCGCGAAGAAGACCGAGAAGAAAGAAGCGGCCAAAGCCGCCTGATCGTCCTTTTCACCGACTTCTAGGGCAGGTCAAGGCGGCTCGGAGCCGTCGGCGACCTGGTGAACTTTCATCCGCACGTGCACGTGCTTGCCGCCGACGGCGTGTTCGGGGCGGACGGGAGTTTTGTCGAACTGCCGCCGATTCCCGAGGCGCTGCTCGAGGGCGGTTTTCGGCGGGC
>Ga0209157_1002026_pt1 | contig 16364 bp, 12 predicted proteins | sample GraSoiAngelo_135_FD_185892 | JGI IMG/M metagenome (GOLD analysis project Ga0209157, IMG submission 185892) | Grasslands soil microbial communities from the Angelo Coastal Reserve, California, USA - 14_0929_05_40cm (SPAdes) (version 2) | ecosystem: Environmental > Terrestrial > Soil > Grasslands ...
AGGGGCCGGGCGATTTTTGCTGAGCAACACGGTGTCAACGATATGACATTAAATATCTGACGATTTGGCGCGTGCAAAATTGGCTGTTCGTTACTTCGGCAGCTCATGGGCAAGTTGACGAAAGAGCCAGCGTTTTTCCATTTCCAACAAAGGCAGCGTAATGCGATTTGCTAAAGAATCACCAACGCGCACGGCGCTAGAGGTGGGCATCACTTGGCGCGCCATATTAATCTTTCCCTTCTGCATCGTCATTAACACCGCCGTTCGCTGCAGTTCGAAAACCCGTACGACAAGTGCAAACAACCCGGGCTCAGGATACGGGGTGCCGACATTCGCGAGGTAGCCGTGCTCAAAGGCGGCCATGCCCTGGCGAATGCCCGCACGCCGCCGATCGAATGGTCGTCGCAAGCTGAGCCTCCATAAGTGGCGTCGCATCGAGCTTTGGAAAGCCACAAAATCCTTCAAATGCGCGCCTTGCCGTAGTGTATCTGGAGGGTCAACTAGAAATAATTCATTATTGTCGAACAGCAGATTGGCTGGCTTGTAATCGTAGTAAATCTCGCCTATGCGCAATTCGGCTCGAGCAAAGGTTTCAAGCGCCAATTGCAGAATCGTTTGTTCGCGTGCTGAAAGATGCCAGGGAGCCGCAGCCAGATCGCGCGCCAATGGTTCGACCGCCAACGGCGAGATCTTCTCCGTGCGAAGAATATGCATTTGCGCGAGAATTTTTCCCGCAAGCTCGCAGACCAGCAGCAGGTCGGCCCGCCCACTTCGATTCCAAAGCAGCGACTCGATTGTTTCTCCTGGAACGAACTCCATCACATAGACCCGCTTGTGGCGAAGGAAAGCCAGCGCCTTTGGCACTCGCATTCCGGGAATGTCCAACTTCGATAGCAGTTCCAACTGATTGTATTGGTATTGAACCATGGCCTCAGTCCCTCTGACTGCTTGTTTGGCGAGGGCAGCACGGCCGCTCGCCAGCCCGATTCGATAAACACGGTTCCGCCAATTCTGCGCCCACAGTTCACATTTTTGTACCTGCTCCCCTAAGGCTTGTTCCAACTCCAGCAGGTTGGGCGGATCCACCGGATGGGCCGTGCTGGCGTGCAGCTCCGCGACGCGTAGCTGGGCAGCCCGGACGAAGTCGCAATCGAAGGCAGGCGAGGGTGTAATCGCAGAGTGAATCGAATGCTTCATCATAGTGATCCTATGCGAGCTCGCCTAGCGATGGTGGAAGCCTTCACGGCGATCAATCATGCGCGGAACAACGTTCTAGACTATAATAGTTGTTTGTCTCCCGGCTAGGCGGAAATATTAGAACTGGCTAGCTGAATTAAAGCTTTCTTGACTCGAATGACGAGGCAGGGATGCTTCAACGTGCCGAGCTCAAAATGGCGTAGTTCTTTCGAGCAGCTGCGTCTGCTTTTGAGCATCAGCCGCATACCACAGTCGCGGCTCGAGCAAGTTCGGTTAAAGCTCGATCGCTTTTCCCTCGCGTTCGCACGCAGCGATCCCGCTCTCGGCCCCATTAGAGTTCCGCCAGTGGTGATCGGAGCAGTTGGGGGCTCGGGCACGCGGGTTCTAGCTCAAGTGCTCCGGAAAGCTGGTTGGTTTATGGGTCAGCGAGTGGATTCGCGCAATGAAGATTCTCTGCCGATCGCCTGGTTCTTGACCAAGTGGCTCAAAAGCCTACACGATTTTCCAAACGTCGATAGCCACACGCTGAGTAAGGCCACGAGCGACTTCGACCGGATGGTACAGGTGCATAGACGGGGCATCCCCTCACGGGACGCTCCGTGGGGATGGAAAAATCCGCGCAGTATGTGGTTGCTTCCGTTCCTAGTCGATCGGTTCCCGCAAATGAAATTCATTCACATGATCCGCGACGCCCGCGACATGATGTTATCGGAAAATAGATATTTCCTCAGGAGTCACGGCGAGTGGTTACTCGGTCCCGAGTGGTGGCGGAATCCGCTAGCGGCACAACTTGAATTGTGGCGGCTAGGGAATAAACGGGCGGTGGAGTTCGGCGAGCGTTACCTTGGCGACCGCTATCGAATGATCCGTTACGAAGACCTGTGCCAGAAACCGTCCGAAACCATCACACGGCTCCTGGAATTCCTCGACGCACCGAAGAGGAACGTCGATCCGTTGATCGAAGGAATTAGTGATCGAGGTAATATCGGGCGTTGGCGCCGAGCAGGCGGGCCAGAGGCTGGCGAGTTAGGCGCTGGTATACAGTCCGATTTGGAGCGCTTCGGCTATACGCATGAGACAACGAAAGACAGGTAAGACTCTACGAGCTTGCTTTTACTGTCTCGCCATTGCAGCTACGAATCAGGTCTTTGCCGAGCAGGAGCCGCCGAAGCGCACAGGTCTATGGGTCACACAAAAGATTTCCGAAAGCGCAGCGAATCCGGCCGGCTTTGAAGCCGCGATCCGGGGAAATCCACATCTAGCCGGCGTCTGCCTCACCGTTGGCTGGAAAGAAATCGAGACGGAACCCGGCAAGCTCGACTTTAGTTCAATCGATAAAACGGTGGCAGTGCTTCACCGCATCGGAATGAAGTATGAGCTCGCACTCAAACCTGGAATCGATACACCGGTTTACGTTTTTCGACAGGGCGGCAAGTCCTTGCAGACGAGCATCACGAATCCCCACCGCCCTAACTTTGGCGAGACAGTAAGTGTCCCAGTCCCGTGGGATCCGATCTATCAACGGAATTTCTCGCGCGTAATTGGTCAACTAGGCGAACGCTATGCCGCCGATCCTTTGTGCGTGGGCGTGGTGCTCACTTGCGCGAATTTTATGAGCAAAGAAATGCATTTGCCAAAAACGCCCGCGGATCGCGCGAAATGGCAAGAGATGGGGGACTACGGAAGCAAGCTGCTCGACGTCTACAAAAAATATACCGACGAGTGGGCCAAGGCGTTTCCAAAACAGCAAATATCCCTTCATTTATCTCAGGTATTGGATCTGCCTTCCACGTTTTTTGAACGCATCATCGATTACGGAGTGAGCAAACATCCGGAGCAGTTCACAATTCAGAATTGCCAACTTACCGGGCGCAGGGAAGACACTGGTAGGATCAGTTATGATCTTGTCCTGAAGTATCACGACCGCCTCCATCACGGCTTTCAAAGTCTAGCTGGTTTCGGCCATGGTGGTGAAAGAATGGGCTCCATCCAAATGGCCGTCCTCAACGTTGTCCATGCCGACGGGGAATATTGGGAGCTGTGGCACGGCGACGGTCTCAGCGCGGAAACATCAGGCGAAGTAACCAAAGCGTGGGAGGAAGCGAAGCGACTCGGCTACGATGCTTACAAAAAGAAGCTCATCGCCGAAGGTCGTTATCAAGAGCAAAGTCGCGGTCACCACCGGGGAAGGGGCGGGCGTGGCCGACACGATGCCGCGCTGACGCCTGATGTATAACAGGGCTTAAAGTCGCTTGTTAGCAGTTGTTACTCTCGGGTTGCAGATTTCCCTGACTTCGATTGTGGTGCGGAAGTGCCAACAAGGGCGAATCCGGATCCTTCGCGCCAGAGACTCATTTCGATCGGCGCAGCTACGCGGAAGGCGACCAACCAAGCCTATTTGGCGTTGTAGCCTGCACTCAGGTCTACTGACTGGTTTTCTCCGCCAATGAGCAGGACTTTGCCGCGGTAGGACTCAAAAACAACCTTGGCGTGTTCATTCAGGTATACACGCGCCTCCGGGCTGTTCAAGTGCCCGAACCCTCCGTAAGGAACGAAAACAACCCAGGTGCGCCGTCCCCGGCTGATCGCTTCTCGCAGTTCCTTTAAACTACGAATCGCAGCATAGCCACGAAACCTGTCCATAAAGCGTGGTTCCGCAAATTTGGCGTTGTAAATTATTTTCTTCATTAAAATGGCGTCCAAAAAGTAATCCCCCCGTATCCCTGCGTAGTGTTCGAAGACGTGTGGGATAGCCGCGATGATGATATCACCTGGCTGGAGATGGCTTTTCACGTATTCCGCGGCGCCGCGGTGATCGTAACGATAGGTGTTTAGACGTGTCATCAGCGCAGGAGTAGCGTTTGGGCTGGAGAGTGAATAAAGTTTCATTAACCACTCATTACTTTGAACGAATAGCAGAAAGAGCATGGCTACCCCAGCGGTATGCGCAAAGCTGGGGCCAACCGTCGAGTTAGATTCGCGCTTGCCAAGCAGTAACAGCCGATCATAGAGCATGACAGCCGCAGCTACTCCAGAGAGGATAAGTAGCGGCTGATAATAGATACAGTAGCGCGTGGAGAGAGCCGCAATTAAGTTCGTGTGGCAGAAAAGCAGGGCACCAATCACGGTAACGAGGTAGCGGAAGCCGGGTTGGCGCCAGCAGAATGGGATTCCGGCGACAGTCATGAGAGTAAAAAAGACATGGTTCTCCGCGAACAACAGATGGTCGATGTAAAACCTTGGCTGCCAGCCATACTTTAGAAAAAAAAGGGAAGGACCGGCGAGATCATTAACGCCGGTACCTATCTGCAAATAGGGCGATGAAACGAGCGTGCGCCAGGAGAACTGCGCGATCACCAAGGCAGCCATAAAGAAAACACAGCGGTAGAGATGGAATTCTTTTACCCACCACCATTCGCCCCAGCGGACAACGAGCAAGGCAAGGAATAAAGCGGGCAGAATGAATGCGCTTCCTTCCCATGAAAGATAAGATGTGCAAAAGGTTACCGACGCGGCTGTCAGATATTTGCGATCGAACGGGCGAACTCTGATCCCTTCGTAAAAGAACCAGAACGTAAGCATAGCCATGAACTGGCACTGCTGCGGATGAAAGGCATTCTGCGCCCACCGGATATCTACTGGAAGGCAGGCGTAGATGAATGCCGCGATTAAGCCGGTCCGCCAATTGAAAAGTCGGCGGCCCATGAGCGCGATGATCCCGATGCAAAGTGTGCCCATGATGACAGCCGGTAGGCGAATCGACCACTCCGAGACGCCGAAAAGTCGGCTCGTAACAGCCATGGGATAAGGAACCAACTCATACGTAGTGGCCGGTCTGATCCTCCCCGCAACCCTGTTAAATGGGAAACCAAGTTCCCAGATCCCTTTCGATTTCTGAACCTCCCCGAACTCGTCATGGTCGAACGACATGACGCCAAAATCATGGTAACGGAATGCGAAGCCGAACCCTATGATCACTGCCAGCAGTAGATAATCTGTGCGCTGAGATTCGCTGTTATTCGCCGGCGCGGAAGGAAGTGAAGCAACCGAACTCCTAAAAGGGCGACAATTGCCAGCACAACAAATTTCGGTTGGAACGGCCAGTCTATTGGAAAACGAAAGTCGTACCTTGGAAGGAGCAGGAAGAGCAGGCCGACGGTGATTGGGGCATGAAATAGCGCGTCGCGAGCGAGAGCGTAGCGAAGCGCCTCGTGTGTCTTAGCGGCGACAAAGCGTGAGGCCAGTAGCCACAAGGCGATGGTTCCGATGATCGTCAACAAAATCACTGCTACAGGTTTGGCAACGACATCGAAGTCGGAAAGATTAACCGGGCTGTGCAACTGTTGGGTAAGGTAACCCCACGGCGCGGATCCATTGCTACCGGCTTCCACAGCGTGCTGCTTTTGCGCGCCTTGCTGATCGCTCACTCGCCAGTCCGAATTAGTCTCGAATTGTTGAATGTTACCATCCTTCCGAACCATGAAACCGGTTGCGAGAAACCTGGCTGGACCCTGGGTGTTGCGCACCGTCGCAACGATTGTGTTTGGGCCTTTTTTGATCCAGTAGCTGATGTCATAGGCGTCAAGAGTCGGCTTCTGCGACGAAGTAGCCATCAATTCGGGAATGCTTTCCGAGTGCGCGGGTGCGGCGGTCGCGCTAGGACTAGAAGCCGGGCTTGGACTCGCAGACGGCCTGGGAGTAGGCGGCGGTTTGAGGTTCTGCGGCGGCCTAACGATCGCCGGTGGTTGAGTTGTCATTTCGGTCTTCTCCTTCTCCGAAGGCTCACTCGTCAGCCTGGGTAGACTCGGCGTCTTTGGCTCTTTCAGCGGTGAGCTGGCCACGCCGGTGATGAGTTTGCCATTCACGAGAAGGTCTAGGCTTCCTGAACTCGCCACTTGGATCCATGTCTCCGGACGAGCTCTTTCCGCATTTATGGAGGCGGAAAAGGTTGCCTCCCGCGACGCGTTTTCGGCTCTAATCCACTTGCCAGATGGCGGGAGTCGAAGCAAAAGCGGATTCCTTTCCACCCACGTAATGTAGACCGGATGCTCCATGATCGTAGCGCGACGCGCGTTCGGCCAAACCTGCTCCTGCACCAGGGGAGAGACCCATTCCTCTGTACCCTGTACGATGCCGGTCCTTGGAGTAACTCTCCACTGTTCGTCTGAAATAAATGAGCCGGTGTTTCCGCCAGGTTCTTTAAAGCCGCCACAGACAAGAAGCTGCGCGGAACCTGGGTAGGAATTCCGAACAACCGAGATCGCAATGACGTTTGTCCCAGGCTTTAGAAATCTTTTGACGTCATAAATTTGTGCTACTCGCATCTTCAGATTCGTTTCAGTGCCGACTGTGGTGTCATTGATAATGATTTTGAAGGAATCCGTTGCTGCGGCTTCCAGCCAAGCTTGCTCGGGTTCAGCATTTAAGAAAATCTCGCGGCGAAAGTAAGCTACCGGAGCAAACTCGGCTGGTTCTATCCATTGAGCAGCTCCAAAATCCAACTGGTATTGCCGATACAGCGGACTCGCAAAGGTGCGAAGTACGAATAAGCCAAGCAACGCCCCGCACAGTAGCACCAAAACCAATGACCACCGCCGCGCGCGTGGCGGTAAATCTCGAAGTGGCTGCAAGAAAGGCTCCATCGCGTTAGTTCCCGGTTAACGCACTCATTGCCCAGAAATTTACAAGTATATCTTCTTTGAGGGATAGGTTGTAAGACCTCCGGGCATCGGTATCCCGGCCAAGCTTCGTGTAACAATCTCCTGCAAGGGAGTAGGCATTAGCTAACAATGGCTTATCACCGCTCGCTTTAAGAATCCCATTGAGAGCGTCGAGCGACGCTTGATAGCGGCCGAGATCATAATTTCCTCTCGCGATGAGGAAGGCAAGGCCTTGCTGTTGCACCGGGTCTTCGATAAGCGCCTGCTGCCACTGGGTCACAGCAGCCCCAATACCTCCACCATTGTAGAGGGCGATACCAAAATCCACCCGAGTGCGCGCAGACTCACACCGCGAAGCTATGGCGACCGCACCGCCCCACGCTACGGCCCGGCTAAGCTCAAAGACCGCCGACTCGTATTCTCTGGCCTCCTTTAATTCCTGGGCCCTGCTTATATGCCTCTCGGGCGAGTCCTCACCTGAACCTGATAGCCTTTCGAGATCTCCAATAGTTGCGTAGATATTGATATCTTGCCTGCGCCATCGATCCCACCACATGGCTTTGCGATAAGACGTGATGGCCTTTTCATTATTCCCCCGGGCCTGCGCGGTGCAGGCACTGATGAAGTAATGCTGCCCCATAAGCGGCGGTGTTAGGAAAATGATAAGCACGCCGATTGGAATGCCGCCTAGTGCCAGCGCCGTTGTTCCTCGCTCGCCAGGCAGGCGGCCTATCGAATACGTGGCAATCAGCAACGATCCGATTCCAAAGCAATACCATCCAAGTCCAAGAAAAGAATAGGCAGCGACAAAACGGTCCCAAACGGTGTCCAACTCGAAGTGCTTCGAATACTCTTCCGCGGGACCATAATTTACGGGAAGATAACTCTTTGCAAAACCCCTGATCATGGGAAGATCTTGAGTCTCCGCATTCAGGCGACGAATTAAAGCAGGCTGTTGGAAGGCGATCTGGCAGGGCGCCGCCGCCCAAAAGGCAATGAGGATGGCGGCTGCAACCGCGAGGAATGTGTCGGAACGCCAAAGCAAGGCAAGACCGGTCGCTAACACACACACCCCGAGCACTCCGTAAGAGAGAAGAGAAAGGTGAGGAAGTAGTTCGATGTTTCGCAGCAGGGGCAGCTGTAAACCGCGAGGATGATGGCTGAAAGGAAAGTTAAGCCATTTAAGAATAGCCGAACTAAACACCAAAAAACTACCTACAAAAAGCAGCCAATGCGCTGCCCAAATGGATGCGCCCACCCCTGCCCATAATTCCACCCTCTTCCCTATGTTCACGTGTTGCGTTTAAGTTTCTTGGTCCAGGACTCTACAAAGGGGGAGAGAAATCCAAGTCCCTCCCGTGCATGACGGATCTCTTCGATAGAAAATGTTCGAAGGGCAAATAAGACTGCGACATAAACAGTCAGCGCGAGGATCGCTGTGCCGATCTGCCAGGGAATTGGCATGCTACGGCCTAGAACAAGTACGAGGGCCATCGCCACCGCCGCGACCAGTGGACGCCAGAGTATATCGAGCGGTCGTGCGTCAAAGCCGAGTCGCGCAAGCTGAATCATCCAAATGGCCACGACTAGTGTTTCGCTACAAACAAACGCAATCGCCGGCCCGACAAATCCAAAGATCGGTATTAGGATCAAAAGGAGCAACAGTCGCAAACCTGAGCCGACGCAGGTACTGGCAAGGAAACGTTTCTGCTGGTCCAGCGCGGCGAAAAGGTATTGAAACAAAACGGAAAGAAAGAAGGGGACCAAGCCGATACCAAGAAGCTGCATCGCCGGGATTGCCGCCAGATACCTCGTCCCGAGTGCCAACTGTAGAATTGGCTTAGACCATGCCGCGAAGAACGCCGCCATGGGAAAGCTAATCAGCGCAAAAAATTTAACGCTCCACTGGTAAGCCTCGGTAAATCGCTGCGGCGAGAAGTGCGCCGTGCGCGAGTAAAGAGGGTAAAGTGGCAGGGAAAGAGTTTGCGGGATCAGGCGCATAGCCATACTGAGTCTGTAAGGTCCGCTAAATAATCCGACTGCGGTGAGATTTGTCATCCAGGCAAGGACAAGGATGTCGAGCTGGAGAGCAAGCGAACGAAGCATGACGCCGCCGCCCATGGGTAGGGCGGAGAAGAGAAGAGCCTTCCAGAGCGGCACGTCGATGCGCAGCGGCACGGGCGCATATAGGTGGGTTACCAGCAGATGGTAGAAGTACCAAAGCAGCAGATTTGCGATAAGATGGGCGCCTACAATGCCAACCAATCCCAGTTGAAGCTTTATGATTGCAAATACAAGACCGAGCAGAGCAAGCTTGTGCAAAACAAAGCCGAGGTGATTAAGCTCATTATCTTCAAATGCGCGCAGCACGGCACTGTAGCCAGAGGCGTGAAAGGATGCCATAGTGGCAATACTCATGCCCAGGGCGGATATCTTCACGTCTGTTCCCAAATGAAAAAACGGCACCACCAGCGCAACCAGGAGACACATAATTCCTGAGATAACCCAGATGAGTGAGGCTGCGGCGCCTACTACCGGAACGAGTCGCTCGCGATCTCTTGCAATCTCGCGGATGACCATGCGGGGCAATCCGGAATCGGCGACATTGCTCACGAACATGGCAAAAGCCAAGACGAAGGAATACTTGCCGAATTCGGTCACGCTGACCGAATGGGCGATTGTGAGGATGGTAGCCAGGTAGAGGAGACCACCAATTACAGCTGCGCCGATACCAAAGACTGCGTTTTTGACAATCCGCTGCGACTGCTTCATCGAAGCCACTTCCACGTGCCACCCATCGCCTTCTGCAGCTCAGCGTAAAGCAGGAGCAGCTTCGACTGGTGTACCTCCAGCTCCTCCTGCTTATCGATAACTGCCACCTCCGCGTCAATCGTGGTCACTGGTTGCCCGATGCCCTGCTGCTGTTGAGATTGAGCAACGCGCAGATCCCGGTCGAGTTTCCCGGCCTCTACCTGCAGAGTAAGAATCCGTTGGGTCTCTGAATAGATTTCCTCGTAGATTCTAACGATCTCACTGCTCAGGTCATCGCCAACAGCGCCCAGGCGAGCTTGTTCCGCGTGATAGGTGTCCCTGCGCGCGCGCATGGTGTTAAGTTGCGCCCCGAAGTCCCAGATTGGGATGTTGACAGTGATTCCGCCGACTAAGTCATGAGCTTGGTTCAACCCTGTCTGTGAGCCACCGGTCCGAGTCCGAGTGTGAAATTGACTAAAATCGGTGATATAGAGCGCCGACCCATGCAGATCCACGTCGGGGTAGAGTCGAAAATTTTCCAGCCGGTAGTCCTGCTTTGCCTTCTCGATATTTGCAAGTTGCACCTGGAGCGACGGATGCCGCGCAAGCATCGTGTGAAACAACTGCGCCGCGTTCGGCGGCGTAGGCGGCTCGGGAAGTGTACCCAGGCGAATGTCGGCTGAGGAGGGCAAACCGAGGAGCCGGGTCAGCCCTAACTGCCCTGCCACGGCTTCCTGGTGAACGATTTTCGAAAGAGATTGGGCGCCATTGAGCTGTTTTGTGACAACCTCGACATCGACAGGAAGGATCAATCCCTTCTGCTGTTGTTCTCTGTGAATATCGACTGATTGCTGCAGCAGAGCTACTTTGCGGTCGATGGGCTCCACCCGGTTCTGCGCTGAAACGGCGTCAACGAAGACTTGCGTGACGCGATTGATGACATCCTCGCGAGTAAGATGAGCCGTCCAGGCGAGGGCATTTCTTTGCGCTCTCTTAATCTCGACTGCCGGTGCATCATTGAATCCGAAAATACTCCCATCCTTGAAAACGGGGTACTCCAATCTGAGGTCACCAATTCCGAACCCGGCGAGACCCACCTTCTTCGCTGCGCTTATTCCCGTTCCACTGAAGATGCGGAACTTAGAGGTCGGTTCGCCCGAGAACGCCTCCCCCGTGACCGCTCCCTTCAGGTTTGGCCAAAGCGAATCCTGGGCGGCGCGAATCTCCGCGCCTGCTGCCAGGATATCCAAGCGACTGGCTACCAGTTTCGGACTTTCACCGGTTGCAATGGCGATGCAATCTTTAAGCGTCAGCGGATGTCGGGGAAGGTCCGGATTGTGAACGCTTATTTCTCCTGCTGGTAACCTAAGAGGCAGGATTAGCACTAGGGCTGCTAGCGAAGCAGCCAGGCTATTTCGCCATATTAGATCTCGATGTGGAATGGGTTTTGTCATTTTCGTTAAGGTATAGTTGACCAACTGTCACGACTTTTTCACCCTCCTTTAAACCACCCGTTACTTCCGTCATAGCATTTATAACGACCCCCAAGCGAACTTTGCGCAGCTCCGCTCGGCCATCGTCATTAACAACAAAAACAGAGGCCTGGTCGCCTGACGGATTAATTACTGCAACACTGGGCACAGCGAGCACGTCTTTGGCGGTGCGATGGATACGCGCGAATCCCGATAGACCTGGCTTTAAGCGAAAACCCGAATTGTTGATTTCTATGTAGCTGGTGAAAGTCCGGGTTACCGGGTCGGTGTTCGGATCTATTTTAAAAACTTTGCCTTGAAAGGTCTCTGCGGGAAAGGCGGGGAACGTGATTTCGGCAGAAAGGCCCAACTGCATGGAATGGATTTTTTCCTCCGTAACCTTTGCCGCCATCAAGACAGTATTGATAATACCAAGCTTCATGACCGCCTGATCGGGCCTAGTGAACTCATCCGGATTTACGAGCCGCTCGAGCACGATGCCGTCGATGGTAGACCTTATCTCCACGTGCTCAAGCTCAATCTCCGCCTGCCGCAGCAACAGAGTTGCTTTGGCGAGAGCCTCGCGCGCCTCGGCAAGCGTCATTTCGCTTTTCTCCACATCAAGCTGGGTACCCATGTTTTTCTTCAAAAGCGCGGTATAGCGACTTAGCTGGCTGGTTAGGTCTCTTATCTTGACATCATTGGCCTCGACGAGTTGTCGGTTAGACTCAAGGGTGGCTCGGATCACCCGGTCGTCCAAGCGGACCAGAAGGTCGCCTTTTTTGACGATATCGCCAATCTTCACAGGGACCTCGAGGACTCGAGCATTAATCTGTGCGGTCAGGAGGACGGCGTTGAATTGCTCTATCGTGCCGCTGCCCCCAATGACTTCCTCAAGCGTCTGTTTGCGGACCGGAACGGTTTCAACGGGCGACGGCGCATGCACCCTGTGAGCCTGTTTAGTATCGGTGCCGATCATATGAAGAACGGCCTTAAAGACGAGTAGTCCCAAAAGAAAACAGACGACCAGGAAGACTATCCAGTGGGAATGTTTTCGCGGAGCAGGAGGAATTTCTTGGCGCTGGGTGGATAGGTGGAGGGAATCTTTCATTGGATTGTATTCGAGTTATAGACAGCGCGTGATGCTGTTTCCCGGTCGCGGGACATGGCACGACTTTTTTGATGTCGTATCCATAACGCCACAAGAGCCGCTGTGATCGCGCCGAAGGTCAGTAGTTCATAAAGGCACAACTGGACATTTTCCACGCTGAATAGCGTGGGAAGGTCTTTATGCTTAATCCCCACAATCAATACTAATGGCGAGCGGAATTTCTCTGCCCACGGCCAGAATAGAGGAACGCCATAGCCGGTGAAATTCCATCCGAGCTTCTTGCCGGTGCACAAGTCAATGAGAAGATGTGAGCCGTATGCCAAAAAATAAAGAGTCGCGCTTCGCCAAAAACTGCCAGCAATCCGCCATACGCAGGCGACAGCGAGCGCAACAAAAAAGGCTGCTGCCAGGCTGTGGGTAAAGCCGCGATGCAAGGCGTTTGCGTTTGCGTCGGTGGCAAGACCGAAGAGAAAATCGATGTCAGGCAGGTTCGCAAGCAACACCAGCAACACCAGTTGCGGTAGATATTGGCGGCAGGCAGTGATAAGGCGCACCTTCAAACGCGCGGTTAGAAGCAGGAATGTCCAAAACCCGGCGAAACTGTGTGCTATTGGCGAAGCCATGGGATAACAAGCGTTAGGGTTGCAGCCGCGCAAACGCATGGTGTTCGCTTTGCCTGTCGATCAACTCAGACTTGCCGAGAAGCCTGTCGTAGATGCGCTCGATTCTCCGGCATATTTGACGCCAATCGAAATTGGTAATGACCGTTGTGCGTGCGTTTGCTCCCAGTCTCGCCGCCAGCTCGTGATCCTTCAGCAACGTAATGATTCCTTGGCCGAGCGCCTCGCAATCGTGATTGGGCACAATGAATGCATCGTGTAAGTGGTGCAAGCCTTTGGCGGCGCCTTCGAAGCAAACAATGGGCTTGCCCGCCAGCATATAGTTTAAGAGCTTGACCGGATGGCCCGGGCATTCCGGGCGCGAAATCACTGCCACACTGGCAAGTGCAAGATAACTCGGCAAATCCTCAAGCGAATGGGGCGCGATCCACATGATGGCATCAGAAACGCCGAGCTGATCGGCCAGCTTTTTGTGTTCTCTTTGATGAGATTCGGATACCAGGGCGCTTACCATCATCAGCAGCGCATCGGGCAATTGCTTTGAAACTACGGCAAAGGCGCGAAGCAGGTAATCGATTCTCTGGAACGCATTCAATACCCCTGTATACATCACGATCGCGCGGCTATTGATTCGATGACGGCGGCGGATCTTTTCCGGATCTGCATTCTCGAACAGTTCTGGCACGATCCCTGCAGGGACCATATCCACCTTTTGTTCGGGAGTTCCGCGCTCGATCAACCACTGCTTCAGCTCGGGAGAGACGGCCGTGATGCGATCCGGAAAAATTGGAACAAACCAATCCAGTGCGCGCGCGATTGCGCGGGCAAGCCAGGCCGGACGGATGAAATTGTAACCGGCCAATTCGTCGGACATCAGGTTCACGGCATTGTACAGCAGTGGCCGGCCCGTGATCCATTTTGCCATCACGCCGATCAGCGCGGCTTCGTAATTGTGCGCGTGAATAACATCGATGCGTTCGCGCCGAACCACGCGCAGGAGCAACCGCAAAAGGGCGAAATCTTCGAGAAATTTCTCCGACGAGGGCCCGACCCTGGCGTTGGTTTCGGGCCGAAACGGCCCCGTCCTATGAATCTTCGCGTAGCGAACGACGATATCTTTCTGGCCTGTCGAATATGTGACGATGTGCACGTCGTGTCCCATCTGCGAAAGCGTATCGGACATCTCTCGGACACTCGCCGGCGACCCGTGGTTGGCAGGAAATGCACAGGCGGCTACCATGGCGATAGAATAACGTTCCGTTCCGTTCCGCCTATGTGGCGCAGGCTTCTTCATGTTGTCACAGCTGGCTTGAGCAATGGCATTATACTCTTTCGGCAGAAAGTCTGAGCTTGCTGCCGGTGCCGAATCTGCGCATTTTGCGTTCAAGACCGGCACCAATCATTTCAAACATGTTCCTTAGCATATCGGTTATTCGAGGTAGCCCAGGGCCCGAAGACGTTCTTCAACTTTGGCTGACTCCTGCTCCGTGTAGCCGCTCTGACGACGCGTCTCGGAGACGCCAGAAGCATTACCGGCTCGGACCGGATGCGCAGTAAGAAACTCTGATCGGAAGGCGCTCGTCAGGACCTTGCCGTCCATGTCTTCTGGGACAGGCGAACCGAGCAAATAGAGAAGCGTTGGCGCGAGATCGATAAGCTGTGCGTTTTCTACCTCCGCAGCAGCTTTCAACGCCGGCCCGCGGCCGATCAGGATTCCATTACGCCGGTGCGTACCGCCCCATTCGCTTTCTTCGGATGGACGATGGTCACGAATCACGACGGCCGGTTTGGCCCCGTCTTTCCTAAAACTTGGCTGCGTCGAAAAGAGGCTGTCTTCGCTCCACCAATCGAGGATGAGGTCGGCGCCTTCGCCGGCAAACGGGCCATGGAAAATCTCGTGGCGTCGGTAAACGCGCGCGATGATCGGCTCGCCGGTACGCGGATCTTTCAGCTCCCGCAATTTCTCAATGATAAAGTCAGTCAGCGCGTCATACTCCGCTGGTTCCACAATGCCTCGGGGTTTTACCCCTTTTAAGTTGATCCAGATGCTCGGTGGCGAGGCGAGCACTTCGCTGCAATATGCTTTCGTGCGGTCCCAGTCGATGTTTTGAAACGATGTGTATGCGAGTTCGGCCCTCTTCCTCAGGCTAGGAAATGCTTCAGCAAGAAGGTTCTTTTGGCGCGACGAGAGCGACTTTCGCAGAAATGAAAACCCCCCTCGCAGGACTTTTGAGCCGATCCTATGCAGGCCGAATCTTCCTTGCTCTCCGTCGCCTCCATTTTTGTAATAGTGCAGCAGCCCGAGTTGGTGCAGGTAACGGTTTAGAAACACGATGCGGTCGACGACAGGACCGCCACCGTGATCCGAAACCACCAGGACCGTCGTATCGACCGGAAGCTTCTCCACTATTTGCCCGGTCACCGCATCGAGTCGTTCGTACACCTCGCGCACTGCATCTCGGAAACGAGGTGCGGCTTTCGGATCGTAGAGGAAATGACTGCTATCCATGTATTGCCAGAAATAGTGCTGCACTGTATCAATCGACATGAATACGAACATCATGACGTCTTGGGGATGATGTTCCAGAAGGTAAAGAGCGACTCCTGCCCACTGCCGGTCAATTTTTTCCATTTCGGCGAGCACTTGAGCGCGCCGCCGGTCTGTGGACATAAATCCGAGGAAGCGGACGTCATGATCAATCTTACCGAAGTGATCGACCAGCTCACGTTTCAGCGCCGGCGGATAGACGAACGGACTATTCGCCGATGGTGTATCCAGGCCCGAAATCTGGAAGCCATCCAAAGCCTCGGGCGGATAGGTAAACGGAATGTTCATTGTGCCCACGGAAAACCCGGCGGCGTTGAGGATTTTCCAGACCGTGGCCGAGCGGCGCGAACCGCCGTTGGCATAATCCATCTCGTAGCTATCCACGGCGGCTTCGACGAAGTGAAAAATGCCGTGCTTGCCCGGATTCTTTCCGGTCATGAATGAAGTCCATGCCGGTGGAGTAATCGGCGGAAGAACTGATTCGAGTTTGCCGGACACACCGGCATCCATCAACTTTGCCAAGTTCGGCATGCCGCCTTCGGCAATCCAGGGACGGATGAGCGTCCACGTCGCTGCGTCCAAACCTATGATCACTACCTTGGGGCGTTTCTCAACTCCGCGGTGATGGTTCGGGTTCAAGGCTGTCTCCGCAGTGATCAGGGATTGCTAATTTTCATGGTTTCTATCAAGATTCTACAAAAGGAACACTATTGGTCGCTGATAGTCGCTGATAAATTTTTGTCGTTAGGGGAAACCGCAAATGACCAGGTCAGCGCCGTGCCCTCCATATCTTGCGGAACCGGTAAACCGAATAATTGCAAGACCGTTGGCGCAATGTCGGTGATCCGCAGCCCTTCGATTCGCCGTCCACCCGGAATCCCGTCGCCAGCCGGCCGAAAAAGAAAAATTCCATTCTCCGCATGGTTAGCCCCATCGGGGCCAGTGTCGTTCTCAAAGGTATGTATTCTTCCGCCGCCGACGGTACCGACAGACCGCCAATAAAGA
>Ga0209157_1002027_pt1 | contig 16362 bp, 13 predicted proteins | sample GraSoiAngelo_135_FD_185892 | JGI IMG/M metagenome (GOLD analysis project Ga0209157, IMG submission 185892) | Grasslands soil microbial communities from the Angelo Coastal Reserve, California, USA - 14_0929_05_40cm (SPAdes) (version 2) | ecosystem: Environmental > Terrestrial > Soil > Grasslands ...
CAGGTCGCTTCTACCGCACCGTCCTTCTCCTGCCACGAAAATTTGCTTCCCTTCAGACCGGGAGCGACTCGTTCCATGCGCTTCTTGAGAGCATCGAGCTCCGGCACCACTAAGCCGATCGTCCCGCGCAGGATCTGCGGGTCGCGGCTCGGCATGTGGATCTGCGTGCGGCCGTAGTTGACCCACATGTTCTCCAGGCCGACGAAAATATACGGGTCGCGCGTGCCGCCGAGCGCCACCACGTAGAACAGCGTCGTCGGCCGCTGGTCGGGCTGCGTCACGTTGACGTGCTCGAGCAGCACGATATTGCCGACGTCCTCGGTGGTCCGGTCGAAATGCTTGGTTTTTGTGTCCATGCTGAGCTCCTCGGCGCGCTGTCTATGGTATCAGGCGTCCCATACCCGGGCAGCGAACTCCGGATAGTCGGCTGCGATTTCCTTCGCCACCCGTCCACGCAGCAGCGCCAGCTGCACCGCAGTCGGGCTGGGGGTGGTCGGGACGCGAGCGGGCGAATCGAAGCCGAAACCCGTATCGGCTTGGATCTCGTCGACGGCATGTCCCGGATGCACGCTTTCCAGTCGGAAGCGCCGCGCGCCCTTCTGCCAGGAAAAGAGCGCCTTGCCGGTCAGCAGCGCGAAAGGCTCGCCGCGTGCCGAGACGAACTCGACGCGGGGCACCAGCGCGCGCCGCGAGTGCTCCTCGCGGAAGAGGATCGTGCGCGGGATCACCGGGTACATGAACGCCGAGCCGAAGGAACCCGGAAAGCGCTTCTCTCCGGCGCGCACCAGGTTGATGTTGGCCTCGCCGTCGATCTGCGCGCCGCCGAGAAAGAACACGTCGATGCGCCCCTGCCCGGCGAGATCGAACAGCTCGCGCGAGCCTTCGGTGAAGGGATTCGCGCGCCGGCGCTGATGCAGCGAGACGCGCAATGACGGCTGCTGGCTTTTCAGGAGAAGAGCCCCGCTCGCCGGGATCGGGGACGCGGCGCCGATGGCGACGTGGCGCGCGTCGCCGATCAGCCGGGCAATCACGCAGGCAAGGAGTTCTTCTTTCTTGTACAAACGAATTCGTCCAGGTAGCGCTGGAAGCCTTCACGCGTCCTCGCCGCTTTGGCGTAGCGCGCGAGATGCTCATCATCGATGTCGTAGGCATCCGCGACGCCGAGCGGCCAGGCGCCGCGCCTGGCGGGCGCGGCCGCCTCGACGTAGACGGCAGCGACGACCCCGGGGGCGAGGAGCTCGTCCTCCAGCATGTCGCCCGCGCGCAGCTCCTCGAACGTCGCCAACGTGCGCTTCGCAGCGTGGGCAATGGTCGCGACTTCCTTGCGCCGGCCGATCCAGACGTTGCCGGCTTCATCGGCCCAGCGCGCGTGGAACAGGGCGATGTCCGGCGCGATGGCCGGCACGTAAAGAATCGGGTCTGCGCCCTCGGCAAACGGGTTTTGCAGCACTTTCCAGTCCGCTCTTCCCGACAGCAAGTCCGAACCCAGAACGCCTCGCAGGGGCATGAAAGGCACGCCCTTCTCGGCTGCCTGCAGCGCGGTGTGAATCGCCGGGCAGGTTGCATCGCGGATCTTGATCTCGCCCTTCTGCGCTGCTTCGGTGAAACGCGGCGCGAGCCCCGCTTCGCCCAGCGAGACCGCGCTGGTCTCGACTTCCGCGACGCAACCTGCGCCGATCAGGAGATCTGCAGAAAATCCCAGTACGGGAACACCCAAAAGCTTGAGTCCCCGAGCGCGCCGACGGATCAAGGCCCGCACCACTTCCATCGCCGGCAGCGAGTAATCCGGCGGCAGCCCGATCAGCGCGCCGTCGGGGATCTCCTGCGCAACGGACTCCCCATCCGGGAGAAAATGCGTCAGGCAGTACCCCCGACCGTGAGGCCCTCGATCTTCAAGGTGGGCTGGCCAACGCCCACCGGAACGCTCTGCCCTTCCTTGCCGCAGGTGCCGATGCCCGAGTCGAGCGCGAGATCGTTGCCGATCATGCTGACGCGCGTCAGCGCGTCGGGCCCGTTGCCGATCAGCGTCGCGCCTTTCACGGGGTGCGTGACCTTGCCGTCCTCGATCAGGTAGGCCTCGGCAGCCGAGAACACGAACTTGCCATTGGTGATGTCGACCTGCCCGCCGCCGAAGTTGGTCGCGTAAAGGCCTTTCCTGACGCTGGCGATGATCTCCCTGGGATCGTGCGAGCCGGCGAGCATGTAGGTGTTGGTCATGCGCGGCAGGGTGATGTGCGCAAAGGACTCGCGCCGAGCGTTGCCGGTGAGCGGCATCTTCATCAGCCGCGCATTCAGGCTGTCCTGCATGTAGCCGCGCAGCACGCCGTCCTCGATCAGCACCGTGCGCTGCGTCGGATTGCCTTCGTCGTCGACGGTGAGCGAGCCGCGTCGTCCGGGCAGCGTGCCGTCGTCGACCACCGTGACGCCGGGCGCGGCCACGCGCTGTCCCATGCGCCCGGCGAACGCCGAGCTGCCCTTGCGGTTGAAGTCGCCTTCGAGACCATGGCCGACCGCCTCGTGCAGCAGCACCCCCGGCCAGCCGGGGCCGAGCACCACGGTCATCGTTCCGGCCGGTGCGGGTCGCGCCTCCAGGTTGGTGAGCGCCTGCGACACCGCGTGGCGCGCGTATTCATCGAGCCTGGCCTCGGTGAAGTGCGAATAGTCGCCCCGTCCGCCGCCGCCCGCGGAGCCGGTCTCGCGCCGGCCGTTCTGCTCGGCGATCACCTGCACCGACAGGCGCACCAGCGGCCGCACGTCGGCGGCGATGCCGCCGTCGGCGCGGGCGATCAGCACCACCTCGTACTCGCCGCCCAGGCTCGCCATCACCTGCGTGACGCGCGGGTCGAGGGCGCGGCATTTCCTCTCCAGCTTCTCGAGCAGCGCCACCTTGTCGGCGGAGTCGAGGGAGGCGGTCGGATCGATCGCGCGATACAGCGGCACGGGAAGAGATTTCTGATTCGACTTGATCCTGCGGGCCTGGCCCGCGGCGGCAATCGCGCGCGTCGCTCTTGCGGCATCCTGCAGCGCGTTGAAGCTGATTTCATCGGAATAGGCGAAAGCGGTCCTCTCGCCCGAAATGGCCCGCACGCCCACCCCCTGCTCGATGTTGAAGCTGCCCGACTTGACGATGCCTTCCTCCAGGCTCCAGCCCTCGAAGCGCGAGTACTGGAAATAGAGATCGGCGTAATCCACTTTGCGGGCGGCGAGCGTGCCGAATACCCGCTCGAGCTTGCCGGATTCCAGCTCGAAGGGGGCAAGCAAGGTGCTCTTTGCAGTTTCGAGGATCAATTCAGTCTCCTGTTCGCAACGGCGGGCAGCGACGCGCGCACCTCTTGTACTCGCTCGGTGTCGATTTCGGCGAGCAACACCCCTTCGCCTTCGGGGCGCACCGCCAGGACCTGGCCCCACGGGTCGACGATCATGCTGTGCCCGTAAGTACGGCGGCCGCTCGCATGCAACCCGCCTTGAGCCGGCGCAATGACGTACGCCTGGTTCTCGATGGCGCGGGCGCGCAGCAGCGTTTCCCAGTGAGCAGCGCCGGTGGGCACGGTGAAGGCCGAGGGAACGAACATGGCGTCGAAATCGCCGAGCTCGCGATAGAGCTCGGGGAAGCGCACATCGTAGCAAACCGACAGCGCCAGACGCCCGAAGGGGCTTTGCACCGCGACCGCGCTCTCGCCCGCTTCGAGCGTGCGCGACTCGTCGTAGCGCTCGTCGCCCGCCTCGAAGCGGAACAGATGCATTTTGTCGTAGCGTGCCACCCGCCTCCCGGAATCGTCGAACACCAGGCAGGCGCTGCGGATGCGGCCCGGGTCCGCACACGATATGGGGGCGGTGCCGCCGACTATCCAGACGCGATGGCGCCGCGCGGCGGCGGCGAGAAAGCCCTGGATCGGGCCCTCGCCCTCGGGCTCGCGCGCCCTGACCTTGTCGGCTTCGTGCCGGCCGATGAGATAGAAGTTCTCGGGCAGCGCCACCAGCCGCGCCCCGGCAGCCGCTGCCGCGGCAATCAGCCGGTCGGCCGACTCGAGGTTCGGCATCACCTCGGGCGTCGAGACCATCTGCAGGGCGGCGACTCGCGAGCTCGGCATGGCTACTTGCTGTCCGGCACGACTTCGTCGTTGAGCCGCGTGGCGTTGACGCCCATCTTGGCGACCTTCGGATCGTCCCAGGTGCCGCTGATCGAGTAGTCGAAAGCGAAAATGTGGCCGAGCGGGTCCTTCAGGATGCGCTGCGCCAGCGCGGCCGGAAATACCAGCAGCGGATTGAGGAACGCCAGCACCGTCGACGCCGAGTCGCCCAGGCTCGGCACCACTCGTACCCTCAGGTTCTGCGTCTCGTTCGCGAGGTCGACCTCGCCGCTCATCTCGACCTGGGCGGCCGAGCCGCGCATGCGGAACTCCCTGATCGCCATCAGGCCGCGGTTGATCTGGGCGTCGGCGGCGATGCGATCGAACTGGAAGCCCTTGGAGAACACGTCGCGAAAGTCGAGCGTCAGGCGCCGCGGGAGCGCCTGCAGGCTCATCAGGGACACCAGCTTGCCCAGGCCGGGATCGACCTCGAGGAACTGGCCGTCCTCGGCCTGCATCTGCACGTGGCCTGACAGGCTCGGGTAGTCGATTGCCAGGGGATCGCCGTTCCACGCGAGCGAGCCCTGCAGCCTCGCGCTGCCGCCCTTGACGAGGTTGGCATAGCCCACGCGCTCGAGGAACTTGCCGCAATCGGCTGCGGCGAGCTCGAAGTCCGCCGACGTGCGCGACGGGCTGCCGGGACGCCAAATGCCTTTTCCGGTCAGCGATGCTTCGGGACTTTTCCACGCCAGCTTCTCGAGCCGCCAATCTTCCCCTGCGGGCTGCGCCACGACCTCGACGCGGCCGAGCTCCTTCTCGTGGTAGATGAAGCGCTCGGTGATCAGGTCGACCGCGGGCAGATCCTTGGGCTGGCTGAGCTCCTGGGGCTTGGCGCCGGGGTAGTCTTCCGGGACCTGCAGATGCGTGAGCCGCGCGATCAGCTGGCCGCTACGGTGGGACAGGTTCCCGGCGAGTTCCTTGGCGGTGAGCATCGCGGACCAGCCGGCGGCATCGACGGCACCGCGCATCGAGACCTCGTTGATCCGCTTGCCGTAGACGTCCAGCGCGCCGACCTTCACATCCAGATCGACGGCAACCGCGCCGCCGCCGCCGTCACTGTTCGCCAGCGCGATCCAGCGGTCGATGTTGAGCGCGGCGAGCGAGCCGTAAACCAGCGTGCCCGGCTGCTCCGGAAGCCGCACCGGCTGCCCGGGGCTCGGCGTGAGCCAGATCGCCGCCTTCTGCACGGCCATCGTCTCGCCCTGGCGCCGGAGGTCGAATTCCGCGGCGGCGAGGCGCCCGAGCGTGAGCGAAATGCGGTCGCGCGCGCCGCCGTCGGCTGGAACCACCTCGATGCGCAACGGCAGCGTGTCGGGCGCGCTTTTCGCGAGCGGCGCGGGCAGCGCGCTCGCGATGCCGCGCAGGGGTGACTCGACAATGATCCGCGTGCGCCCGTCGCGCACCAGCAGCGTTGCGCTGTAGGCCGCCGCGCCGCTCAGGTAGCGGCGCCACGGAGAGTCGAAGACCGGCCGCACCCCGTCGAGCGTCGCCTCGCCTTTCGCCACCACCTCGATACCGCCCCCGCCAGCGCGAGAACCGCCGCTTACGGCGAGCGGTCCGCCGAACACGCGCCCCCGCACGTCGTTCACCGTGAGCGTGGACTCGGTGAAGCCGACCTTGCCGCTGGCGCGCTCGACCGGCGGCAGCTGCGGATGCAGGGTGAGGCTGTTGTTGGCGAACTGGTACTCGCCCGCCAGCTTCGTCGCGGCGAGGTTGCCGATCGGCAGCTCCAGCTTGAGGTGGAGCTTGCCTTTGCCGACGGCGCTCATCGACTCGGTAAAGCCGCCGGTCATGCGCTTTACCGGCGTCGCGTCGATGAATTTGAGAAAGTCGCCGGTATTTCCATCCGCCTGGCCGCTGATGACGACCAGCCGCTCGCGCGCGACCAGGCTCCGAATACCGACGCGCACGTTCGCGAGTTGCGCGCCCAGCAGCGTGCCGCGGCGGCCGACGATCTCCATCCTGTCGCGCTCGAACAGCAGCTCGCCGTCGATGTCGTAGACGAGCGGCCAGCCGTTGGCGTAGTTCAGCACGCCCTTTTCGACGCGCGCTGAAACCAGGAATTGGCCCTTGGCAGGGTCGGCAAAGGGAAAATCGCGCAGCTCGCCCCGCAGGCGCAACCGTACGTCGCTTGCCTGCCCGGAGACGATCCCGGCCGCGAGCCAGTCGCGCGTCGCCTTGCCCATGATCTCCGGCAGCGGCAGGTAGCGGGCGATTTGCGCGCCGTCGGCGCGGTTCAGCTGCGCCGAGAGGTCGATCGTGCCGGGGCCGCTGCCGGTGTGGGTATAGGCACCGGAGGCGTTGCCGCTGAGGTGAGCGTTGGAGAAGTTGAGCGACGAGAACCGCACTGCGACCTGGTGCTCGCCCTGGCGCTCCCAGTCGATGCGCCCGTTCAGGGTTTCGAGCGGGATGCGCGGCTCGGGAAAAATGCGCGGAAAATCGAGCTCGGCCTTGCGCGACGCCAGGGTCAGGCTGCCCTTCGCCTCGCTCGCCTCGATGCTTCCCGAGAGTCCCGCGAACCCCGGCAGCTCGCCGCGCGCGTGCATGCCGAGATCGGCAAAGCGGCCGCGCACCGCGATGCGCTTCGGCGCGGCGAGATCGCCGCTCCACTCGAGCTTCGTATCGAGCAGCCGGCCGCGCGGCGCCAGATCGGCCAGGAGCCGGCGCACGTCCGCGGGCAAGGGCAGCGTGGCCGCGAGCTGCGCGAGCGGCTCGAGCTCGATTACGTTCGCCGCCGCCGCGCCCGAGGCGTCGGCGCCGGTCGCTCCCGGCTTCAGGACGAGCTGGAAATCGGTGGCCGGGATGGCCAGTGCGTTTTCAGCGCTGAGGGCTACCCCGCGACCGCTGAATTCATAGCCGTCGCGGAGCGTGCGACCCTGCAGGCGGCCGCGCACGGACACGAGCTCGAGCGGCGCAAGGTTATGCGCCAGGCGCGCGGTGACGTTGGAGAGCGCGACGTCCGCCGTGCCCTCTTTCACGCGGCCGTTTTCGACCCTGGTCCAGACGCGGATCGCGCCCTGCCCTGCGCGCACATCGAGCGGGTAGTCGATCCACGCCCGCCAGGCAGCGAGGTCGGTGTAGCCGAGCTGGGCGTAGAGCCGGCCGTTCCAGGCGGCGGGATCGGTAGCGCTGCGGCCGTCGAGCTGGGCACGCAATTCGACGCTCGAGCCTAGCTCCTCCGGCGGACGCGCCGTGAGCCCGATAGAATGCCGGTCGCCGGAATTTCGCAGGCGCAGGTTCAGCGCGGAAAGCGCCAGCGGCGGCGCGGCGCGCTTCTCGTCGCGCCACTCGATCTCGGCGTTGCTGATGACGATCTCCTCCTGCCCGAGCAGCCAGTCGGCGAAGTGGCGCTCGCCGTCGGCCGCGAGCTTCATGCCGGCGACGTACAAGGCGCCGTCCGCGCCGCGGCGCACGTCGAGCCGCGGCCCGTCGACGGCGAGCGAATGCAGCCGGATCTGGCCGTACAGCAGCGAGCGCCACGAGACGACGTTGCGGATCGAAGGCAGCGCCAGAACCTCGCGGCCCTGGTGGTCGTAGAGGCGCACGTCGGAGAGGCTGACTCGCGGGTGCAGGCCGAGCCATCCTGCCTCGATGCCACCGATCTTGATCGGCAGGCCGACGCTGCGCTCGATCGCCGCGACGATGTCGCCGCGATAGCGCTCGATGTCCGGCAGCAGCCAAAAGCGCAGCGCGAGCACCAGCGTCGCGAAGACGAAAAACGCGATCCAGGCGAGCGCTTCGATGGCGCGCCACAACGGCTTCATGGTGGAATTGAGCTTCAGACTTCCATTTTAACCGTAGATGTCGGAACCGATTGAGGAAATCGCCAGTTCACGGTACGCCGCGCGGCTCCTCGCGGCGCGTCCCGAGCTCGCCGCCGAGCTCATCGATCCCGCAGCCTTCTCGCGCGACGAAATGGCGCACGCGCTCGCGGGCGCGCAGCACGATGACGAAGCGGGCCTGAAGCGCCGCCTTCGTCAGCTGAGGCAGCGCGTTTTGCTGCGCGTCATGGCGCGCGACCTGTCGCGGCGTGCAAATCTGGACGAAGTTTGCGGCGCGATGAGCGATCTTGCGGAGCTCGAGATTTCGATCGCGCTGCGCTGGCTCGGCGCCGAGGACCTGGTGGTCGTCGGCATGGGCAAGCTCGGCGGCCGCGAGCTGAACGTCTCTTCCGATATCGACCTCGTACTCCTCTACCCGGGGTCGGCGGACCAGCAGGAGCGCTACGAGACGGCCGGCAGGAGGCTGATCCGGCTGCTCGCCGAGCTCACCGAGGACGGTTTCGCTTTCCGCGTCGACATGCGGCTGCGGCCGTTCGGCGATTCGGGCCCGCTCGTCTGCAGCTTCGATTCCTTCGAAACCTATCTGATCGCGCATGGGCGTGAGTGGGAACGGTATGCCTGGCTGAAGGCGCGAGCGCTGACCGGCTCGCATCACGCGGAGCTGATGAAGATCGTGCAGCCCTTCGTGTTCCGCAAGTACCTCGACTATGCAACGCTCGGCGCGATGCGGCGTTTACACGCCGAAGTGCGCCGCGAGGTGGCGCGGCGCGAGCTTGCCGACCACGTCAAGCTCGGTCCGGGGGGCATCCGCGAAATCGAGTTCGTGGCGCAGGCCTTGCAGCTCGTCCGCGGCGGGCGTGATCCGGCGCTGACGGTGCGGCCAACGCTCGAGGTGCTTTCGGTCCTTTCAAAGAAAAATCTTCTTCCTGAGCAAGCCGCGCGCGAGCTCTCCGACGCGTACGTGTTCCTGCGCGAGGTCGAGCACAGGCTGCAGTACCTCGACGACGCGCAGCGCCACGACCTGCCGGAGGAGGAAGACGATCGAGCGCGCCTGGCAAGGATGGCCGGCTTCGCTTCGTGGCAGGCTTTTTCCGCCCGCCTGCAAGCGGTGCGCAATGCCGTCTCGCGCCATTTCGAGAACGTGTTCGCCGAACGGGATGCCGAGGCAGCGCCGTGGCCCGAGCATCCGCGTCTCGACGCGCTGCGCTCCAGCCAGCGCTACGCGGCGCTCCCCGCCGACTCCAGGCGCCGGCTCGACGCGCTGGTGCCGGCGCTCGCGAAGGCAGCCGCCGCCACCGCCAACCCGCAGGCTACGCTCGCCCGCGGCGTCGATCTCGTCGAGGCGATCGCAAGCCGCGCCGCCTACCTCGCCCTGCTGGCCGAGAACCCGCAGGCGCTCGAGCGCGTCACGCGGATCATCGGCGCTTCGAGCTGGGCGGCCGAGTTCGTGACGCGCCATCCGCTGCTGCTCGACGAGCTGCTCGACGATCGCCTGCTTTACGCGCCGCCCGAGCTCGACGCCTTCGCGCGAGAGCTGCGTTCCCGGCTCGCCGCGCACCAGGGCGACACCGAGCGCCGCATGAACCTGCTGCGCGAGATGCACCAGGCGCAGGTGTTCCGGCTGCTCGCGCAGGATCTGGCCGGATTGCTCAGCGTCGAGCGGCTCGCCGACCACCTGTCCGCGCTCGCCGACCTGGTCCTGGAGATCTCGCTTGAGCAGGTCTGGAGCGAGCTGCGTGGCAGGCATCTCGAAGGCGCGCCGCGCTTCGCGGTGGTCGGCTACGGCAAGCTGGGTGGAAAGGAGCTCGGCTATGCCTCGGACCTCGACCTCATCTTTCTCTACGACGATGCGCACGAGCAGGCGCCGGAGACCTACGCGCGGCTCGCGCAGCGCTTCAACAACTGGCTTACCGCGCGAACCTCGGCCGGCGCGCTGTTCGATACCGACCTGAGGCTGCGGCCGAGCGGCGCTGCCGGGCTGCTGGTGTCCCCGATCGAGGCGTTCGCGCGCTACCAGGAGCACGACGCCTGGGTCTGGGAGCATCAGGCGCTCAGCCGCGCGCGTTTTTCCGCCGGAGACTCGCGGGTGGGACAGGTTTTTGAATCGATCCGGGAACGCATCCTGCGGCGTTCGCGCGAGCCGGCCCCGTTGGCAGAAGAAATTCTTGCGATGCGCGAAAAGATGCGTGCCGCGCACCCGAACAAATCCGGCCTGTTCGACATCAAGCACGATGCGGGCGGCATGATCGACATCGAGTTCACGGTGCAGTACCTGGTGCTCGCCCACGCGCATGACTTTCCCTCGCTTACGAAAAATCTCGGGAATATCGCGCTGCTCGGCATGGCGGCCGAGCTGGGCTTGCTGCCGAAAGCGCTCGCCGAGCGCTGCCGGGTCGCCTATCGCGAGTACCGCCGCACCCAGCACGCCCTGCGCCTGAACGGCGCGCAATACGCGCGAGTGCCGCACGCGCAGGTTGCAGCGCACCTCGCCGCGGTGCGCGAGCTATGGCAGCATATAAAATAACTCTTTAGGCCAGCAGGGAGACTGACGATGCCGCAAGCCGAAGGCTCGGGCGGGCCGCTTTCCATGGCGGACCGCGACGGCTCGATCTGGTACGACGGCAAACTGGTGGAGTGGCGCTCGGCCACCACCCACGTCCTGACGCATTCTCTGCATTACGGGCTTGCGGTGTTCGAGGGCGTGCGCGCCTACCAGACCGCGATCGGCACGGCGATCTTCCGCCTGAAGGAGCACACCGATCGCCTGTTCAATTCCGCCCACATCTACATGATGAAGCTCCCGTTCACGCGCGAGCAGCTGATGGAGGCGCAGCTCGAGGTCGTGCGGGCGAACCGGCACGACGCCTGCTACATCCGCCCGATCGCGTTCTACGGCTCGGAGAAGATGGGCGTGTCGCCGGTCGGCGCTAGAGTGCACGTCGCCATCGCCGCCTGGCCCTGGGGCGCCTATCTCGGGCCCGATGCGCTCACCAAGGGCATCCGCGTGAAGACCTCCTCGTACGCGCGCCACCACGTCAACGTCACCATGGCGCGCGCCAAGATGTCGGGCACCTATCCGAACTCGGTGCTCGCGACCCTGGAGGCGACGCAGCACGGCTACGACGAGGGGCTGCTGCTAGACGTCGAGGGCTACGTTGCGGAAGGAGCGGGAGAGAACATTTTCCTGGTCAAGGATGGAAAAATCTGGGAGCCCGAGCTCACCTCCGCGCTCACCGGCATCACCCGCTCCTCGGTGATCGAGCTGGCCCAAGGGCTCGGCTACGAGGTCGGGGCGAAGCGGCTGACGCGCGACGACATCTACATTGCCGACGAATGCTTCTTTACCGGCACTGCGGCCGAGGTGACGCCGATCCGCGAGCTCGACGGCCGCACGATCGGCGCTGGCCAGGCCGGGCCGGTCACCCAGGCAATCCAGAAAGCATTCTTCGACGTAGTGAACGGCAAGGACGACAAGCATCGCCATTGGCTAACTCCGGTGGCGGCAAAAAAACGGTGAGCACCGACAACGCCCGCCTGGTCGAGGTGACGCAGAAGGACCTGCCATTGCATTGCCCGCTGCCGGGAGCTCCGCTCTGGTCGCGCCATCCGCGCGTGTTCCTCGACGTCGCCAAGGAGCGCGAAGTGCTCTGCCCGTACTGCGGGACGAAGTACGTCTATAAGGGCGCACCCGTAAAAGGTCACTAAGCGTTTGCCACGCATCCTCGTCGTCGCACCCAGCTGGATCGGCGACGCCCTCATGGCGCAGCCCCTTCTCGCCCGCCTGCGCGAGAAACTGCCCGGCGTCGAGATCGATCTGCTCGCGCCGGAGTGGGTGGCGGCGGTCGCGCGGCGCATGCCCGAGGTGAGGGAAGTGATCGCGGCGCCTTTCCGCCACGGCGCGCTGCAGTTGCGCGAGCGCTGGAAGCTGGGCCGCACGCTGAAGCTGCGCGGCTACGACCAGGCCATCGTGCTGCCGAATACGTGGAAGTCGGCGCTGGTGCCTTTTTTCGCCGACATTCCGCTGCGCAGCGGCTACGTCGGCGAATCGCGCTATGGCCTGCTGAATCTGCTGTACAGGAAGCAGGCGGCGGCGATGGCGCTGCATTACGCGCGCCTGTCCGAGCCGCCGGGCAAAGCGCCGCAGCAGCCGCTGCCGGCGCCGCGGCTGCGCGTCGCGCCGGGCGAGGTGGCGGCCGCGACGCGCCGCTTCGGGCTCGAAGGTCCCTATGCCGTGCTGTGCCCCGGCGCGGAGTACGGGCCGGCCAAGCGCTGGCCCTACTTCAAGGAGCTGGCGCAGTGCCTCGGCATCGAGGTCGTTCTCCTGGGTTCAGGCGGCGACCGCGAGTCGGGCGCCGGCATTCAGGGAAACAACCTCATCGGCAAGACTACGCTCGATGAGGCCATCCACCTCATCGCCGGCGCGGCATTCGTCGTCAGCAACGATTCCGGCCTGATGCACATCGCCGCGGCGCTCGGCCGGCCGCAGGTGGCGCTCTTCGGCTCGTCGAACCCGGAGCATACGCCGCCCGCTTCGCCTGCCGCGCGGGTCGTATGGCTGCACCTCGATTGCAGCCCCTGCTACGCGCGCGTGTGCCCGCTCGGGCATTTCCGCTGCATGAACGACCTGTCGGTCGAACGCGTGCTCGCCGAAGTGCGCGCCCTATGAGCAGCAAGATCTTTCCGGCCGCGCAGGACGCCGAGAACGCCTTCTATGAGGCGCTCGAGCGCTGCGACCTCGACGGCATGATGGCGGTGTGGGCCGAGGACGAGGACATCGTCTGCATCCATCCGACGGGCCCGCGCCTCACCGGGCAGGACGAGGTGCGCAGCGGCTGGGCCAGGATCTTTGCCGGCGGGCCCGGCGCCCGGGTGCAGACCAGCCTTCAGGTGGCCATTTCCGGGATGATGATCGCGGTGCACAGCGTGCACGAGAATTTTACCGTCGAGGGCGACCCGCGCCCCCGTCCGCCGGTTATCGCGACCAACGTCTACCTGCGCACGCCGGCGGGCTGGCGCATGATCGTGCACCACGCCTCGCCAGCTCCCGCGCAACCCGAAGCCGCGTCGCGCGACGCGCCGCCGAAGATTCTGCATTGAACGGCTACGCGGCTCCCTGGTGGCTGCCGGGCGGGCACCTGCAGACCCTCTACCCGTCGCTGCATCCGCCGGCCCGCGTCGCATTGCAACGCGAGCGCTGGGAAACGCCGGACGGCGATTTCATCGACGTCGACTTTGCCGGTGAGCGGGCTGCCGCGCGCCTGCTGGTGCTGTTCCACGGCCTCGAGGGCTGCTCCGACAGCCATTACGCGCGCGCGTTCGCCGCGCAGGCGCTCTCGAGCGGCTGGCGGCTGGCGATGCCGCACTGGCGCGGCTGCTCCGGCGAGCCGAACCGCAGGCCGCGGGCCTATCACTCCGGCGACAGCGAGGAAGTCGACTGGATCTTGAGGAAATTCTCTTCGCCGGTTCACGCCGTCGGCATTTCCCTGGGCGGCAATGCGCTTCTCAAATGGCTGGGCGAGCGCGGCGACGCGGCGCGCTCGATCGTGCGCCGCGCGGCCACCGTTTCCGCGCCTATCGACTTGAGCGCCGCGGGCCGCGCGCTCGATCGCGGCATCAACCGCGAGATCTACACGCGCCATTTCCTCTCCACGCTGAAGCCGAAGTCGCTCGCCAAGCTCGCGCTGTTCCCCGGGCTCTGTGACCGCGCCAGGCTGCGCGCGGCGCGCACGTTCCGGGAATTCGACGACACCGTGACCGCGCCGCTGCACGGCTACCGCGACGCCGACGACTACTGGCGCCGCGCCTCCAGCGGGCCGTGGCTTGAGCGCGTGCGCGTGCCGACGCTCCTGCTCAACGCGCGTAACGACCCCTTCCTTCCGGAGCACGACCTGCTCGCCGCGGCGCGAAACGCCGCTCGATCGCTGGTGCTAGAATTCCCGCGCACTGGTGGCCACGCCGGATTCCTCGCCGGCCCGTTCCCGGGCAGGCATGACTGGCTGCCGCGCCGCCTGCTCGAGTTCTTAAGCCCGTGAGCGTTCCTGCCGAAATTTTCCGCACCTACGATATCCGCGGCATCGTCGGCCGCACCCTGACGCCGGCGATCGTGCGCGAGATCGGCCGCGCGCTCGGCTCGCTCGGGCGCGAGCGCGGCGCGCCGACGTTCGCGCTCGGGCGCGACGGCCGGCTGTCGGGACCCGAGCTCAGCGCCGCGCTCACCGAGGGCCTGCTCAGCGCGGGCGCCGACGCCATCGACATCGGCATGGCGCCGACGCCGGTGGCCTACTTCGCCGCCCACCACCTGGGCTGCGGCAGCTGCGTCGCGATCACGGGCAGCCACAACCCGCCCGATTACAACGGCCTCAAGATGGTGATCGCAGGCGGCACGCTGTGGGGCGAAGACGTGCAGGAGCTGCGCCGCAGCATCGAAACGGGGAAACTGAGCAAGGGAAGCGGCAAGCGCAGCACCGCCAACGTCCTCGATGCGTACGTCGAGCGCATTGCGGGCGACGTGAGGCTGGCGCGCCCGTTTCGCATCGCGGTCGATTGCGGCAACGGCGTCGCGGGCATGCTCGCGCCGCGGCTTTACCGGCGGCTGGGCTGCGAGGTGGAGGAGCTCTACTGCGAAGTGGACGGGCGCTTTCCGAACCACCATCCTGATCCTTCGCAGCCCAAGAATCTTCGGGAGCTAATAGAGAAATTGAAGACCGGAAAGAGCGAGCTCGGCCTGGCCTTCGACGGCGACGGCGACCGGCTCGGCCTCGTCGCCAAGGACGGCGAGATCATCTATCCCGACCGCCAGCTGATGCTGCTGGCGAAGGACGTGCTCAGCCGCAATCCGGGGGCCGAGATCATCTACGACGTGAAGAGCACGCGGCTGCTCGCGCCGTGGATCGAGCGCCACGGCGGCAAGCCGACCATCTGGAAGACCGGGCACTCGCTGATCAAGGCGAAGCTGAAGGAAACCGGCGCGCTGCTCGCAGGCGAGATGTCCGGCCATACGTTCTTCAAGGAGCGCTGGTACGGTTTCGACGACGCTCTCTACGGCGGGGCGCGCCTGCTGGAGGTCCTGTCCAAGGAAAAGGACGCCGAGCGCGCGCTGAAAGGCCTGCCCAATGCGCCGTCGACCCCGGAGCTGCACTGGGCGCTCGAGGAAGGCGAGCCCCATGCCCTGGTGGCGAAGCTGCAAGCGTCCAAGCCCTTCCCCGGCGCCGAGCGGGTGCTCACCATCGATGGCGTGCGCGTGGAGTATGCTGACGGCTTCGGGCTCGCCCGGGCCTCCAACACCACGCCGGTGATCGTGATCCGCTTCGAAGCCGACAACCTCGCCGCCCTGGAGCGCATCAAGAGAGATTTTCGGGCCGCGCTGCAGCCGCTCAAGCCGAATGCGCCGCTGCCTTACTAGCCTTCTGTTCCTGATCCACGTTCCGGTGATGGCCGCCTGCCCGCCGCTGCTCGACCGCTCGGTGGAAAGCATCGACGAGCGCCCGCGCTCGCTGTGCGAGTTCGCCGGCAGCGTGGTGCTGATCGTCAATACCGCGAGCCAGTGCGGCTATACCCCGCAGTACCAGGGGCTCGAAGACCTTTACCGGAAATACCGCTCGCGCGGGCTGGTGATCCTGGGCTTTCCGTCGAACGACTTCGGCGGCCAGGAGCCCGGCTCCAACAAGGAGATCGCGAGCTTCTGCGTCAACCAGTACGCAGTGGACTTCCCGATGTTCGGCAAGTCGAGCGTGCGCGGCGCGGCGGCCAATCCGCTGTTTGCCGAGCTTGCCAAGACGACCGGCAAGGCTCCGCAGTGGAACTTTCACAAGTACCTGGTCGACCGCGGCGGCCACCAGGTCCTCAGCTTCGAGACGCGGGTCGAGCCGACCGACCCGCGCCTCGTCTCCTCGATCGAGAAATTCCTCGCCGGCCGCTGAGGCTAGGCGAAGCCCGGTCCGATCAGCCCAAGGGCGTCGGTCACCAGGCAGTCCGCGCCCCAGCCCAGCAGACGCCGTGCGGCGACAGGATCGTCGACCGTCCAGCAAAGCAAGCCATAGCCCGCCTTCTTGATCGCCCGGGCCTCGTGCTCGCCCAGATGCCGCTGATTGCAATGAAGACCCACGCAGTCAAGTGCGCGCAGCTGGCCTGACCAGTCCGCAGGCACCTCATCCACGAGGAGACCGCGCGGCAGATCCGGGGCCGCTGCCCGGGCGGCTTCGAGCGCGACGCTCGAGAAAGACGACAGCACCGGCTGCAGCGGCGCGCCGCGCCAGAGCTCGCTCGCCATGCCTGCGACGGCTTCGCCCGTGGCGCGCGAATGCCTCTGGGCCGGTTTGATCTCGACGTTCGCCCAGACCCCGAGCTCGCGGCAGAGCCGGGCCGCATCCTGAAAGCGCGGGATACCGAGCTTCTCGAGGTCCCGGTAGGGCGTCAGCGCGACCTCGCCTTTGACTCCGGTCGTGCGCTCG
>Ga0209157_1002028_pt1 | contig 16357 bp, 13 predicted proteins | sample GraSoiAngelo_135_FD_185892 | JGI IMG/M metagenome (GOLD analysis project Ga0209157, IMG submission 185892) | Grasslands soil microbial communities from the Angelo Coastal Reserve, California, USA - 14_0929_05_40cm (SPAdes) (version 2) | ecosystem: Environmental > Terrestrial > Soil > Grasslands ...
CGTCGAAGCCGATGGATGGAACGCCGAGGAGTTCTTCCCAAATGCGGGCGACCTGTCTTGTTGTATTATCCCCTGCTGCGGGGATCGCGGTTATCAATGCGTCCGTCAAGGCTGTGTATCCACGTTCTGTTCTCTACCTCTATAAGTATAAGTATAAGCCATGGCCGCGCTTTTCCTGAGTGTTACCGCTTAGCTCGGTACACGTGCGCAGACTATCCCTTTTACTCTTCCCGGACAGAAATCACCGAGACCTGGTTAGAGGAAGCTGCTGCAAATGATAGACCACTCTAGCGTCTTACATAAAATCTTCTAAATAAACAGGTTATGGAAAGTCCTGCGAGTTCGCTGGGCAGGTTCTGTCTATCTTAAGTGGAAACGTTTCGCCAAAAGCACCCCGGCTACGGCCCTCTCGAGGTCCTTCTGCTGCCCGTGCCGAAAGGCAGCGCCAAATTCCGGAAGGAGACCTTGTGGGCGTCCGTCCCAAGATATTCACGCTCGTCCATCGAATCGCATAGAATCACCCTTATGTCCGACCTAAACTCCTGGGCTCCCAACACCGAGATGTGCGAGCTCGGGGACAGCGAAATTCACGTCTGGCGGGCCTATCTTGATTCCCAGGAAGCCGTGCTTCATCGATTCGAAACAACTCTTAGCTCCGATGAAAAGGCTCGCGCGAACCGTTTCCATTTCCTACGAGACCGCAATAGTTTTGTGGCCGCGCGGGGAGTTCTGCGCGAGCTTCTTGCGAGGTATGTCGGTCGAGGCCCTCGAGGCCTGCAATTCGATTACGGCCCCCAGGGCAAGCCATCTCTACGCGCGAACCCCGAGGAAAACTCGGTGCAGTTCAACGTTTCGCATTCCCATGGCCTGGCTTTGCTCGCTTTCGCTCGAGGACGCCATTTAGGAGTTGACGTGGAGTTGATCCGACCTGAGTTCGCGGTCGACGAAATTGCGGACCGTTACTTCTCTCCAGAAGAGGCCATGGAATTACGCGGCTTGCCACCGTCGTTGCGAGCGGAGGCATTTTTTCTTTGCTGGACACGTAAGGAGGCATACATCAAAGCCAGAGGCGAAGGATTGCATATCCCGCTCGGAAGCTTTCATGTCTCACTTACACCGGGACAGCCCGAGCGTTTGGAGAGCGCCGACAGCTCCCGCTGGAGCCTCTATTCCCTCCGCCCGGACCCGCGCTACGTGGGAGCTTTAGTCGGAGAAGGCGGAGGTTGGCGGGTGCGCTATGGGGAGTGGAAATCCGACGGCTCCTGACCCGAGAGGACCGGTGCTGCCGAGAGAAAAGAGATGTGACCTGTCTCCTTGCCAGCCACCGGAATTCGTTTGGTCGAGCAGGTCTCCGACGTTGACCGTGTTTGTGCGGGTTCAGGAAGCGGCTGATAGGAGAAGCCCGTCTACCAGGCTGAGATACTCCTGTTCTTTGGGTGCCCAGTCGTTCTTGGCGACGAACTCCGCGGCGCACTCGCTCAAAGCTCGTCTCTTTTCCGGATGCTCGATCAGATCGAGCATCGCACGGGCTAGATCATCTTCGTCCTCACCGCGAAAAAAACGCACCACCGAGTCATTGAAGTAATGGCGGTCGACTTTGGTGTCGGAGACGATGACCGGCACGCCCATGGCCATGAATTCAAGAATCTTTGTGCTGAAGGCTTCGTTTCCAAAGGTGTCCTTGCGCTTGGGCACGATGCCGAGCTTGGCCGTCTCGATCACCGCAGGCATCTCGCGCAATGGTATCTGCTCGTGCAGCACCACGCGGTCTCGAAGGTGCAGTTCCTCAATCAAGGACTGAAGGTCAGACTTCGATGGCCCGTGGCCATAGATATGGAAATCGACCCCGGGAACAAGGTCTTTGATCTTTGAAAAGGCGCGCACGGCTAAGTCGAGTCCCTGATGCCAGTGCAGTGTCCCGTGGTAGAGGAGCAAGAAGCGATCTCCGGTATCCGGGTTTTTCTTGCTCGGTCTGAAGATGGAACGGTCGGGAACGTTGAGCAGGACAGTAGATCCTCCCGGCTTGACGGAGCGGGACAACAGCCGTTCCTGCCAGGTGTGATTCGCAATGATCACATGGCTCGAAAACCTGGCAGAGAGGCGCTCTACCACACACAGAAAGCGGAAACCGAGCGACCTTTCCGAAACCCCGAACCTGCTGGCATAAAATTCCGGAAGGATATCGTGAATGTCAAGAATGAGTGGAGTTCCCCGGAGTCGCGGCAGAAGGGCAGAGAAAACCAAAAGATCGGGCACCGAATGAATATGGACGATGTCGTACTTTTGACGAAGATCGCGGATGGAGACTTGACAGAAGGCCCGCGTCAGGAAAAGAAGAATGCGCCAAATGTAGGAGCGTAGGCTCTTCTCGTCGAATAACCTTCCTTGCAGCCGGCGAACCCGCACCCCGTGCAAAGTTTCCGTTCGCCGTGACCCCGGCTTCTGCAAAGTAAAGACATCCACCTGATCGCCCCGCTGGACGAGCGCTTCTGCATAACGCATCACGCGACTGTCGGTTTCGTAGAATGTGTAAGCGACCATGCAAACACGAAGGGGGCGTCGCTTCGGTGGCGGTTTTACCTGCGGGCTCTTCTTTTCGTCTTCGATGCTGTCCTGAAATTCAGCCACTGGCATGTTCCGCACCGGATGGACTCGAAACAGAACTGCAGATGGTTTTTCGGGACAGCTCCGTCTCAAGAACACTTACCTCTTCCCCGCGTAGTTGCAATTGATAAACCATCTCAAAACAGAAAGGGCCGTTGCCACGTAACAGTTCGAACCACCACATTATTATGAGACAGAGAAGCTTTAGCAAGCAATCGGCGCAAAAATCCGGCCCGTCTGCCCGGTCGATCGGGCCTATCCTTGAAAGATTCGCCATTTGACGAAAAGGTTCGAACTAAGGTGTTTCCCTATATTCGTCCTGGTTTCTCGATGGATGAGGAACCGCGAGCAAAGCTTTCCCGGGGCGCGAGCGAGAATGGGTTTGCAACAAACAGGCATGTGTTTTCTCAACCCGAAGGGCAACTGGGGCCCGAAAAAAATGCCTCCCGTCACCGGCCAAAGAATAAGTCATGTTTTTTTAACGAGTTGCGAGAACCGAGCAAGGCTGGAGCCAGCCACGTGAGGAGTTCCCCTCGTGGCAGCTGAATTGCCGGGGTTTCTATTGTCTACGGGTTTCACCGGGACTTTTGTGGCGGTAGCCTACGAAGACTGAGGTTTTTGTCCCCAACTCCTTCACGTCCGGTTGTGGCGGAGTGTGTCGCCGTGATTCGCTCAAACATGCACAGCAAAACATTCTCGACCAGTTCGAAATCCGCCAAAATGGGTGCTGATCCTTTCTCCACAAGGTTTAGATTTTATCTCCTTTCTTCGATGGCCTCAGGGGTTCACCTTTCTGAGATTTCGAGCTTTCACCGGATTGTGAGGTGATCTCTTGTTTGATAGAAACCATCACGGGCCACGTTTCGCAGGCCGTCCTCGAGGAGAGACCCTTGGTGAAAGGATTGAGCGATTTCCCGCAAAGTGTATCGAAGGAATTTGGCCAGCTCCGTTGGTTTGCGCTTCAAGTCCAGTCGCGACGAGAAGCCACGGTTGCCGCTCATCTCGGGGGGCAAGGCTTGGAGTGTTTTCTTCCTCTCTATAAGAGCATCCGTCGCTGGTCAGATCGGAAAAAGGAGCTCGAACAACCGCTGTTCCCAGGCTACCTATTCTGCCGGTTTGATTTCGAAAATCGCCGTCCGGTAGTCGTTGCACCAGGTGTGCAGCGGATCGTAGGAAGCAGACGGGCGCCCGTACCGGTGGAAGAAAGTGAACTCGAAGGAATCCGCCAGGCCGTTTCATCGGGATTGTTAAGCCAGCCCTGGCCGTACCTTCAAATCGGCGAACGCGTTCGAGTGAATCACGGAAGCCTGAAAGATTTGGAAGGAATTCTGGTGAATTTCAAAGGAAGCCATCGCGTCGTTTTGTCGGTGACTCTCCTGCAGCGCTCCGTGGCCATGGAGATCGATCTCGCCTGGGTTACGCCAGTGTGCGAAGCGAAAGTGTCCATACCATCGAGAGTGTTCAATGCCGAGCGACCACAGCCACAGTTCTAGACAGTCGAAGGACGGTAGACAAGAAGTCGCGATACACCTTCAAGAAAAAGCGATGCACCCTCAGCAAAAGGAAAAGACGGAAACTATGGCGCTATTTCAAGCAGCGGTCCAGCGGGAACCGAAGCGGCCGAATCGGACGGTGCGCGTGTCCGATCGTCATGCGCGAGAGGCCTCGGAGCGAACCATCCTGGCCGAGGATGAATTTATGTACATGCTGTATATGGAACGACGGCGTGCAGAGCGCGCGCAAAAACGCTACGTAGTGATGCTTGTGGATGTGAAAGAAGCAATCGGGGACCGCGAGGAGGGTTCCACGTTAAGGAAGATCACCGAGACGCTCTACAAAATCACACGCGAGACCGACATTATCGGCTGGTATCGTGAAGACAGTCTCATCGGAGTGATCGGCACGGAGATTGGGCAAGCGAGCTCCGCGGAGATCCGGGAGAAACTTTCCGAGAAGTACCGCAAGGGTTTCCTTGAGGCTTTGGGGCCGAAAAAATCATCGCGAATCTTCGTGTCCTTCCATTTCTTCCCGGAAGAAGGAGAAAACGGGGATTCCGCCGATTCCGCGAACATCACTCTCTATCCCGACCTGGTGAGAAAGGAAACTTCGCGGAGACTGGCTCTGGGCCTCAAGCGTGCCATCGATATCGTCGGAAGCGCTTTCGCTCTGCTCCTGCTTTCGCCGTTGTATGGACTGATCGCGCTCCTGATCAAGGCAACCTCCAAGGGCCCGGTGCTCTTCCGCCAGGAGCGTCGGGGCCAGTACGGCAAGAAATTCACTGTGCTGAAGTTCCGCTCCATGCGCACCAATTGCGACAGCCGCATCCACCAGGAATACGTCGGCCGGTTCATTGCCGGACAGGTTCGCGCTGACGGAAAGAACGGAGAGCAGCCGGTTTTCAAAATACAGAAAGATCCGCGCGTCACCTGGGTCGGCGCAATCCTCCGGAAGACCAGTTTCGATGAACTGCCGCAATTCTGGAATGTGCTGGTCGGCGAAATGTCGCTGGTGGGCCCCCGCCCTCCCGTGGAATATGAGTTCAAAGCTTACGGCATGTGGCATCGCCGCCGGGTGATGGAAATCAAGCCGGGGATCACCGGGTTATGGCAGGTCGAAGGGCGCAGCCGGATACGCTTTGATGACATGGTTCGGCTGGATCTGAAGTATGCGCGAGTCTGGTCCATCTGGCTGGATCTAAAGATTCTTTTTCGAACCCCTGCAGCGGTCCTTTCTGGCGATGGTGCGCATTAGATAGCGGTCGCAGGTCGCAGCTTCGAGGAACGTCTTTGTTCCATCTTTGCTGTCCGGCTGTGACTCTTTGGACGCGAGTGTCGCCAGGATTCCCACCCTCCACGAGAAGTCTCTACAGGTCAGATAACCCGAAGTTCGGATCGTATCCCCGATAACGGAGGCAAAGGAGACCCGATGTTACGCGTTGGTGTGATTGGTTATGGTTATTGGGGGCCGAACATTGTTCGCAACTTCCACACGAACGAAGGTGCGGAAGTGGTTCTGGTCGCGGACAAGAGCGCCAACGTGGAGGCGCGACTCAAAAAGGCTCATCCGTCAATACCGTTCACGACTGACGCCATGGAAATTCTGAAGTCGCCGAGGATTGACGCGGTGGCCGTGGTGACGCCGGTGTGGACACATTTCGAACTGGCAAAGGCGGCCCTTGAGAACGGTAAGCACGTCTTTGTCGAAAAGCCGTTCACGTGCAGCGTCGAGCAGGCCGAGGAACTGATCGAGTTAGCCGATCGCAAGAATTTGCAAATTATGGTGGACCACACCTTCCTCTTCACCGGCGCGGTGAAAAAGATTCGCCAATTGGTGGATGAAGGGGCGCTCGGGGATCTCTACTATTACGATTCGCTCCGCGTAAACTTGGGGCTGTTCCAGCACGATGTGAACGTCATCTGGGATCTGGCACCCCACGATCTGTCGATCATGGACTACGTGATTCAGGAAAAGCCCGAGCTGGTGGTGGCCACAGGGGAGAAGCACCTGAACGGCGTCGAGGATGTGGCGTTCATCACCGTTTACTTCCCCAAACGAATCATCGCCCACATCAATGTGAATTGGCTCTCGCCCGTGAAGGTGCGCACCACCTTGATCGGAGGCGAGAAAAAGATGCTGGTGTGGAACGACCTCGAGGCCGACGAAAAAATCAAGTTATACGACAAAGGCGTCAGCATGTCGACCCACCCAAGCAACCTGCATCAGCTGCTTGTGAGTTACCGTTCGGGCGACATGTGGGCCCCGCAGGTGGAGCAGATTGAGGCGCTGCGCGCGGAAACCGCCTATTTTTTGAAATGCATCGAAGAAAACAAAAAGCCGTTCAACGACGGGGCCGCCGGCCTGCGAGTGGTGCGGATTCTCGAAGCCGCCGAGAAATCCGTCCGCAATCGTGGAGAGGCGCTGGCGCTGTGAGCGAGTTCGTTTCGATCGCCCCGACCGTCAAGCTCGGAAAAGACGTAAAGCTCTCCAAATTCATTAACCTCTACGGTTGTGAAATTGGAGACGAAACCAAAATCGGGGCCTTCGTCGAGATTCAGAAGAATGCGCGGGTCGGGCGCCGCTGCAAGATTTCCAGCCACACGTTCATCTGCGAGGGCGTGGACATTGAGGACAACGTGTTCGTTGGTCATTCGGTGACCTTTATCAATGATTTCTATCCCCGGGCCACCACCTCGAACGGCGAATTGAAATCAGAAGCAGACTGGAAGGTCGAAAAAACGCTGGTCAAGAAGGGTGCTTCGATCGGCTCGGGCGCCACGATTTTGAGTCGCGTCACCATTGGTGAGAACGCGATTGTCGGCGCGGGAAGCGTGGTTACCAAAGATGTTCCGGCAAACGCCATTGTTGCCGGAAATCCCGCCAAATTCTTACGTTTCATTCCACAGGAGAAGAAATAACGCCCATGACGCACACCGCAAGAATCCCCTTACTCGATCTGGTTACGCCGCACCAGGAGCTGGAAAGCGAATTGCTGGCGGTTGCCAAGAAAGCTTTCGCTACCGCGGGTTTCATCGGTGGACCGATGGTCGACGAGTTTGAGCGCGAATTTGCGGCATTTTGCAATACCAAATACTGCGTTGGAGTCAACAGCGGCACCGATGCACTGCGCTTCGCTTTCCTGGCCGCGGGAGTCGCCCCGGGAGACATCGTCGTCACCGTCCCCCACACGTTTATCGCCACGACCGAAGCGATTTCGCAGGCCGGGGCACGCATTGCCTTCGTGGACATCGACGAAGAGACTTACACCATGGCTCCGGAGAAACTCCGCGACTACCTCGAAAACGCTTGTGACTTTGATCAATGGCGCGGAAAGTTGATTGACCGGGCGTCCCGGGGTGTCGTCTCGGCAGTGGTTCCCGTGCATCTCTACGGCCAGACCGCAGACATGGATCCCATTCTAGAACTTGCCAAGAAGTATAACTTGGTGGTCATCGAAGACGCCTGCCAAGCACACGGCGCGGAATACTTTTCAAAGAACGATGGAGTTTGGAAGAAGGCCGGTTCGATGGGCCACGCCGCCGCTTTCAGTTTCTATCCCGGCAAAAACCTGGGCGCATGTGGTGAGGCCGGCGCGGTAACCACCAACGATGGGGCCATGGCGAAGAAACTAAGGATCATCCGGGACCACGGGCAATCCAAGAAGTACTACCATGACATGGAGGGTTATAACGGTCGGCTCGATGCCGTCCAGGCAGGGTGGCTCACCGTAAAACTGCGCCACCTCGGCGCCTGGAATGAAGCGCGGCGCTCCCTGGCACATCGTTATCACCAACTTTTTGCGGAAGCCAATGGCAGCGTCGTCACGCCGCGCGAAGCGGCCTGGACCCGCGGGGTCTACCATCTCTATGTGGTGCGCGTGCAGGACCGAGAAGCGCTCCAGTCGCATCTTGCGGCCGCGGGCATCGGAACCGGCATCCACTATCCGATTCCCGTTCACCAGCAGAAGGCTTACCAGCATCTTTGGTATAAGGCTGGCGATTTTCCCGTCACCGAACGCGTGGCACGGGAGATTGTTTCGCTGCCCATGTACCCGCAGCTCCTCCCGAGCCAGCAGGACGAAGTGGCAAGCAAAGTAAAAGAGTTCGTGGGCGCAAAAGCGGTTGCGGCCCGCTAGTGAGACCGAGGCAGGTGGTCGCGGCGTTCGCCGATTCTTAGGGCTTATTCCTTGACCTTATCGTGCCCGGCCCCGCGTTGAAATCGCAGATCAAAACAAGTCCCCATGCCTCGCTTTGACCGGCTAGCCACGTTGTACCTTTCTTTCCCTCTGACCTGCTTCCTGGGCCCGAGGCAGCGAACTCGCGTGCCCATCCTGATGTACCACAGCATTTCCGACTATCTGTTCGGAATGTCTCATCCCTACTACCATATCAACACGCTGCCGGAGGTCTTCTCCCAACAGATGCGCTGGCTGCGGAATCGGGGCTACCGTGCTGTGGATCTTGCCGAAGCTTGGGCGGGTCTGGAGGTTGGCGACGATCTCTCGAAGACCGTGGTTCTCACCTTTGACGACGGTTATCGGGACTTCTATACCGAGGCCTTGGAGGTTTTGAAGCAATGCGGATTCACCGCCACCATCTTTCTTACAACGGATCGCATTCGAAATACTCCCGCACGGATTGAGGGCGTCGAGTATCTGACTTGGAGCGAAGTGCGTGAATTGCACGCCGCAGGTATGCGTTTTGGCTCGCACACGGTGACCCATGCGGACCTTCGCTCGCTGGCCCTCGACCAGCTCGAATATGAGGTAGGGCATTCGAAGGAGATCATCGAGCAGAAGCTCGGGGTTCCTGTCGATTCCTTCTCCTATCCCTTCGCCTTTCCCGAAGAAGACAAAGACTTCATGCGATATCTGGAGGATCTCCTGAACAATCTTGGTTTCGAATACGGCGTTTCGACCATCCTGGGACGCGCTAGCCGAAAGAGTAACAGATTCTTCCTCCCCCGGCTTCCGGTGAACAACTGGGATGACATCTCGATGCTCCGAGCCAAGGTCGAAGGAGGCTACGACTGGCTCCACTGGCCTCAGTTGCTAAAGAAGGTGATGTTTCATCACGCGACAATCATGCAGCAATCACCAAAGGCTATTTAAGACGGCGTTCTGATTCTTGGTCCCAGAAGAGTCCTGCCCTTAGGGCAAGTCCCCCGCGAAGAGCTCGCTATTTCCCGTTCTACGGCTCGCTCGGAGGAAAACGCTGCCGCGAAAACACCGTGAAAATTGTTTCCATCGTAGGGGCGCGACCGCAATTCATCAAGGCAGCTGCGGTAAGCCGAAAATTGAGAGAACGGCACCAAGAAATTCTGGTTCACACCGGGCAGCATTATGACTACGAAATGTCCGGCATTTTCTTTGACGGACTCGAAATGCCTCGGCCGGATGCGAATTTGGAGATCGGTTCGGGTCCGCATGGCGCCCAAACGGGCGCCATGCTCAAGGCCATCGAAGAAGTGCTGGTCGTTGAGCGTCCCGACGCTGTTCTCGTTTATGGGGACACAAACTCCACCCTGGCAGGCGCGCTGGCGGCCGCCAAGCTATCCGTTCCCGTTGCCCACGTGGAAGCCGGGCTGCGCAGTTTCAATCGTGGCATGCCCGAGGAAATCAACCGGGTGATGGCCGATCACTTGTCTCATCTATTGCTTTGCCCGAGCGACACGGCGGTCCGTAACTTGGCTGCGGAAGGAATTTTCGAGAACGTTCACCTCGTCGGAGATGTCATGCTCGACGTTCTGAACTGGGCGAAGCAGCACGCCGGTGGTAATGGCAATCGGCCGGCCGTTTTAAGCCGATTCGGATTGAGCGAGCGGGCTTACTTGTTGGCGACGGTGCACCGCTCGGAGAACACCAACGATGTTGCGCAGCTCTCGCGCATCTTCGAGGCCTTGGACTCCCTCGAGGAACCTATCGTCTTTCCGGTTCATCCGCGAACCCGGAAAATGATCGGCGAAATGGGCTTCCGCCCTCGACCCCACCTGCATTTGATCGATCCCGTGGGATACTTGGATATGGTCGCGCTCGTGGGCTCCGCGCGTTCCGTGCTCACCGATTCGGGAGGGCTGCAGAAGGAGGCCTACTGGCTGGGCGTGCCCTGCGTTACGCTCCGAAACGAAACGGAATGGGTGGAAACCGTGGAGACAGGTTGGAATGTTTTGGCAGGTTCCGATCGGGACAAGATTCTGCGCGCCGTGAATTCATGGAATCCGCCAGATTCGCGTCCAGCCTTGTATGGAGACGGGGCCGCGGCAAGTAAGTGCGTCGATCTTATCGCGGCAGGACTCTCCTGCGATGGGTCTCGTTGAAAGGATCACCGATGCAAAGTAAACCAAGCAGTGGGCGGAAGATCAAAGTAGCCGTTGTAGGCGTGGGCTACTGGGGCAAGAATCTCGCTCGAAATTTTCATGAACTTGACGCCCTGGAAGTCCTTTGCGACCCAGACGGGTCGGTCGAAGCAGCCTGCAAGCACAATTACGGCAACGCGAGATTCCACCCGGACTTCCGCGAGGTCCTCTCTGATCCTTGTGTCGACGCCGTGGCACTGGCCACCCCGGCGGTGGCTCATTTCGAAATGGCCAAGGCGGCGCTCGAAGCGGGAAAGGACGTTTTCGTCGAGAAGCCATTGGCGATGGACGTGAAACACGGCGAGTGTCTCGTCAAACTGGCCGAAGAAAAGCGACGAATCCTCATGGTTGGCCATATTCTGAGGTACCACCCCGCAATCGTGAAATTGCAAAAGCTAATTCAGGACGGCACCCTTGGGAAGATCAATTATCTGTACTCCAATCGTCTCAATATCGGGAAAATACGGACGGAAGAGAATATCCTGTGGAGCTTCGCGCCACACGATATTTCCGTGATGCTGTCGCTCCTCAATGAGATGCCGACGCGCGTGGCCTGCCGGGGCACTGCTTATCTGAATCGCGATGTCGCGGACGTGACTTTGAGCCACTTCGAGTTCCCGAGTGGAGTCCAGGCCCACATTTTCGTCAGCTGGTTGCACCCCATCAAAGAGCAGCGACTGGTGGTCGTTGGATCAGCGAAGATGGCGGTCTTTGATGACACCGCGGGGCACAAGCTGGTCCTCTACCCGCATAAGGTCGAATGGAAGAACCGGATCCCGACGGCCGTGAAGGCGCAGGGCGAGGTCGTTGAACTTGAGGAGTTGGAGCCGCTTCGCGCGGAATGTCAGCACTTCCTGGATAGTGTGGAATTCAGAACTACCCCGGTGAGTGACGGAGCGGAAGGCCTTAGAGTCTTGCGCGTTTTGGATGCCTGCCAGCGCGCGCTCGGCAACGAAGGAGGCGCTCTTGAAATTTCCAAGCCCGAGAGCGAAGAGCAAAAACGTCCATTCTTCGTGCATGAATCCGCCTACGTCGATGAAGGTGCCGAGATCGGTGCGGACACAAAGATCTGGCACTTCTCGCACGTTATGAAGGGCGCCCAGATCGGCGAACGCTCGATCATCGGACAAAACGTCAACGTGGATGGCGGGACAAAGATCGGAAACAACGTCAAAATTCAAAACAACGTGTCGGTGTACACGGGTACGGTGATAGAGGATGACGTGTTTCTGGGACCTTCCTGTGTTCTGACGAATGTCACTAACCCTAGGTCGCAAGTGAACAGACATTCCCTGTACGAGACAACCAGATTGCGGCGCGGCTGCACCATCGGAGCCAATGCCACGATTGTCTGCGGAGTGGTGATCGGGCGTTATGCGTTCGTCGGGGCTGGCTCGGTTGTCACCAAGGACGTGCCGGACTTTGCCTTGGTTGTCGGAAACCCCGCCCGTCAGGTCGGTTGGATGAGTCGCCATGGGCATCGACTCGAGTCGCCAGACTCGGACGGGGTCATGGTGTGTCGAGAGAGCGGCTACCGCTATCGAGAAATTGAGCCCGGCGTTCTCAGGTGCCTCGATTTGAACGAGGAAGCTCCGCTCCCGGCTGAACTCAGCAAGGGAACCAAGTCCTATAGAGAGATGAAAGAGGCGAATAAATATGCAAGTGCCGCTACTCGATCTTAAAGCCCAGTATTCGGCGATTAAGGCTGAGGTCGACGCCGCTGTCCGCGAAGTGATGGAGTCCCAGCACTTCATATTGGGACCCCAGGTGGACCAGTGCGAAGAGGCCATCGCCCGCTATTCTGGCTGCTCGCACGGAATCGGAGTTTCCTCCGGGAGCGACGCGTTGCTGGCCTGCCTGATGGCCGAAAACATCGGGCCTGGCGACGAGGTCATCACCACGCCCTTCACCTTCTTTGCCACGGTCGGCGCCATTGCTCGGGTGGGGGCCTCGCCGGTGTTCGTGGACATCGACCCGGTAACCTACAACCTGGATGCGCGGCAGATCGCCTCCAAGGTGACTCCGAAGACGCGCGCCATCATTCCCGTACACCTTTACGGGCAGATGGCGGACATGGACACGGTCATGGGCGTGGCGGGGAAGCACGGGCTGGTGGTCATCGAAGATGCCGCGCAGGCCATCGGCGCCGAAAGCAGCGGCAAACGAGCCGGCTCGATCGGCCACTATGGATGCTTCTCGTTCTTTCCTTCGAAGAACCTCGGTGCTGCGGGTGACGGAGGAATGATCGTCACAAACGATGCGCAGCGCGCCGAAAAGCTCAAGTGCCTGCGCTCGCATGGTTCGAAACCCAAGTATCATCACAAGGTGGTTGGCGGTAATTTTCGCCTCGATGCCCTGCAGGCCGCCATTGTGCGCGCCAAGCTGCCATTCCTAGATCGCTGGACGGCCGAACGTCAACGAAATGCGAAAATCTACGACGAGCTCTTCTCGGAAGCTGGATTGCTGACCTGGCGAGAGGGATCGTCGCACTTCAGCCTGCCAAGGGTAGTCACGAACCGTCATATCTTCAATCAGTACGTAATTCGAGTTCCTCGACGTGAGCAACTTCGAGCGGCCTTGCAGCAGCGAGGCATAGGAACGGAAGTCTACTATCCCGTCCCCATGCACCTGCAAGAGTGCTTCGCTTACCTAGGTGTCCGTGTCGGCGAGTTTCCCGAAAGTGAACGCGCCGCAGAGGAAACGCTGGCGCTTCCCATCTACCCGGAGCTGCGCACGCCGCAACTCCGTTACGTGGTCGAGTCTATCCGCGATTTTTTTCTAGGGCATCCTCCAGCCAAGGCTAGCTTCGAGGAAACAGGTACCGAACCGTCGGAAGCCTCTTGGCATCGCTGACACCATGATTGGAGTGATTTGCAAAATCGATCAGGTAGCGGTCGTTGAGGAGTTTTTCGAACTCTTCAAGACGCCCTGGGAGTTCTATCAGAGAGGTCGCGCGTATGAGGTGGTCGTTGCCACCGCCGATGACGTGCCGGGAGTCGATGCTCGATTGCTGATTCTGTACGGCGCGGAAACCAAGACCACCGATCGAAACGCCGGCATCCGAGTTCGCCGGCGGCGCCGAGGGGGCTCTCTCAACTACCAGACGACAACTTTGCCGATTTACGGAGACTTGGTGGCCTTCGAGGAAAATAGCAAGGGCGATCCGTTGCTCAAGGCGGCGTCGGAAACCGTAGGTCTACGCATGGCCTCCTCCGAGGGCGCTCGAGTGATACGGCTCGGGTATGACCTGTTCGAGGAAGCCCAGCTCCTTTTTTCCGGCGGTCAGCCCGTCGAGCACGCGCGGGTCCCCACACTCGACCTCCATATCGAGATGATCAGGGAATGGATCCTACGGGAGGGAATTCCGCTCCTGGAAATCCCACCCCTTCCTGCGGACCACCGCTTCACCGTTTGCCTGACGCACGACATTGATTTCGTGGGCATACGAAACCACAAATTTGACCACACCATGTGGGGTTTCCTCTATCGCTCGACCGTCGGTGCGCTTCGAAAACTAGTACGCGGTAGGATTTCGCTGGCTCGCTTGTTTGACACCTGGCGAGCGGTGGCATCACTCCCATTCGTTTATCTGGGGTGGGCGGAGGATTTCTGGAGCCCGTTTGAATGGTATCTGCGGGTCGAGGAAAACCTGGCAGCAACTTATTTTTTGATTCCATTCAAGCGGCGCACCGGAGAACGCGTTCCGGGTCGTCTGGCCTCCCGGCGCGCTAGCACCTATGACGTGGGCGACCTACCGAACTGGACGCCGATTCTCAAAAGCAAAGGATGCGAGCTGGGCGTTCACGGAATTGACGCTTGGCATAGCGTCGACAAAGGGCGAGCCGAATTGGCAAGAATTTCAGAAGTTGCCGGACAAACCGCTATCGGCATCCGCATGCACTGGTTGCTGCGCGATCGAAACACGGCTTCTGTTCTGGACGAGGCCGGTTATGATTACGATTCCACGGAAGGGTACAACGAGACCATCGGGTATCGCAGCGGGACAACGCAGGTGTTCCGTCCACTCGGTGCGAAAACGCTTCTGGAGTTGCCGCTGCACATCCAAGATGGGGCGCTTTTCTATCCCAAGCGGCTCGATCTATCGGAGAGCCAAGCGGAGCAGTGTTGCGGAGAGCTGATTGAAAATGCCACCAGGCTGGGGGGTGTTCTCACGGTTCTCTGGCATGACCGAAGTCACGGACCGGAGCGATTTTGGGGCGGGTTTTACGCCAGGCTGGTCGACCGATTGAAATCTGCAAACGCCTGGTTTGCCACGGCCGCTCAGGCAGTCAGTTGGTTTCGAAGAAGGCGCAGCGTGCGCTTCGAGCGTGCTGGAGCTGATAACCGTATTCGCATCTGCCTTGCTTCTGAAGAACAGCAGGCCCTGCCATCCTTGCGCCTGCGGGCTTACCATCCGTGCGCCCACGATGGCCGGACGCCAGCTTCCGGCCAGGTGGCCGTTACTTTCACTGATATTCCGTGGAACGGTGCGACCAGCGTTGAATTCGATTCCGGCCTCAGCAGTTTTTCTGAACTTTCATCCGGACCCTCTGTAACGGAGAACTCTTCTCATGAAGACGATCTGCATGCTGACCCAAAGCTGGTATGACTTTGATGCCCGGGTGAGGCGAAAGGCCGAGGCCCTGATCTCGGCAGGGTATTCCGTCGACGTTCTGTCGCTGACTGGGCGTGACGGAAAAAAAACCTACACCCTCAACGGCGTGAACGTCTACACGCTTTCTTTGGGAAAGAAGCGCGGGTCCTTAGTCCGCTATGCTTTCGAGTACGCAACGTTCTTTGTGTGGTCTCTCCTCCGCCTGTCTCTGATGATGTGGCGGAACCGGTATGTGGTTATTGACGTAAACACGTTGCCGGACTTTCTCATCTTTGCCGCGCTTCCCGCCAGGTGGATGGGCGCAAAACTCATCTTGGACATGCACGAAATCACCCCTGAGTTTTACATGTCCAAGTATGGGCTCGCGGCGGATTCCTGGTCGATTGGCATGATCCGCTACCTAGAAAAGGCCAGCTTTAATTGTGCCGACTACGTGATTACCATCAGCGAACCCATCCGGGATCTTTTGATCGCGCGAGGGCTGCGCCCCTCGAAAACCATCGTGGTGATGAACGCGGCTGACGAGGCGCGCTTTCGATCGAGCATGAGTCCGGCGGTCGGCGAGCGAAGTACGGATGCGTTCGTGATGATGTACCATGGAACGTTGATCCGCCTGTACGGCCTCGATATTGCCGTCGAGGCCTTCTCCTTGGCGCAGGGAGAGATGCCGGGAGCGGAGCTGTGGATTCTGGGACTTGGCAGCGAAGAGGCGCCCTTGGCGAATCTGGTACGAGAACGGGGGCTGACGGCCAAGGTGAAGCTGGTGGGCGCGGTTCCGGCAGGGGAAATTCCCAACTGGCTGAAAAAGTGCGACGTCGGGATTTTGCCGATACGTCGCGATGTGTTTCTTGATTTTGCTTTCCCCAACAAGCTGCCCGAATTTATCATTTGGGACAAGGCCGTTCTCATGTCGCGCCTGAATACCATACGCCACTATTTCAGCGAAGAGGCCCTGGCCTATTTTGAGCCAAACAATCCGAAAGACTTGGCCAAGCAGATGATCCGCCTTTACCATGATCGCGGATGGCGTGCTCGGCTCGCGGCAAGGGCCAAAGAAGAATACGCGCCGATCCGCTGGGAAGTTATGAAGCAGCGATACTTAAAGCTAATCGAACGTGCGACGGGCTTGACCGAGTTGAAGCCCGAACCCTCCCGGGCAGCCGAAACAACGGCCGTCGAAGGGTGAGGTTTCTCGGAACCAAGAAAGCCTAAGGCTTTTTTTGACGGATGTGCCGGCCCCGGTCGTCAGCGGGCACCTCTCTGGTGCGAGCGTTATTTGTCGTCACT
>Ga0209157_1002032_pt1 | contig 16337 bp, 18 predicted proteins | sample GraSoiAngelo_135_FD_185892 | JGI IMG/M metagenome (GOLD analysis project Ga0209157, IMG submission 185892) | Grasslands soil microbial communities from the Angelo Coastal Reserve, California, USA - 14_0929_05_40cm (SPAdes) (version 2) | ecosystem: Environmental > Terrestrial > Soil > Grasslands ...
AGTTGCGGCCTTAGGACGCGGTGAGCGGACGGACGCGGCCGAGGCGACAGCCGCTGTCGACGAGATCGCAGGCGAGCCATTCGCCGTTCACGCGCGCCTGGAACGTGTACGCCCAGGTGAGGCCGGCCTCGTACGCGGCGACGATCTGGCTCGGAACGCTCACCACCACCCACACCAGCGGAGGCATATCGAAGCTCTCGGTGACCGGCGAGTGGCCCTTATCCCCTGCGCGCATGCGCATGCAGAGGCGCTCCTCGACGACGTTCTCGAAGCGATCGACGACCCGTACTGCGTCGGGCACGAGCTGCGTCGTGCCGCCTTCGAGCTGCATCCAATGCTGCTCGGCGCCAGGGTGCAGACAGAAACGGAACGGGACCTTCGGAACGACGCGCGGTACGAACGCTGACGTTGTCGCGGGTGTCGCGGGCTTGATGAAGATCGGCTCGACGGCGGCGGCCTGCATGACGATCGCTTCGGCTTCGCGCCGCGCCTCGAGCGGATCCATGACGACCGGCCCAGAGTTGATCCAGTCATCGCCCGGACGGACCCAGTCGTCGTGCGCGGGCACGACCTTCACGGCCTCTGAGGCTGGCGCGACAAACGGCTCAGGTGTGATCTCGATGACGACGCGCTCGGGTGCGAACTCGATGATGGGTTCGGGCTCGACGACATCATGCGATGCGACGCCGTCAGTAAGCGCGCTCTCCGCGATCACCGCGGTCGGCTCGCTCGCAGCGGCGCTCTGCGTGATCTCCGCGAGCGGCAGCGTCGCGCTCGGCACGAGCGCGCGGACCGCATCGGCGATCTTGTTCGCGACGCCGTGCATCGCGGGGTGCCCGCCGAGCATGTTGACTCCGTACGTCAGCTCGAGCATCGCGCGCGTGAGGTCGCCTATCGGAATGACGAAGTCGATGTACCGCGCGAACTCCTCAGCGGCGCCGTCGATGTCACCGCCGGTCGCGAGCGTCGCGGCGAGACGGCGATGCGCGGTGAGGTCGAGTGGATCGATCGCGACGGCGGACCAGAGGAGCGAGAGGGCGGCGACACGGTTGCCCGCCGCGCTGAGCATCGCTGCGCCGTCCTTCAGCGCGTCGAGATCGCTGCGGCTAGGGCCGAGCTCTCGCACCGGAGCCAGCTCCTGCTCCTCGTCCATCCGCGGAAGTGTCTGCCCGCGCTGCCCCACGCACTTCCCCCTCGCGGGGGAAGATATCTCCCCCTCGCCCGGTCACTCCAACGTCGCGGCGTGGACAGACGTGACGTACGGCAGGTATTGCGCGATCCGCTCCCAGGACTTGCCCTCGTCACGGCTCGCGTAGACGTCGCCGTTCGCGGTGCCGAAGTACAGGCCGACGTCGTCGAACTCGTCGTTGTCCATGCCCTCGCGGAGCGACTCGAGCGGCGCGCCCTTCGGGAGGCCCTGGTCGTGGCGCGTCCACGTCGCGCCTTTGTCCGTCGTCTTGTACACGGCGATCCCGTCCTCGGCTGTGCGCTTGGTGTCGTGCAGCGGGATACACCATGCGGTCTTGGGATCGCGTGGGTGGATCGCAGCGGCGAAGCCGAAGTGCGTCGGTAGACCGGTCGTGCGGTACGTCCACGTCGTCTCGCCCGGGTCGCGCCAGTACACCTCGAGATGGACGCGCATGAAACGAACACCGGAGACGCGCGGATGCGCGAGCAGCTTGTGGATGCAGCCGAACACGTCGGGTCGCGGTGTCTCACCGCTCGTCGGATTCGGCGCGCCGACCTGCGTGTTGTCGCGCGTCCATGACGCGCCGCCATCGTTCGTCGTGTACACGCCGCCGACGCTGATGCCGACCTGCATCTTGTTCGGATCCGCTGCGTCGATGGCGATCGAGTGGAGCCCCATCCCACCGAAACCCGGGACCCATTCCTTGCGCGAGGGCTGATCGTCGAGCGCCTGGTTCAGCTCCCATGTCTCGCCGCGGTCCAGGCTCTTCCACAGCGCCGCGGGTTCGGTGCCCGCCCAGATCACGTTCGGCGTTTTCGCATGTCCCGGCTCGACGTGCCACGTCTGATAGAAGGTGCGATCGGATCCCTGCGGGAACGACGGATTCTTGCTTACCGTCCAGGTCTTGCCCATGTCGCGGCTGTACTCGATGCGCGATCCGCCCCAGGTCGAGTTGATCGCCGCGTACATCGACCCGTCGCGCGGGTCGTAGGACGCGTGGTGGATCGGCGCCGGTGCGCCGTACGATCCCTCGAGCAGCGTCCACTTCTTGCGGTCCGCATCGCTTTGGATCTGGTACAGGCCTTTCTTTGTGCCGACGAGCAGTCGCACGGTCTTCGCGCTCACTTCGTTCCCCTGCTTTCTATTTATTACTTCTATATCCGCGTCATTTTCGTATTCGGCTTACCCGCCAGACAAAGCCGGAATCACATGAACGATGTCGCCCTCCCGCAAACGCGCGTTCTCCCAACCGAGCAGGCGCGCGTCCTCGTCGTTCACGAATAGCGCGAGGTGGGGGCGCAGCTTGCCGTGCTCGTCGCGGAGCCGCTCCTTCAGGGACGGATGACGTTCCGCAAGCGCATCGAGCGCCTCGCGCAGGGTCGACGCCTCGAGCGTGACCTCCTTCGCGCCGCCCGCAAAGCTGCGCCATGCCCCATGCAGGAGCACCTTCACACCCCTTTGACGCGTGGGAGCGGCGGAGCTCATCGGTCTATGAAAGTCTCCGCTCGAGGAGCGCCCGCTCGGCCGGGTTTTCCGTCAACTCGAGCGCCTTGCGGTCGGCCGCGCGTGCCTCGGCCGGACGCCCGAGGTCGCGGAGCAGGTCCGCGCGTGTCGCGTGATAGAGGTGGTACCGCTCGAGGTCGCCGGAGAGCGCGTCGACCTCCGCGAGCGCGCGCGCCGGGCCGGCCAGGTGCCGCACCGCGATCGCGCGATTGAGGCGGATGACCGGCGAGTCGCCGTACTCGAGGAGGCGGTCGTAGGCGCGGACGATGTCCGGCCAGCGCGTCTCCTCCCACGATGTCGCGTCGGTGTGCGCCATCGCGATGACCGCCTGCAGCTGGTACGGCCCCGGACGATCGAGTGCGATGAAGCGCGAGACGACCCGCGTCGCATCGGCGATCCGCACCCGGTCCCAGTTCGTGCGGTCCTGGTCACGCAGCAGCACGATGTCGCCGTGCTCATCGAAGCGCGCCGCGGCGCGCGCGAGATGGAACCGCATGAGCGCGAGCAGCCCGAGCGCCTCGGGCTCTTCAGGCATGAGCTCGGTCACGAGCCCGGTGAGCCACTCGGCTTCGGACGCAAGGTCACGATCGGTCGCGCCGCGCCGGCCGGTCGAGAGGTAGCCCTCGTTGAACATGAGATAGAGGACCGCGAGCACCTCCTCGAGGCGCTCGGGAAGCTCTGAGCGCTCGGGCACGCGGAACGGGATATGCGCGTCGACGATCTTCCGCTTCGCGCGCACGAGCCGCTGCGCGATCGTCGCTTCGGGAACGAGGAACGCGCGCGCGATCTCGGGTGTCGTAAGCCCAGCGACCGAGCGCAGCGTCAGCGCGACCTGCGACTCGCGCGCGAGCGCCGGGTGACAGCAGGTGAAGATGAGCTCGAGACGCTCGTCAGGCAGGCTCGCCGGTGCGCTCGTGGTCATCTCCAGCTGCGCCACCTTTTCCTGATGTCGCTTCTCGCGCCTGAGCCGATCGATGCCTTTGCGCCGCGCGGTCGTCATGAGCCACGCACCGGGGTTGTCCGGCACGCCCTCGCGTGGCCAGTGCTCGAGGGCCGCGACGAGCGCGTCCTGCACGCACTCCTCCGCAAGATCGAAGTCCCCGAGGCTGCGCACGAGCGCGGCCGTCAACCGGCCGGCCTCCTCGCGGAAGACGCCGGCGACGGCCTCGCTCGTGATCGTCGCGCTCGCGGTCAGCGCTCCACGACAGGGCGGACTTCCACGTCGCCCATCGGCCAGATCTTCGCGAGCTGGATCGCCGCATCGAGATCGGAGACGTCGACGAGCGCGTAGCCGCCGACCTGCTCCTTCGATTCGATGAACGGGCCGTCGACGACCTTCATCTGACCGTTCACGCGACGCACCGTCGTCGCCGTGCGGCTGGTGTCGAGCCGCTCCCCGCCCTTGATCACGCTCTGATGGTCGCTCCACCACTTGCCGACCGCGGCCATCCCGCGGTCCATGGCTTCTTTCGAACCCTCGCGACGGTTCTCGTCGCCGACGAACATCAACATGTAGTGCGGCATCTCTTCTCTCCTTCTTACATGTCGAGCACGGGTCGGACCTCGACCGCGTGCCCCGGCCACGTCTTCGCGAGCGCGATCGCCGCGTCCTTGTTCGGCAGCTCGAAGATGGTGAGGCCGCCTACCGATTCCTTCGCCTCGATGAATGGACCGTCGAGGACGCTCACCTTGTCGCCGCTCTTCCGGACCGTGGTCGCCGTGCGCGTCGGCTGGAGCTCCGCGCCGCCGTCGGCGATCTTGCTCCCGTTCGTCTCGAACCACTTGAAGATGTCCGCGTAGACCTTCTGCTGCTCAGGCGTCGGGTTCGTCTGGTACTCGACGCCGTCGTCGATGAAGAGGAATGCGTACTTCGCCATTTCCGCCCTCCCAGGCTGTTCTGGCATTACGACGAACGGCCCTCCCCGGGATAGACAGGGTAGTCGGGACGAGTTCGCTACGACCTCTTCGGCCAGCCTCCCGCCGGCACCTCGCGTCGTTCGAGCCCGAGGAGCCGCCGCTTCGCGTCAAGGCCACCGGCGTACCCGCCGAGCGTGCCGTCCGACGCGAGGATGCGGTGGCACGGGACGACGATCGGGATCGGGTTCGCACCGAGCGCCTGACCCGCGGCGCGCGAGGCTCTCTCGCTGCCTGCCTGTGTGGCGACCTTGGCATACGTCGAGACCTCGCCGAACGCGACGCGTGCCGTCGCCGACAGGATCCGCCGCTGGAACTCCGTGAGCGGCGTGAGGTCGACCGCGATGTCGAACCGCCGGCGCGTGCCGCCGAAGTACTGATCGAGCTCACGCGCGACGGGATCGACGCGGCGCGCATCGGGCAGCAGGCCCGGCCCGTACGTGCGCACGATGCGCGCGAGCTCGGCAGCGGACGGCTCGCCGCCGTAATGGATCGCGAGCACGCCCTTCGGACCGACTGCGATCCAGAGTGGCCCGAGCGGCGAATCGACGACGCGATAGCCCACCGTCTCGAGTCCCTCGCGCCGTGCGCGCGCCAGAAGATGCTCTCGCGCGTCCGCCAGTTGCACGTTCATCGCATCGCCTCCCGCACTTTCTTCATCGCCTCCGCGACGCGCTGTCGCGCCGCGTCCTCGCTGCACTCGAGCGCCTGCGCGACCTCCGCATACGCCAGACCTTCGACCTTACGCAGCACGAACGCCGCGCGCTGACCTTCGGGCAGGACCTTGATCGCCGCCGCGAGGTCCGCGAGCGACACGCCGTCTCGCTCCGGCGCCGCAAGACGCAGATCGCTCATACGCACCAGATGCTTCCGCCGTCGCGCGCGGTCGATCACCTTGTTCGTCGCGATCCGGTAGAGCCACGCGCGCTCCTGACCACGGCGCGGTGGCGGCCACGCACGGAACGCCGCGAGGAACGTCTCCTGATACACATCGTCCGCGTCATCACGGTCGCCGACGAGTCGAAGTGCGTACGCGAAGATCTCCTTCTCATGACGCTCGAGCAGCGCGCCGAAAGTAAGCAGGTCGGCCATCTCGCACATATAGAACGCCGATACCCAACCGCGCGTGAGAACCGGTAGAGTGCGCGCGATGGATGGGAAGCGGGCGGTCCTTTCGTTGCTGTTCTCTGTGCTCGTGGCCTGCGGCGGTGCGGCGCCCGCGACCGGCGGCGCCAGTGCAGGCGCGAGCGAAGGCGCGGCGGCCGCGACGAATGCGGCGCCTTCTCCGAGCTCGGCCGCCAGCGCCGCGGGAGGCTCCGCCGTGTCCGGACCGAAGCTCACGGATCTTCTCTCCGCCAGCAAGACCGCGCAGTACAAGATCACCTACAAGATCACTACAGCGGGCGCGGGCGCCGAGGGCTTCAGCGGCGAGCAGACCTGGTACTTCAAGCCACCGCAGTCGCGCTTCGACTTCTCCGTGAGCCAAGGCGGTCAGAAGCTCACGTTCTCCTTCTTCAACCGCAGCGATGGCAACTTCTACTGCTTCAACGCCGGTCAGGTGCAATGCCTGCGGGTCCAGGGGACCAGCTCGCCGCTGGACCAGAACGCGGCGGCACTCGCGCAGCGTTCGCTCATCGATAACCCAGGCTCGTATGGCGCGACCTTCACGTCGACGAAGACCATCGCCGGGCAGGCCGGTCAGTGCTACGACGTGAAGGCCAACGCGACCTCGGGCGGCTTCACCAGCGGATCGTTCTGCTACACGAAGGACGGCGTTCCACTCCTGTCCTCGTTCTCAGTCGCGGGTCAGTCGTGGTCGATGGAGGCAACGAACTACTCCGCGACCGTGCCCGACGCCGACTTCGAGCTCCCCGCCAAAGCCGCTAACTAAGTCCGCGGCCGCAGCTCGCGGCGCTTCTCAGGCCGCGGGCACTTCTCAGTAGCAGGCCGCGGCGCTTCTCAGTAGCAGGCCGCTCCTCGCTGCTGGCTACGCCGGCCGGGGCGGCGAACCACACTCGTCAGCGCACGGGCCGGCTGGGCGCAGACGCTCGTCGCGGCCTGCCACTTCGCGCGCCGCGGCCACGACCGCGCCGCACTTCGCGCGTCGCGGCCCACGACCGCGAAGTGCTCTGCGTCGACGCGGCGCCGCTCGTAATCTCGGGCGCGTGCCGCGCTGGGATCTGCACACGCATTACTACCCGCAGTCGTACTTCCGCCTCATCGAAGAGGTGGGCGGAGATTTCTCGTTCGCGAAGAGCCCGACGGGTCAGACGATCATCCGTTTCCGCGGCTCGCGCTTCTTCGGCATCACGCCGCCGATGACCGATCCGGCGAAACGTCTCGAGGACATGGACCGCGTCGGCATCGACGTCGAGGTGCTCTCGCTTTCGACGCCGAACGTCTACTTCGCACCGTCGCAGCGGCAGGCCGAAGTCGCGCGACTCGCAAACGACGCGTACGCCGATCTCGCCGCGAAGCATCCGAAGCGCTTCAAGGGATTCGCCTCGATCCCCATGGATGATCCGGACGGCGCGCTCCGCGAGCTCGACCGCGCACTTGGCGAGCTGCGCATGCAGGGCGTCGTCATCCTGTCGAACATCAACGGCCGCGCGCTCACCGACCCGCGCTACCGGCCGTTCTTCGAGGAGTGCGACCGTCGCGCGGTCTGCGTCTTCATCCATCCGATGATCCCCGCGAACGCGGAGGCATTCGGCGAATACGTCCTCGGCCCGATCGTCGGCTTCCCGTTCGACACGACCCTTGCGGTCGCACGCCTTTGCTACGCCGGCTATTTCAAGCAGCTGCCGCGCATCCGCTGGATCCTCGGCCACCTCGGCGGCGCGGTGCCGTACCTCTTCGAGCGCCTCGACAACGGCTGGCGCGACTTCGCGGAATGCCGCGCGAACATCGACGAGCTACCGAGCGTGTACCTGCGGCGCCTCTACTACGACACCGTGTCGTTCAGTGCGCCGTCGCTGCGGCTCGCGATGGAGCAGGTCGGCGCGGAGCATCTCGTCATGGGCAGCGATTACCCGCACTTGCTCGGCTCGATCGAGCGCAGCGTGTCGAGCATCGAATCGCTCAGCCTCGGCGCAGGTCAGAAGGAGGCGATCTTCAGCGGGAACGCGCGCGCGATCCTGAGCGGCCTGTAGCGATCATCGCGTTGAGATCGACAAGCGTGCGGCGGAACTGCGCGAAGCGACGCGGACCGATCTGCGCTGCCCAACGCTTCTCGAGCCGCTCGATGATGACCTGCATCTCTTTGTCGACCTTCTGGCCGCGGGGCGTCAGCCGGATGATGCGCAGCCGGTCGTCGGCCGGGTCGGGCACGCGCTCGATGTAGCCCTGCTCCTCGAGGTAGTCGATGAGGTACTGGGCGGATTGTTTGGTCACCTGCGCCTGCTTCGCGACCAGCGTGAGGTTGCACGGCTTCTCCCCGCCGGCGATCCGTAAGAGACGGAAGTGCGCGCGCCGGATGCCTTCGTACCCGGCGGCCGCGAGTTCGTCCTCGATGTGGTGGACCATCGCCCGGAACGGTGCGCGGAGCAGACCGAGGAGCCCGCGGGAGAATGGCGTGTCGGTCGTCGGCTGCGAGCCACGCGCGCGTCGCGCGACGGCGCGACCTTTCGGCCGCGCGCGCCGGGAACTCGTCAGACCAGTTCCCACGGGCGAAGGATAGGGGCGCGACCGCGTTGGCACGCCGCCTGCGTCGAGACGGGTTCGCGATGGATAAGAAGGAGCGGCTCGAGGCTGAGCGCTCCAAGGAGCAGGCCGAAGGCATCAGCGGCGCCCGTCGCGGCGCGCCGGCAGCCGAGAGTGACAAACCCGAAGAGAACCTGCCGCATCCTCAGGACGTGAACGAGGTCGACTACGGCAAGCGCCGGCCGGGACCCGAGAGGGACAGGCTGACCAAGTCGTAGATGACGCGTACGAGACAGCACCCCCTGACTCACTCGCGCACCAAATGCGCAGGCCTCACGTTGGTGTGGTCGTGAAGGTCGGCAAAGCGCTCCTCTATCTGGCGACGGTCGCGGCTCTTGCCCTCGTCGCCGTTGCGAGCGCGTCGGCTCACGCGGCCAGCGCCGCCTTCTAGCGCCGCCGCAGCTTCCACACCCCAACGCCAGTCCCCAACCGGCTTCGGTGTCAGCGGCGTAGCGGCGCGCCCGGCGTCTAGCGGGAGGCGATCGTTCTCGTTAGGAGCTCATCAGACACGCGAAGCGGCCGAGCCGTCCCGCCGTAGCGCTCCACCGACAGCTCCGCGAGGACGCTGAGCGCGATCTCCGAGGGCGTGCGACCACCAAGGTCCAGGCCGATCGGCGCGTGCACCGCGCGGATGCGCTCTTCAGAGACGCCCTCGTCACGCAGCATCTTCGCGACGAGCACCGTCTTGCGCTTACTTCCGAGCAGACCGACGTAGCGTGCATCGCGCTTCACCGCTTCGCGCAGGCACGACGCGTCGAGCTTGTGGCCGCGCGTCGCGATGACGATGAACGTGTTCCATCCGATCGGCAGCGTGCGCAGCGCCAGGGTCATGTCCATGCGCACGACGTCCACGCCGGGTCCGAACCGATCACGCGTCGCGAACTCCTCGCGGTCGTCGATCACTGTGACCTCGTACTCGAGCAGCGTCGCCATCTTCGCGATGGCGAGGCCGACGTGACCGCCGCCGGCGATGACGAGCCGCGGCTTTGCGAGCACCGGCTCGATGAGGAGTTCGTGCGCGTCGTCGAGCCGCACGGTGCGCGGCGTCCCCTCGCGCAGCGCGTCCAGTGCGACGGCCCGGGCCGCGTCGTCGTGCGCGCCGACCGTGCCGTGCGCGCTGCCGTCGGTCTCGACGAGGAGCTTGCCGGTCGCTTCGATCTCCTTACCGTTCTTCCGGAGCAGCGTCGCGAGAGCGACGGGCTTTCCGCCTGATGAAGCAGCTAGGACATCACCGAGGAGATCACGGCCGCCGAGCCGGAGCGCCCGCTCGCCCGGCTCGATCTGGATCCACATCGTGCCTCCACAGACGAGGCCGGTGTCCCACGCGAGGTCCTCAGTCAGCTCGTATTCGCGGAGCGACGAGCCGCCTGTCTGGATAATCCGCTTCGCCTCGACGAACGCGTCGCCTTCGACGCATCCACCGCCCAAAGTCCCCGCCAAACGGCCCAGATCGTCGACGATGAGCTTCGCGCCGACCACCTGCGGTGTGCTCCCGACGGTCCTGACGACGGTGCAGACGGCGAATCGGCGCCCCTCGCGCTCGAGCTCGGCCATCTTCGCGTAGATCTCGCGCACGCACCGAGCATAGGACCGTCCGAGCCTCTGACGACCGGCCGGTGTGGCATGAACCAAGACGCCGCCTCGGACGTATCGACCGAACCCTACGGCGTCGAAAGTGGTCCGACCAGTCGTCCGCGAACTGGTCAGACCTGCGTGTCTGTCATGCGGCCGAGCCACTTGCGCTTCTCCCGAGTGCTAGTTTCTGCGTAACCAACGGCATCGGGGGGTGCAGCATCGTGAGTGAGCAGGGAGGAGACACGTCCTCCGTAGACACCGCATCCAAAGCGACACAACCTGAAGACAAATCCTTCGCGGTCACGCGACGTTCCTTCCTCATCGGCGCAGGTGCCGGCGCAGCAACAGCCGGCGCGGTTCTCGGCGGCGTCGTCGTCATCAAGAACGCCACATCGACTCCGACGACGACGACGACCACGCAAGCAGGTGGTCCGGTCGCCGCGACGATGAGGCGCGTCAATCTCGACATCGACGGCAAGAAGTACGACCTCGTCGTCGATAACCGCGAAAGCCTCTGGGAGACGATGAACTTCCAGCTCGGCTTACAGAACAGCAACCTCGGCTGTGACCGCGCGCAGTGTGGCGCGTGCGCGGTCCTCGTCGACGGCAAGGCGGTGAACGGCTGCACGGTGCTGTCGGCGCGCATGGGACGTGGTCAGAAGATCACGACGGTGGCGAGCCTTCCGAAGGGGCCGGGACTCGCCGGACTGCACCCCGTCCAGCGGGCGTTCTGGCTCGATGGTGGATTCCAGTGCGGCATCTGCACGCGCGGATTCATCATGTCGACCGTCGCGCTCCTCGCCGCGAACCCGAAGCCGACCACCGCGCAGATCCAGGAAGGGCTCGCGGGGAACATCTGTCGGTGCGGTGAGTACGCGAAGATCTACACCGCGGTGAACACCGCGGCCGCCGAGATGCGGGGCGAGAAGGTCACGCACCTCGCAAGCGCGATCGTTGTCAATGCGACGGGCAGCGAAGCCGCCCCGACGGCGAGCGGGGTCTCAAAGGAATTCACCTTCACGAACCCGCTCGACACGATCGAGTCGTTCGATCCGCTGGCTGAGCAGCTCAAGAAGAAGGACGGCATCCTCGGCGTCAGCGGCAGCGAGCGCAACATCACCATCAAGTGGGACCCAGCCAAACTCGACGAGACCAAGGTGCGGACGATCCTGTCCGACCTTGGTAAGCCGGTCCGGTAGGAGGGGAGAGAAATGGCTCACATCGAAGCGGTACGAGTCGTCCAGGATCCCGCCTACGCGGCCAGCTTGTCCGACGCCGATTGGCGCGATCTTGCGAACAGTCCCGAGTGGGACCAGATGATCGGCGAACAGGCCGAAGCCGTGGCGCCGATCCTGGCGATGTACGCGAGCAAGCTCCCGGGAGGCGGCCGTCAGGTAGAGGCCGAGATCCCGGTGCAGCGTCCGTTCAAGATCCTCGGCACCGACATCGCGCGCATCCAGGGCTACGGCATCGTCACGAGCCAGGGCACGTACACCGAGAACCTGAAGATGCCGGGCATGCTCTTCATGCGCACGCTACGCAGCAAGTACCCGCACGCGAAGATCACAAAGATCGACACGAGCAAGGCGGAGAAGCTCCCCGGCGTCGTGAAGATCCTCCACCGCGGCAACCTGCCTGAGGAATACAAGGACGTGTTCCTCGGCTCGGCACAGCCGACGCGGTTCATATTCAGCGAGGAGGTCTTCGAGGTCGGCGCGCCCATCGCGGCGATCGCCGCGGACAGCGAGCACATCGCCGACGAGGCGATGCGCCAGATCGACGTCACCTACGAGGTCCTTCCCGCGGTGCTGGACCTGCAGGAGGCGATGAAGTCCTCCACGGCCAAGCAGTTCCAGTCGAACCTCGATGGCACGACGATCGCCGTCACCGCGCCGCTCGTGCGTGGCGACCCGAATAACGCGAAGGCCGACAAGGTCGTGGACGCCAGTCTCCACAAGTCGGTCGAGCAGCACGTCGCGCTCGAGATCACGAACTCGCTGTCCTTCTGGGACGGCGACAAGCTCAACGTGACGTACACCAACCAGCACGCGCACGGCACGCGGTCCGGCCTCTCGCAGGCCCTGAAGCTCCCGCAGAACAAGGTGCGCGTGTTCCAGACCGGCTACCTCGGATCGGGCTACGGATACCGGAGCGGCATCGACCTCTCCGAGGTCCACGCCGCGATCCTCGCGAAGGTCACCGGCCGGCCGATCAAGAACAACTACACCCGCTACGAGGACTTCGTCACCCGCACGCACCGCAACGAGTTCCGCGACGAGATGCGGATGGGCGTGAACTCGGACGGGAAGCTCCAGTTCGGCATCTTCAAGGTCTTCGCCAACGTCGGCGCGCAGCGGGCGAGCGCGGCGAACGGTTCGTGGGTCAACATGCAGAACCTCTACGCGATCCCGAACCTCCGTCTGGAAGCCACCGACGTCATGACGAACAGCTACAAGTCAGGCCCGTACCGCTGCGTGTCGCACCCGAACGGGACGTTCGCGCTCGAAGTCACGATGGACAAGGCGGCGTACGCGATCGGCATGGACCCGATCGAGTTCCGCCTGAAGAACCTCAACGAGACCGGCAACCCCGACACAAAGCGGCCGTTCAGCAACATCGGCACGCGTGACGTGATCACGCAGGCCCGCAGCATGATCAACTGGAACGCGGTGTGGCACCAGCCGAAGGCCAAGCAGGTCCGTCCCGGCGTCTACCACGGCGTCGGCATGGCGGTCCACCTGTGCAGTCATGGCGCGGGCAGCAACCCGTCGACCGGCCAGATCATCATCAGCAACGACGGATCGGTGCAGGCCGTGTCCGGCACCACCGACATCGGCTCCGGCCAGCGGACGCACATGCTGATGATCGCGGCCGAGGCGCTCGGCGTGACGCTCAACCAGATCACCATCACGCCGTACATCGACACCGACAACACCACCGACACCGGTGGCACGAACGGGTCGCGCATGACCAACACCGGTGGCCGCGGCATGTACGAGGCGGCCATCGACGCGCGCAAGCAGGTCCTCGACTGGGGCGCCAAAAAGCTCAACGACGACGGTGCGAAGGCGAACCCGCCGATCACCGATAAGGTCACGGCGGACGACCTCGACCTCGTCGACGGGATCGTCTCGGTCAAGGCGAACGCCAAGCGCACCCTCAAGCTCTCGGACATCGTGCAGTTCAAGGCGACGTCGATCGTCGGCGTTGCGAACTACCTGCAGCCCACCAACTGGGAGCAGGTCGCCGTCGGCGCGCACGCCGCCGAGGTCGAGGTCGACACGGTGACGGGCACCGTGAAGATCACCCGGTACGTCGCCGTCCACGACGTGGGCAAGGCGATCAACCCGTTCTCGATCCGCCAGCAGATCGAAGGCGGCGTGGTCATGGCGACGGGCGCGGTCCTCACGGAGGAGCTGCTCGTCGACAAGGCCACCGGCCTCCCGCTGAACCCGAACCTGCTCGACTACCGTCCGCTGTCCATCAAGGACGCGCCGCTCGCCGAGGTCGGCATCGTCGAGAAGCCCAAGGCCTACGGCACGTTCGGCGCGCACGGCCTGGGCGAGCCCCCGATGGGTCCGCCCGCGCCGACCATCGTCAATGCGGTCTACAACGCGGTCGGGGCATGGGTCCTCGACATGCCACTCACACGCGACAAGCTTCTTGCCGCGCTGAAGGGAAGCTAAAGGAGGGATATGAGATGAGAGCATTCGAGCTCTACGACGCCAACAGCATCAAAGAAGCCATCGACCTCCTGAGGGCGAACGCGGCGAAGAACGCGCGCGTGGTCGCTGGTGGCAGCGACCTCGTCGGCGGCCTCATGAAGGACTGGGTCCACGGAAAGGGCCTGGCGCTCCCTGAGGTCCTCGTCGACATCACCACCATCAAGGAGCTCGTCGGCATCAACGAGGACAACGGCGGCCTGACCATCGGCGCCGCCACCACACTCAGCGATGTCATCGACCACAAGACCGTCTCGAGCAAGTTCAGCCTGCTCAGCAACGCGGCCCTCTCGGTCGCGTCGCCGCTCATCCGCAACTTCGGCACGATCGGCGGCAACATCAACCAGCGGCCGCGCTGCTGGTTCTTCCGCGGCGAGGACTTCAACTGCTACAAGAAGGGTGGCGACTTCTGCTACGCCGTCACGGGTGACAACCGCTACCACGCGATCATCGGCGGCGAGCTCTGCTACATCGTCCACCCCAGCGACACCGCGACCGCGCTCATGGCCCTGAACGCCTCCGCAAAGATCGACGGCGTGAACGGCAGCAAGACGGTCAGCTTCGACGAGTACTTCACCGGGCCACGCGTGGATGTCCTTCGCGAGAACATCCTCAAGCCCGGCGAGTTCATGACCCACATCACCATCCCGAACCCGCCCGGCGGGGTGAAGTTCGGGTGGAGCAAGCTCAAGGACCGTCAGGTCTACGACTTCGCTCTCACTTCCGTGGCCGTCGCCTTCACGATGGACGGGAACAACTGGAAGGACGGCCGAGTCACACTTGGTGGCGTCTCGCCGGTCCCGTATCGCGCGAAGGTCGTCGAAGACGCCCTCAAGGGGAAGAACATTAAGGACACGGCGAAGGCGGCCGCGGCTCAGATCCGCACCGTCGCTCGCCCGATGAGCCTCAACTCGTACAAGGTCGATGTGGCCGCGGGCCTCATCGAGCGCACGATCCTCGAAGCGTTAGACGCGAAGACCAACTAGCGCACTCCGGCTGATGCACGAGAGGCGGTGGCGAAAGCCACCGCCTTTTGTTTTGGCACTAAGCGTTTTGCCCCCGTTCTTACTCTTCACGCCGTGACCGCCATCGCCGTGGATGCCGCCTCGGAGCGTGTGAGGTGGGAAGCGGCCTACCGCAGCGCGTATCCGGCCGTCTACCGCGGCCTCGTGGCCATGGGCGCGCGTACAGAGGAGGCCGAGGACGCGCTGCAGGACGCGTTCGTCAAGGGCATGGAGCGCACCGGCGACTTCCCAAACATGTCCGTCGATGGATGGATCTTCGTCGTCGCGTCGCGCGCGTGGCGACGACGGAGAATGCGCGAACGGCTTCTACTTCCGTGGACGATCCTGGCCGACCGGTCGACGCCCAGCGCTGACGCGCCGCTCGATGTGCTCAGCGCATTGCGAACGCTTCCTCTACGGCAGCGCCAGATCGTCGTCGCGCGCTACCTGCTCGGCATGTCGCAGGAGGAGACCGCAGAACTGCTCGGGATCGCGCGCGGCACGGTGTCGGCCGCGACGACGCAGGCGTTCGCGTCGCTGCGCAGACGGATGGAGGTCGACGAATGATCAGCTCGTCCGATCAGCAGGTCGTGATCGCACTTCGGGTCGCGGCAGCCAGGATCACCCTGCCGCCCGAGTCCCGCTGGATGCGCGAGCCGCCATCCGCGCGAGGCGTTTGGGTGATCGCGACGCTCACCGTCGCATTGCTGGCCCTGATCGCGGTCCTTGTCACGCTCCGTGGCGAGCCGCGTACGGTCCCCGGGTCCGTATCGCACACGATTCCGCCATCGGCGTCGCGCACGACGTCCGCGTCCGGGCCGGTCGCATACGAAATGAGCGAGGACACGGCGTGGGCGATCGCACGATTGAGGACCGCGCCCGATTTCGTTGTGCTCAGGCCCAGTTGGGTGCCTCGCCCGTCCGACTCGATGTCGGAGTGCGCCATCAATCTGCAGCGTTTAGGCGAAGACACGCTAACCGACGAGTACCACGTGTGGTACGTGAGCTTGGGAGAGCGGCCATGCTCGCTGATGTTCGGCGGGCATCTCGATCCGGCCTGGGTCGCAGGTCTTACTAATCCCGCGCTCCCGACAGTGGCAACTTTCGCAGCGCGCGGCACCGTTGTGTACGTCCGCGAGTCCGACAAGAACGTCTATCTGCAGTGGGTCGAGAACGGCGCTTTCTACGAGATCATCGCGAATGGTTACGACCTGAGCGATCTGGTTCGCGCCCTCAACAGCCTCGAGCCCATGAGATAGACGGACGTGAGGCTCTGGCCATGCGCACGGCTCGCGCGCATCGCGGTCATCTCCGTGATCGTTGGTGCATGCGCCGGCAGTCCTACTCGTGGCGAGGTCGTCTCCAGCGCGACGCAAGCAGTCACGCCGACACGAGCAACGACCGCCGCGCCAAACACGCCCGTCCCCGCCGGCCAGCCGCTCGGACGCGGCTATCACTTGCTGCTCGATCTGGGCGATCGCGGTGTCTGGATGTTCGGCGGAGAGACCGCAGGCCCGCGTCTCGGAGGCCGAGAGTTGATGGATACGTGGACATATCAGAGAAGCTCGGGATGGTCAGAGCGCGGCCGAGGGAGCGCGCCAACGGCGACCGGCGACGCGATCGCGTATGACGCGGCGTCGGGACGCGTCGTGGTCCTCGCGTTCGAGGGGCCGAGCTACGAGTCCGTGAGTGAGACGTGGGTCTACGACGTGTCGGCGGATCGCTGGG
>Ga0209157_1002033_pt1 | contig 16331 bp, 8 predicted proteins | sample GraSoiAngelo_135_FD_185892 | JGI IMG/M metagenome (GOLD analysis project Ga0209157, IMG submission 185892) | Grasslands soil microbial communities from the Angelo Coastal Reserve, California, USA - 14_0929_05_40cm (SPAdes) (version 2) | ecosystem: Environmental > Terrestrial > Soil > Grasslands ...
CCGTTGAGCGGCAGGTTTTCGATCCGGTTGCGGGTGATCACGCCGTCGATCTTGTATTCGGTCGTGTTGACCTGCCCCGCCTGCCCGATAACCTCTACGACTTCCGAGCTCGCTCCAACCTTGAGCTTGAAATCGACATTACCGGTCGAACCGGTCACGACCGTGAAGGTCTGAACCTGAGTTTGAAAGCTCGTGAGCTCGGCTTTGACTTCCCACTCACCGGCGTTCAGGTTGGGCAGCAAATACGTTCCGGTGTCGTCGGATAGGGCTTGGCGGGTGATGCCGAGTGTCTTGTGCGTCGCCGTGATCGACGCTCCGGGAATTACGGCGCCGGATTCGTCTTGAATCGTTCCACGGATTCCCCCCGTGGGAGCTTGGCTCATCAGCAATGCCGGGATGAGCCAAGAAACGAAGAGTACCGAACACATACCCAGGAGTTTCATAGGATCGACCCTCTTGACTGCGTTAATCCGGATTGGTGCGCGTTTCTATTGCGTGGTTTTATAACGTGGCAAAGGGTGCCTGTATATCCGGTGTAGGGGGTATTCCTGGCTGAAATTCGGGGTAAGGACGATCAGCTTTATGCCGTACGACGCTACAAAATTGCCTGGTGCTCGTCGTTGGAATGTAGATTCTTCCTCTGTGCCTTCTTTGCATTTTGCGAAGAAGGCGGGACGTCTTGCACCGCGACTTGGCCTGAACACTTCTCACGAGTCATTCATAGGGCGGCGTCGATAGGAATCGGATCCCGATCCTTCAAGACCGCATAGGACAGGCGCGGCTACGAGCTAACTCTTCATGCCTTGCCGGAGAATTACGGGTCTCTCCCATCAGCGCGTCGGCTAAAATTTCAACCGCATCTGAAGCTGCATCATCCGGGCGGGTCCGGTTGCAGTGGCCTTGCCGAAGTCGATCCCGCTCAGGTTGGTCGCAAAGTTGGTGTACGTAGTGTGATTGAAGGCGTTCAGCAGGTCGGCCCTCAATTCAACCTTCACAAGCTCCGTAAGACTGACGCTCTTGCCTAACGAGAGGTCGACGTTCCACATCCCGGGCGCCCGCACAGGCGAGGAATTGATGTTGCCTCGCCGGATCGTAAGCCCGGAAGCGGTAGGAATTGGCAATCTCGCGAAAGCCGCAGGATTGATGTACTGAATGTTTCCAAAGCTGCAGCAATTCTTGTTCAACATGTTGGCGGGATCGATCAGGTCCGGCCGCCCGCCGGTTTGAGTGATACCCGTGAAGATAGGTATTCCCGTTCGGGCTGCGAATATGCCGGTGAGCTGCCAGCCTCCCAGAACCGTCCGAGCTACCGGGGAACCGGCAAACAGTGTAGGCACCGTATACACCCAGTCTGTTGAGAAATTATGGGTGATATCGCCGGTCGACAGGCTGCGCTCGATTTTGACCTCATTGAAGTCTTCGATGGAGTTGCGGGTCCCGTCTCCCACCCAGCCCTCCGCGATATCACCGCCGGTGTAGGACATGCCTTTGCCCCACGTGTAGTGAACATTGAAGCCCATTCCGCGCGCGAACCGTTGCCTCAGCGACGTCTGCCAAGAGTTGTAATTCGTCTGTTGAGAATTGTCGTTGTAAGAGCCCTGGATGTCGTCCGGGTTTGGCCGAAGTCCTGTCACACGGTCGACCCTGTTGAACGTCCTGACCATGACGAACTTGACGCCGCGTGATCCCACGAATGCGCTCTCCAGTACCAGTGAGGGAGTCAGGGCCCGCTGAATCCCCAGGGTGTAATTCATCGCGTAAGGAGACTCATAGTGTGGATTGATCCGGCGGGTTACTCCTATCTTCTTTTCCGCCAACGCGACCAGAGCCAGGTCGTCGTTGTAGGCCGGGAATTTCAAACCGAGAGCGGCGGCTTCCAGCCTGCTCCATGTTTTGGTGGCGGGAAGATCGGGTCTTGCTATCTGGCCGGATCCTTCCTCCTGAGGCCCCGCATCAAACCCTGCAAAATTCACTCCGAATCCGCCACGAACGACGAAGTCGCCCTTGCTACTCGGCGTGTAGGCGAAGCCGAACCGCGGCCCGAAATTCCAAAGATCGTTCTCGTAGGGCTTATTGCGGTCGCGGAGCCCGCCCCAGGTGAAGTTCAGGGGATCGAGCAGCCCATCCAGATTCCACGCCGCGGTGGCGGGTTGGTTGTCATATGCCCTGGATTTCTCATACGCTGAGGCGCCGCCGTAGACGGCGGCCGGTGTTACCTTGATGGCGTAATAGTTATCTTCGCGAAGTCCCAGATTCAGGACCAGCTTCGGAGTGATGCGCCAGTCGTCCTGAATATAGAACGAATAGCTCGGCATGCTCCACCTGGTGCTGGGCACCGACCGGCCCAGGGTTACTGCGTTCGGCGTGTTGTTTTGAATATCGGACAACGTGTTGAAGGCAACATTGCCGGCCTGCTGGTTGTCAAATCCACCGATTTTAAGACGGACCATCGCGCCAAACTTCAAGGCGTGTGGACCGGTGAACAAAGAAAGCTGCTGTTCTGCCGTCCAGGATGGCCACTTATTAACTCTCCGCAGCCCACCCCGCGTCGTTGTCATTCCAGGGTACGAAAATTTGTTAATGATGCCGAAGCCTTTGGCGTATTTTTCATGGCTTGGGTCATATTCGTACCACGTCTTTTCGATTCTCACCTGTGGAACGTGATTCATTCCCATGCGCGTCGACGAAGTCAGCCGACCCTTGCCGATCACATACCCCACGTTCAAGCGTACGACTCTGCTGGTAAACCTTACGGTCTCCAACGGGTCGTCAGCCGCTTCATTCCGGTTGGGATGGCCTCCGGCAAACGTCACCGACAGGTTGCCGGGGCCGAGCACATAGTCCGCTCTTGCATCGACGTGGTCGTCATTCCAGGTACTCTCTCCTGGACCAATCCATCGGCCTAACAGATCCGTCGGACCGTACGGCTGGTTGGGAACAGGCATGTAATTCAAATTAACCTGCGTCTCCCGGTACGGTAAGTACTGGAGCAGAAGGTTGCGAAAGTAGGGAGTCGGAAAGGCGCCATTGACCGGTACCGTTGCGCGGACGCGGTATCCTTCGTAGGCGAAAAGGAAAAAGGCTTTGTCGTGTTTGATCGGTCCCGCCAGTGAGCCGCCGAACTGGTTCCCTACAGAATTCGGTTTCCTGCTCAGAAATGGTGAGCGGGCATCCAGCGCAGATCCGGAATAGCGCTCCATCAAGCTGCCATGCCAATCGTTCGTTCCCGACTTCGTTACCATGCTCACATGGCCACCCATGCCTCCGTATTCAGAGGAGATGACGCCCTTGACTACCTGTACTTCACCGATGGCTTCGGCGCTCATGACCTCGATTTTGGCAAAGTTCCCGTACATGCCCAGCATCTCCGAGCCCGCATCGCCGCTCGCACTACCGCCGTCGACGGTGGCGCTCATCGAGCCGCCGCCCAGCCCGTTCAACTTGTAACGCGTGCCGCCCATTGTGTTGGAAGTGAGGTCGTTTCGACTCAAGCCGGTCCCGGCGGCAGCGATGATCGTCGTCACATTGCGATTGATCATCGGTAGTGAGGTGACTTGCAGCGTATCCAGCGCCAAACGCTGCTCGGGGGAGACGGTGTTCACCTGAGCTGCTTCACCAGTCACCATCACTTCGTCGGTGAGGCCGCCGACTTCCATCGTGTAGGTACGCCGTACCGACTGCGCGGCGCCGAGCGAATTGCCGCGGCTTTCGAGGTTCTTGAATCCCGGCATGTTCAATTTAAGTGTGTAGATCCCGACAGGCACGAAATCGAAAAAAAATTCTCCACGCTCATTGCTCAGCTGCTCCAGAGTCGCCGAGGTTCCTTCATTGATGAGATTTATTTGTACTCCTGGCAACACGGCGTGTGACTGATCCTCCACCGTTCCGCCAAATGTTGCCGTCGTCCGCTGGGCCAAACTCGGATTTCCGACTGCCAAAATTAGAAGAACCGAGAGGACCATTTTTGTAGTCTTTATAGTCATCTGCCTTCCTCCCTATACATTTGCCGCACACACTGACAAGGACCACCGTTGGATGTAAATCTTCCAGCGGCGGTCCGTGCCGCGCGGTCGATATGGACACCGAAAATTTCATGTCCGGATTCCTTTAGCGGAAATGCAATGGAACAATTGTAGGACGTCGCAGAAGATTGTCAAACGAGTTCAGGTCTCACCCCAACCGTCTTCCAGCGGCTGCTTATTGATGCAGCCGTGTGATGCATGGCGGAGCAGCGAAACGGTGATAGCCACGGGCGTGAGCCTGTGGAATGGAATTTGCAACCCTTGCCACTCGACGTACCGCGAGCAAGATCCCGAAAACAGGTTCAAAAAAGGATTAGTGCTATAGCTGCTCGTTGACAAATTTGACGTGGTTCGCCGAGAATCTGACTATATCTCGCTGGGTCTTGGTATAGAGGCTTTTCTTACGGTTTCTCTTCGGAGTAGGGAGGTTTACGATGAGGATTGACGTTTCGTTCGTCCGGTTTTTCAGGGCTGCCGGGTTAGGCCTGCTGGCCACTGCAACGGCTCTCGCGATAGCCGCCATGGCCGCGACCGCGCAAACGGCGCCGACCCAGGCGCAGGTCACGTTCACAAAAGACGTGGCGCCGATTTTCTATCGATCCTGCGTCCGATGCCACCGCCCCGATGAGATCGCACCGATGTCCCTGCTCACTTATAACGACGCGCGGCCGTGGGCTCGGGCGATCAAAGAGCGCGTTTCCAAACGCGAGATGCCGCCATGGTTCCTCGACAAGACGCTCGGCATCCAGAAGTATCAGAACGATCCTTCATTGACGGACGAGGAGATCGCGACGATCGTCAAGTGGGTGGATGGAGGCGCGCTGCAAGGCAACCCGGCCGACATGCCGCCGATGCCGGCGCAAGAAGACATCACCACATGGCGGATCGGGCAGCCGGATCTGGTTATCAAGTACCCGACGTTCAAGGTGCCGGCACGCGGACCCGACCTATACGGCACCCTGGACGCACCGTTCGGGACGGCAGAGGATCGCTACATTAAGGCGATTCAGAGCCGCGTCGTTGATGGCTCCTCACGCAAGATTGTCCATCACGCCCTTTCCTACGCCGTGGAGCCCGGCGACAATGCTGATGGGGGCGACGACAGCGGTGGTGGCAGCGGGTTGTTCTTGGTGGAGTACGCCTCCGGCAAAAACGCAACGTTCTATCCGCCGGACGCCGGTCTGTTGCTGCCGCCCGGCCGGAATGCGCGGGTGAGCTACCATTTCCACTCCATCGGTGAAGAGGTCGAGGCGAAGATCGAGCTTGGCGTCGTTTTCTATCCGAGGGGGTACGTGCCGAAGCACATTCAGTGGTCGAAGCAGCTCGGGCAGGAGGCCGCTACAGATATCGACATTCCGGCGAACTCCATCGTGAGGCGGGACGGGTACACCCGTCTGAACTCGGCGGCGCGCATCATCGCCTGGCAGCCACACATGCATATTCGTGGAAAATATCAGTGTCTTGAACTGATCTACCCGAGCGAGCCGGTCAAAACGGAAACAGTCACGTGCGCCAGGTGGAACTACAACTGGCATACCATCTACAACTATGATCCGAGCGTGGCGCCAATCGTGCCGGCTGGGACGCTGCTGCACGTCATCAGCTGGTGGGATAACACTACCAGCAACAAGTTCAACCCTGATCCGAAGAACTGGGTTGGGGCCGGGACAGGCCGCACCATCGATGAGATGGGCTTTTCCTGGATCGGTTGGTACGACTTGACCGACGAGGAGTACAAGGCGGAGCTGGCGGCTCGCAAGGCAAAGACCGGCCAGCAACTGGAATAGATGCGCCTTGGATGCGGGACGCCCCTAGGCATCGTCGCGGTGGCGTGCCTCTTCCTTTCGGGGGACATCTCTCTAAAAATCCTTCGAGAGTTCTCGAGAGGTATCACGTGGAGCTGTTATGAACGTTTTTGTATCGCATTGGTTGCGACCGGTTTTTGCGGCAGGGGTTTTACTCATCACTCTGGCTGCACCTGATCGCGTTCTCGCCCAGGGCAACCCGGATCCATCAAGTTTCAAGTTCAATTCCGGTCAAAGTATCCAGCCGATTTTCGAGGGGTGGGTGCAGAATCCTGACGGCACCTTCTCGATGTATTTCGGATACCTCAATCGAAACTACGTGGAAACTCCGGTGGTGCCGGTGGGCCCGGACAATAAGTTCGAACCAGGCGACCCGGATCGGGGACAGCCGACGTTTTTCGATACGCGGATTCACCGTAAGGAATTCAGCGTGCGCGTACCAAGTGATTGGGGCAAGAAGGAACTGGTGTGGAGCCTAACGGTTGAAGGCGCAACGGAGAAAGCGATCGCCTGGCTCCAGCCGGAGTGGGAAATCGATCCTATTTATGCGGGAAAAACCCGAAACGCGGAATCGCTCAAAAATAGGGCGCCCGCAATGACGCTGGATGTGCCGTCGGCGGTGATCTTACCCAACACGTTAACATTGACCGCTACTGTCGAGGATGACGGCCTTCCGACACCCAGGAAGGGGCCGCCCACGCGGGCGATCGGGCAGGAGACTCCGCCAACTCTCAAACCCCGACCGGACCAGCCAGAGGTGCCGGTGAACGTCCCGACAGTTGGTAGAGGGCGTGGAGACGCTGCCCAGGGTGCTCAGGGACTACAGGGACTCCGTGTCAATTGGCTTCTCTGGCGCGGGCCTGCCGCGGTCACCTTTGACTCCGCCATGGTTCAGGTGAAAGACGGCAAAGCCGTCGCGACGGCAAAGTTCACCAAGCCAGGAACGTACATAATGAGGGCGCGCGCAAATGACGGAGAGTTGACAGACCAGAAAGAATTCACTGTCACTGTGAGCGGACCTTCTCATTAATTGGACCCCATTCGCCACGGACACAGGTATCCTGGGACTCCAAGCTGACCCAGGATGGTGCGACGTCCGATTCACGGCTTGCTGAGAATCAATCGTTACCAGAATTCGCAACCCCGAAACTTCGGCCGGAACCTCCATGACAGCGAAGGCATTCTTTGATTTATTCAAGTTCTCGTGAGTCATTGCCGCCGGAGATTCGCACATCCTTACCCTGTCTTAAAACTTGAACTGTAAGTTCAGCCGCATCATGCGAGGGTTGAAGACAGCCGTCGGCACGCCTCCGGGCGCGCCTGCCACATATGGTTTGATGCTGGATCCCAGCGTGTAACTTTCCGTCAGTACCGCATTCGAGTTGATGACATTGAAGAACTGAGCTTCGCCCATCATCGTAAACCTTTCACGAATGTGGAAGACTTTGCGGAACCCCAAGTCCAACTGATTCAGCCGCGGCGTGAGCCGGGAACCAGGCGGAACCAGCGTGATCGTCTCTGCGCCCTGTGTCATGCCGGCATCCACCACGCCGCCCGGGTTCGGACAGTTGCAGTCGGCTGGATACCTCACTGATGGCGTGAGTTGCCAGAGCACAGTCTTATACCCCTGCACTTGGCCGGCTAACACAGCTCCAGCCTGCGCGGGGTTGCTGGGACTCAAGGCGTTCACGTTGTAATTCGTGCTGAAAACCGGGTCGGAGTAGAGTGAGGCGTTGACCTCGATGCCCCATTTGACGGGCACATTGGTCTGAAGCTTGAATTCATTGCGGTAAGGTATCCCAACGATCCTGCCCAATTCCTGATACAACTTGCCATTCTGGTCACAGTACCGGAGCGAGTTGGGATCGTTTAGGGCAGTCGACAAAGGATCGGTGTTCATGTCGCAACCCCTATCGCGGGTTCGGTCGATGGTCCAGCCTGCTAGGACGAAGGCGCCGTGCGGCAGCCGGGCATTCACGGAGGACTCGTAGCCATTATAGACGTTCGAGCGGAGGCTCTGAGGTGCGTTGGTCTGACGAAGATTGGGCGTCAGGCTGAAATACGCCGGCTGCAAGTTAAAGACCGTGATGGGAGTGCCATCCAGCGGATTATAAATTGTGAACGGCGTCCACGCCGAGGACGGCACGGCATAGTTGTCGACATGGATCGCTTGATAATTCGCTCCATGGAACCAGATGAAGTTCATGGTGACGCCGCGCCTCAGCTCCCGCTGCACGCCCACGTTGTATTGCCACTGATATTCGCGATGGAAATTGGGGTCGAGGTTGACGCCGTTGATCTGGCCAAACCGGGGATTGGGATTGGGACCGATATCGATGTCGCCGAACCCATTGCCATGCGGGTAGCATCCGATCGGATCGTGAGATTGGCACGCCGTGGTGGGGCGATTGAGCCACTGAATTGTTTGACTCTTCAGGGTCATCGGGTTGAAGTTCGTCACCACTCCGGCAGCGATGGGGGAGTTGAACTTTCCGATGCCGGCCTTCACTGCGGTCTTGTGGTCGCCAAACACATCGTAGACAAAACCGATCCGCGGCGACCAGGTTTTGAAGCAGCTCAACCCTTTAATCACGGAACAGTCAATCTTAGGGAAATTGCGCGGCCCTGTGAACCGCCCTGCAGGCGCGCTTTCCGGATCGACCTGCGCCGACAGATACTCCCACCGCACTCCCGCCGTCACTGACAGCCGGTTGATGTGCCAAGTGTCGGTCGCGTAGATTCCAAGGTCATGATTCAGGCGGTTCTTTATATACGTCGGCGTGTTGTATGCCTGGATGCTTAATGGTACGCCGTTGGTGTACTGATAAATGGCGTCGCCATTGGCGACGTTATCCACTTGGGCGATGCCAAACGTATCCTGGATTCCGAACTTGAACTGGTGCGAACCGGTCACGTAAGTTGCCGAACTGTTCCAAAGGTACCGGTCATACTTGGCGTAGGTGTTTACGGCTCCCGCAATACTTCGTGCGTTTAGGGACTGGTCGAGTTGCTGTGCGTTGGCAAACCATTCGGGCGTAAACGGAACCTTTCCGACACCCGGATGGTAAAGGATGTTGTAATCCAGCTTGGTTAATGTGGCGCCGCTCTGCACCAGCAGTCTCGGCGTGAGTGTGCCGGTCCAGCGGCCCTGCAAAACGTAATACATCTTGGGACGGCGTTCGAGCGAGGAAACCAGAGGGTTGACATCGGCCACCTGGCCTCCGGTGACAACGTCTTGCTCTTTGGTTTTCCAATCCCGCGTCCACATGGCGGCGAACTTGTTCTTGGAATTGATCTGATAGGTCAGGCGAAAACCGCCGCTGTAAATGTAGCTTCGTTCGACTCCCGGTTTCCCATCCAGGTAGAAGGAATTGGCCGCCTGGACGAACGTGAGCTGCTTGCGCCCGCTTAAGACGAACCACAGCTTGTCCTTCTTGAACGGTCCATCCAGCACGCCGTCGAAGTCTTCAATTCTTTGCACGGCCGATTGACCGGTGACGCCGCGGTTCCGTAGCGTCGAATCAATATTGTGTCCCACGAACCGCGTGGGAATCCAGCCGAGGAACAGGTTGCCGTGCGGTTCGTTGCCGCCATCGCGGGGAACGAAGTTGGCAACCACACCACCGCCGGTGACCTCGACCGAGTTATTGGCGTTGTTATAGGTGACTTCCTGCATCAACGCATTGTCGATGTAGATCTGGATTTGTCCGTCGTTCTGCGTGGTGTTCACCATCATTCCGTCGAGGAGGTAGGTGTCGCGCGATGACGGGTTACCGTGAGAGATCAGGTAGGTCTGCTCGATCTGCTGCGATCCGCCCACATCGGGCAGGTTGAGATGGACACCCGGAGTGTAGGAGCCCATGGACTGCGGGTTCCGCGCCGTGGGAAGCGCATCCATATCGGTTCGTGTCAGCACCTGAGGGCGCAGCGTGGTGTCAACGTCGACGGTGGCAACGCGGGCCTCCACAGTCACTGTTTCGCCGACCGCCCCTACCGTCATTTCGGCGTCAACAGGGACCGTCACATTGGCCGGCACGGTGACTTCCTGCTTCACCGTACTGAAGCCGGGCAAAGTGAAGGTGATCGTGTAAAGGCCCGGCCGGACGTCAACAATTGTGTAGCGTCCATTTTCGTTGGTGGTCTCGGTGCGCGATCTTTCGATCAGCGCCTCGCTGGCGGCTTCCACCTTCACGCCCGCCATCACCGCGCTTGAGCTATCCCGAACCTGTCCGGAAATCGTGCTCTGGGCCGACGCCAACGACGCGAAGAGCATCACCATTGGCAAAACCACGAAATAATGTCCTGCGGAAAGCTTTGACATCTTTTGCCTCCCTCATGCATGCCCGACAGAGCTTTTGGATTGAAATAACTAGCGGCAATTTATGTTAACTGTCTGACAGTGTCAAGCGGGCATGCGGGGTGTAATTCAAAAGTGCGAGTATCTGAACCCAAAGCCGCCTGACGAGAAGGCCCGCGCGTTGCTCGATTGCCGCCATGGCGTCTGTGCAAACACACGACAATGATCGCCGCGTCAGGACTCGATCCCTCGTTGAGTAAAGACAGGGCAAGGAATCAATACCGACCGTCGACCATCATCACTCGACACACGACGCCAGAACCAGACATGAATGAAATCGCGAATCTGAAAAATCGACATTCCTCATCGAACCATATTTCCACTTCGCGATGTCGAATGGCCCCTGATTGACAGCACCGGGCGGGGCGACATTAAACGCGTTACTGTCTTTGCCCGCGGGAGCGGCCAGCGGAAATTGAGTCGTTCCGGGAGCGGCGTTATTGGCATACGGGTCCGCATTGGGAGCGTCTTGTTGCGGCCGGTTTTGGGCCTGAAAACCAAACGCGGCCAGTACCAACGCAGCACCTGCGGCCGCTACAAAGAAAAGTTGTTTCATATTCTTCTCCAATTTATCGATCGACACTGGGGACTCCAGACAGCGTCGACGGTTAGTTGACATAACCTGTCGGAGGGCGAGATTTCGCGACCATCTTTCCACCGCTTCTACATTCCGTGCCCCGCTTGTTTGTCTCGAAAGCTGTCGAGAGTTAGCCGTGCATGTCAGGCGCGTAACCCAGTTTGTTTAGCTTCTGTAAGTGATAACGGATCTGGGCTTCGCGACGGTCCTGTTCCAGTTTCTGTAGTTGTTCCGGATAGGGAGTGCCGTTGCGCAGAGCCCAATAAATCGCGATTAATTGAGCATGCGCAATCGCCATGACGGCACGCTGACCTCCGCGGCGGAGCTTCAGGCGTTGGTATCGGAACTGGAAAAGAGATTTTTTGTCGGCAGCTCCAGCCCATCCTGAACTTCAGGCCGAAGCGGAGTGATCTTGGTTTGCACGTTAAATCAGAAGATCAGCTTCAGCGCGAATTGAAACTGCCTCGGACCCAGGGCCAAATTCGATCCCGTGATCTGGCCAAACCCGCCCGCCCCGAGGACCGGCGTGGCACCCGGAGCACCAGTACCAACGCCGGGAAGAGTCGAGCTCCACTTCGTGATGGTGATATTGGGCTGCCCAAAGTTCTCGGTGTTGGTGATATTGTAAACCTCCGCCCGGAATTGCAACTTCATCCTCTCACGAAGCGGGATGTCCTTGAACAGCGAGAAATCCGCGCTCCTCTGGTGCGGGCCGTACAATTGGGCACGCCTTTCGTTCCCGACAGTGCCTACAGGCTGAGGGGTAAATGCATTGACATTGATCCAGTTGTTGTAGTCCTGGTGGGGCGGCGCATACGGGACCCCGGCAACCACGTTGGGACGATCCACCGTTACAAGGTTGCTCACATTCGATGGAACCGGAGCCACACCATCCAGAACGGTGAAGGGTATACCCGACTGATAGAAAGCGAGCAAGTTGGCCTGCCATCCGCCCATGGCGAGCTGCTTCATTCGGCTCCCGGATTTTCCGAACGGAAGCTCATAGTTCAGACGAAAGGAAAATCGGTGCTTGATTCCGATATCTGAGTTGCCCCAATCGTAGGTTCGGTCATACGGCAGTATTGCGCCCACGGTCGCTGCACCTGTAGCACCACCATCGGAAATGTTGGTGAGGTTGCGGGCGAAGGTGTAGTTCACGTTAGCGGTGAGGCCCTTGGCGTAGCGCCGCTCAAAAGTGAACTGCGCCGCGTTGTACGCGGATGCGCCCGTGGCGGTGTAGTAATTGATCGAAGCCAGGTTCGGCATCAAAGCAGAAAAAACCCTTGGGTTGTACACTCCCAGGCCGGCCTTGCTGGGCGGCGGGATGTTGATATTCGGAGCGTACTGTAAATGCCGGCCTAACTGGCCCACATAACCCGCGCTGATGACGTTGGCTCCAATTTGTTGCTGCAACGTCAGATTCCATTGCATGATGTAGGCCTGCGGGTAATCCACCGCATGAGCGCCAACCGTGCCGGGAATCTGGTTGTTGATCGGCGGCACAGTGACGGGAGGAGCGCCCTGTGAAAGTCTCCCGGTTCCGGGCGGACAGGCCGACGCTCCCGTTCCCGTCTGCGGGAAGCAGTCGAGATTGAGGGGAACGAAAGGCGGATTGTAAAGATTCATCGCTCCAGCAGCGTAATCTTGCGCGAAACGGCTTATACCGAACCCACCCCGAATCACGAACCCTTGACGCGCAGTGGCGGCAAAGCCGAACCTCGGCTCAAAATTGGTCCAATAGGACTTTACGCCTGCGGTTGAGCCGATCCGGAAGGGGTTGCAACTCGCCGGAGTGCAAGCTGCCGCCAGAACCGGATCGAAGTTGGAACGCTCTCCCTGGGCGGCGGTAATGGGACTGAAATGATCCCAACGCAAGCCGATGTTCAGCGTAAGCCAGGATTGTGCCCGCCAGTCGTCCTGCACGTAGATGTTGGGCTCCCAGAAGCGGAAGTACTGACGCTTGGGATTTACCTGCCTTTGAATCTCGTCTGGCTTGCCTTGTATGAAGTTCACCAGATCGGTGAGCTCATCCTGGGTGAACCGGAAGTATGCCAATCCGAACGTATTCTGATAATAATTGAGCTGCCGGCGAATCATTCCGCCCCCGAACTTCATGTTGTGCGTACCCTTGGTCCAGGTCAGCGAGCCCTGTTCCTGGAAAACGTTATTGATATCCAGGATGGGAACAAACCGGTCGTCTCCGAGCGTGAAGCTGCTGCCTACAGCCCGCATGGGTACGATGTCAATCGTGGCCAGCCCTGAAATTTGATCGCTCACGTCCGTGTTCGGCATCCCGAACTTCTGGCTCGCGTTAGTGCCTTGATTGGGAGCGGATGTGTAAAGGTAGAGCCGGGTGTAGGCGCCCTTCAGGTCCATGATCAGATTCGGACCGAAGATATGGACGTAGTCCGCCATGTAACCTTGCGAATCTGCCTTCGACGGGCCCGGGAAGATTCCGCCGCCCGCGCTCACTTTTACTCCGTCCACAGTCACGTCGGGGAAAAGAGCCGGTTGCGAGTTGAAGGTGGGGTTGTAAGAAAAACGCCCAAAGATACTGTCTTTGTCGCTTAAGCGATGATCGATACGGACATCGGCCGTCGTACTGTTGTAGATCTTGTTGACGTTTGCGTTGTAGTTGGCCCCGAGCTGCCCCGGAGTGCCAGCGTTCGGAGCCGGGAACAGTTTCCAGTACTTCAGAGCAACGGGGTCGAGTTGGCTTGATGGAATGACCGGACCGCCTACGTCGCTGAAGTCCCCGGGGTGCTGCTCTTCATACAGCGTCGGCGTGAAGATGAGACCGGTAGGCACACCTTGGCGGATTCTCAGGGCCTCGATATCGCCGAAGAAAAACGTCTTGTCTTTTTGGAGGGGACCGCCCAAGGACCCGCCAAATTGGTTCTGGCGGAACTTCGGACGGGGCACACCGGTTTTATTGGAGAAGAAATCGTTGGCGTTGAGCTTGTCGTTGCGCAAGAACTCATAAAGACCGCCGTGGAATTCGTTGGTCCCGGACTTCGTCAGCAAATTGATCACGGCGCCGCCCGCGCGGCCCACTTCCGCGGGGTAGCTGTTGGTATCCACCTTCACTTCCTGAATCATGTCGATGGACGGCCGCATTAGTAGGGTGAACTGCTCGCGCTCATTGTTGTCCAGCCCGTCGATCAACTGATTGTTGAATACTTCGTTCTGGCCGTTGGCAGTGATATTGGCGGTCTGGCGCCGCTCGTCGGGGCGCGTGCCGCTCAAAATCGAATTGGATGGCCCCGCTGCAACGCCGACAGTGCTCTGAACCAGAGTCACAAAATTGCGTCCGTTCAACGGCAGATCCTGCACGGCCTGCGCGGCCAAAACCGTCGATAGCGTTGCTGAGTCGGTCTGCAATGCGGGGCTTTGCGCTACAACTTCGACCACTTGGTCCAAATCGCCCACCTGTAGCTGAATATCGGCGCGCGCACGATCGCCGGCAGAGACTGTCAAATTGACTGTGGACTTCTTAAAACTCGGCGCCTCGGCCGTGATCGTGTACTGCCCCGGAATCATTAGATTGAAAACATAGTCCCCGGTTGAGCTCGTCATCACGGTCTTCGTGTCGTTCGTCGCGATGTTCTGCGCTGTCACCTTTACGTTAGGTACCACGGCCCCTTCCGAATCGGATACCGTGCCCAGAATATCGGCTGTGTTGAGTTGAGCTGAAGCCTGGTTCATCGAGAAGAAGCACAGCGCCATCATGCATGCTGAAAGCGCGATCGCTAAGCATTGATTCATATATCTCCCTCTGTCGACGTGCGTTGAAAGTGACCGCTAACCACAACACTGTTTCACTTAAAATGATTCGTGGGTGCGGGAAGCATTCCCCTCCTCGTGAGGGGTGGCTGCGCGGACAATAAAATGTCGCGAAGCCACCTTATTCCGCGCAGACGGGGTGGTCGCTCACAAGCCACGTTTAAAAACGCATTCCGAAGCCGGACTTGTGAGCGACCACCCCGGCCGCTGAATATAAGGCGGCTTCGCAGCATTTTAATTGATGTCGCGGCCACCCCTCCTCAAAAGGAGGGGACTAGTCCCCGCAGCACGAATCAATTTAACTGAACAGTATTGCCGCTAACCAACAATCTGCGGGATCAGCACGCCAGCGACGTCGGTTAGACGCATGTTCCTGCCGTTGAAGAAGTACGTCAGGCGCTTGTGGTCTATTCCCAGCAGGTACAGGATCGTCGCGTGCAGATCGTGCGCGCTGATAACTTGCTGTTCGGCTTTCCAACCGAACTCGTCCGATGCCCCGATCGTCTGTCCGCCCTTGATTCCCGCGCCCGCCATCCAAACCGTCATCGCCCCCGGATTATGGTCCCGGCCGACTCCTTTTTGCGAAAGCGGCATACGGCCAAATTCGGAGTGCCAGTAAACCAGCGTTTCATCCAGCAGCCCGCGCCGCTTCAAATCCGTGATGAGACCCGCAATGGGTTGATCGACTTCCGCCGCGTGGCGTCCGTGATTGTCAAGGATGCTGTTGTGGGCGTCCCAAGTGTCCACATTCTGGTTCACCACCGCGCCATTCCAAAGCTGAACCATGCGCACGCCGCGCTCGATCAGCCTTCGGGCCATCAGGCACTGGCGGCCGAACGACTCGCTGATTTTGTTGTCCAGCCCGTAAAGGCGCTTGGTCTCATCGCTCTCCGAATCGATATCGATGGCCTCCGGAGCGCAGCCTTGCATGCGGAACGCCAGCTCGTAAGAGCTGATACGCGCCGTAAGCTCGCTGATGCCAGGATGGGCCTCTACATAGTTTTCGTTCATGAGCGCCAGTTGATCCAACTCCGCGCGCTACTGCTCGAGAGTCAGCGATCCAGACGGAGGATGGAGATCCAAGATAGGATCGCCCGCGGCGCGGAACATCGTGCCCTGATAAGCGGCGGGCAAAAACCCGGAGCTCCACTGCGACGAGCCGGTAAAGGGACCGCCGCGCGGATCCTGAATGACGACGAAGGCGGGAAGACTCTGATTCTCACTGCCCAAGCCGTACGTAACCCACCAACCAACGGCAGGAAAACCGGCGATGATCGAACCCGTATTCCATTCGTAACTGGAAAGAGTGTGATCGAGCGACCGGCCCTGCGCCGAGTGAATGAATGCCAAATCGTCCACCACGCCGCCGAGTTTCGGAAACAAATCCGATATCCACTTGCCCGATTGGCCGTATTGCTTAAATGTATACGGGCTCTTCATGAGCGGTCCGGGATAGCCCTGGCGCACCGTAACCTCGCCTTTGCCTTCGAGCAGCTTACCGTGGAACTTCTCGAGCATCGGCTTGTAGTCGAACGTATCCACCTGGCTCACGCCGCCGCACATGAACAAGGAAATTACGGATTTCGCGCGCGGCTTGAAATGCGGAGCCTTCGGAAGATACGGGGAATCCTTCACGTCGGAGGCGGAGCAGGCTTGTCCGCCAGCTGGGGCGCCAAGTAGACGGTCCTGCCCCAGCAGATACACCAGGGCAAGGCCGCCAAGACCTTCGCCCGCCTGAAAGAGAAGATCGCGGCGGGAAATAAAACGCGTTTGATTTTTTCCAGTGC
>Ga0209157_1002035_pt1 | contig 16326 bp, 6 predicted proteins | sample GraSoiAngelo_135_FD_185892 | JGI IMG/M metagenome (GOLD analysis project Ga0209157, IMG submission 185892) | Grasslands soil microbial communities from the Angelo Coastal Reserve, California, USA - 14_0929_05_40cm (SPAdes) (version 2) | ecosystem: Environmental > Terrestrial > Soil > Grasslands ...
GATGGCGAGCGCGTAGTGGCCGACCGCCTGCTCCGTCGCGAAGAGCGCGAGCGCCCGATCGCCGGCGAGCGTGCTGCATCGCATCGCCCGCGCGCTGCGCGGCGCGAGCGTGTCAGGCTCGAGCCGTAGCTCGCGACTCAGTAGGTACGACTGCGCCGCGTGATAGGCAAGCAGCTCGCTGAACTCGTCGCGACGATCAGCCTTTCCAGCCTCGAGCAGAGCGGCGACGCGGTCGTGCAGCATCGCTCGATCGGCCTTCGACAGCGACCCATAGGCGACATCGCGGATCAGAAGGTGCTTGAACCGGAGTGACCGACCAGACGGATCGTCGCGATCGGCCACGAACAACCCCTTGCGGACGAGCGCCTCCGGTGCCACGCCCATTTCGCCGTCAAGCGCCAGGAGCTCATCGAGCGCGAAGTGCTCACCAATCACGCTCGCTCGCTGGAACGTGATCTTTTCCGTCGGCGGCAGCCCGTCCAGCCGTGCCGCGACGATCGAATGAATGGATTCCGGTAGCGGCAACTGTCCGATGGAGCCCGTCGCGTTCCAGCGCCCATCCGCGAACTCGAGGTGACCGGCATCGATGAGCATGCGCAGGAATTCCTCGCGGGTATCCGGTTCATCGAGCGGCTCGAGGTGGACAAGTGACGCGTTCGATCGGCCGGCCGCCCAGGATGGATTCCGCTCAAGGAGCTCGGGCCGAGCGATGCAAAGGAGAAGGACCGGCACCGTGCTCGAGCGATCCGCGACCTGCCCCAGGACCTCTAGCACGGCTGACTCGGCCCACTGCAGGTCGTCGATCACGACTACGAGCGTCTCGTGCACCGCGATCGCGTCGAGGAATTGGCGGATGCCCCAGCTGAGCTCCACCGCGATCCGTTCGGCCGAGACGTTCGGCAGGACGGCAGCGGCGGGCTCGAGGCCAAGGAGCAGCGCGATCCGGGCCTGCACCGCGGGCAGCCGATCGCCGGAGAAGAGCGTGGCGAGCCGCACGCTGAGCTTGCCCAGCACCGCGCCGCGGTCATCGGAGGAGTCGATACCCGCGTCCTCGCGAACGACGTCCATGAGTGGCCAGTACGTAATTCCGGCGCCGTACGCGAGACAGCGCCCACGCAGGATGCGTACGCCCGCGCGCTGCGCGAGGCGCGCCATGACTTCAGCGACCAGCCGGGACTTGCCGACGCCCGCGTTCCCGACGAGCGTGACGAGGTACCCGGTGCGCTCGTCGGTGGCCCGCTCGACGCTGTCGAGGAGATGGCGCAGCTCGCGTGCGCGTCCGACGAAGGTGCCCGGAGGCGCGGGCGGGCCGCCGTGCGATACCGGGATGGCGCTTCGCGCGCGTAGGGCGCGAAACGCCGGCACCGGCTCGGGCTTGCCTTTCGCGACGATCGGGTCGCGCGCTTCGTACTCGATCGAATCGCGGGTTAGGCGTTCGGTGAGCGCGCCGACGACGACCTCATCCGGTTCGGCTCCGGCCTCTAACCGAGCGACGACGTTGACCGCGTCGCCAGTCACCAAGAACTGGCGCTGCTCCTCGCCGCCACCGGTCACCACGTCGCCGCTGTTCACCGCGATCCGGACTGCCAGGGCGATCCCGAGATCGCGCTTGAGGTCGGCGATCGCGTCACGCATCGCGAGCGCCGCGCGCACCGCCCGCTCTGCGTCGTCCTCGTGCAGCTGCGGGACCCCGAAGACGACCATGACGGCGTCCCCGATGAACTTCTCGACAGTTCCCCCGTGCGTCTCCGCGATGTCCTTCATTCGCGCGAAGTAGCGCGCCATCGAGTGACGGACGAATTCGGGATCCTGCTGCGCGCCCCAGGCGGTGGAGCCGACTACATCCGCGAAGACGAGGCTGACCAGCTTGCGCTCTTCGGGCATGGGTGGATTCTGCGCGTGCCTGTGCGGCCGACCGTCATTTCGACCAGGTGTGGCCCCATAGCGCTACCCATCCAGCAAACCGCGCGCACGCGGAACCCGCCGACTCGTCCTTGCCTACCGCTTGTCCGTTGATCCGCTGACCTCCCTTGACGCGTTCGATCACTTGTGGATTCGTGCGCGCAGGTGGGGATCAATGAGTTCGTCTTCTATTGGCCACCCGTGCCGAATATCAAGGAGCGACGGGCAGTCTCCCTGCACAACTCGGTCATCGAGCCCACTGCAGCGGGATGGCTGCGATCTCGCGGGCCTTGAGTCCGCTCCACCCGATACGATGATCGACGTGGCCATCTCTGAGCGGCCCGTCGTCCTGCGGCGCGATCTCATCCGCATCTTCTCCGAGGACCGCCTCGTCGCCGTCATCCGCACCGCGACGGCGGAGGTCGCCGAGACCGCGGCGCGCGCGGTCGCTCGCGCCGGCGTGCGTCTCGTCGAGATCACGCTCACCGTGCCTGACGCCTACGAGCTCATCACCAGACTCGCGACCGACGAGGAGATGCGCCGGCTCGGCGCGGTCATCGGCGCCGGTACGGTGCTCTCCGGCGCGCAGGCCGAGGACAGCCTCATCGCGGGCGCGCGGTTCCTCGTCTCGCCCGCGCTGATCCCCGAGATGATCGAGGCCGCGCGTTCGCGCGACGCGATGACCATGCCCGGCACGATGACGGCGACCGAGATGGTGAAGGCCGCGGAGCTCGGCGCGGATTACATAAAGGTGTACCCGCTCGCCACCATCGGCGGGCCGGACTACATCACGAACATCCGCCGAGCACTCCAGCATCTTCCGCTCGTCGCGACCGGCAACATCGAATACGACGAGATCCCGACGTACTTCAAAGCGGGCGTGGTGGGATTCGGGATAGGCGGCCCGCTCATCAGGCCGGACCTGCTGGAGCGGCGCGACCTGGGCGGCGTCACCGCGAACGCGAAGCGCTTCCTCGCCGCCACGCGGCGCAGCTAACCATTGCCGCGCGATCTCCCACTCGGGAACGGCGACTTCCTCGTCACCTTCGACTCCGACTATCAGCTGCGCGACCTCTACTACCCCAACGTCGGTCAGGAGAACCACACCACCGGCGAGCCGTGCCGCTTCGGAGTCTGGGCCGACGGGGCGTTCGTGTGGATCAGCGATAGCGGCTGGCAGCGGCGCATCGATTACGAGCACGAGACGCTCGTCGGGAACACTCATCTCAATCACCCCGCGCTCAAGCTGAGCCTCTATTGCCGGGACGCAGTCGACTTCGACCGCAACATCTACTTCAAAGAGGTCACGGTCGAGGACACGTCCGGCAAGGATCGCGAAGTGCGCCTCTTCCACCAATTCGACGCAAACCTCTACGGGAACGGTGTCGGCGACAGCGCGTACTACGACCCGCGCTCGCAATCGATCGTCCATTACAAGTTGCGCCGCTATTTCCTCCTCTCCGGTAGCGCGGGCGGGCACGCCTTCGGCCTGAGCTCGTTCGCGATCGGTCAGAAGGACGCGCCCGGCAAGGAGGGGACGTTCCGCGACGCGGAGGACGGCGAGCTCTCGCGCAACCCCGTGGCGCAGGGCTCGATCGACAGCGTCGGCATGCTGCAGGCGAAGGTGCCCGCGAACGGCAGCGCGACGCTCACCTTCTGGCTGGCGGCGGGTCAGTCGTACGACGAGGTGCGCGAGGCCGACAAGCTCGTGCGTGAGCGCACGCCCTCGGCGTTCCTCGCGCGCACCAAGGACTACTGGCGTCTCTGGGCGAACAAGGACGAGACGATCGTCGATCACCTATCGCCGGAGCTCACCGCCCTCTACAAGCGGTCGACGCTCATCATCCGCACGCAGGTCGACAACCGCGGCGCGATCATCGCCGGCAACGATTCGGATGTCCTTCGCTTCAACCGCGACACCTACTCCTACCTATGGCCGCGCGACGGCGCACTCGTCGCCGACGCGCTCGACATGGCCGGATACGGCGAGGTCACGCGCCGCTTCTTCTTCCTCTGCGGTGACCTGATCACGCGCGAGGGCTACCTGCTTCACAAGTACAACCCCGACGGGTCGCTCGGCTCCTCGTGGCACGCGTGGTCGACGTCCGACGGTCGGCTCGAGCTCCCGATCCAGGAAGACGAGACCGGCCTTCCGATCTGGGCGCTGTGGCAGCACTACGAACGCGACAAGGACATCGAGTTCGTGCGTCCGCTCTATCGCAAGCTCGTGCGCGCCGGCGCGGACTTCATGGCCACCTTCCGCGAGCCGCGGACGAGGCTTCCGGCTGCCTCGTTCGACCTCTGGGAGGAGCGCCGCGGCATCCACGCGTGGACCGCCGCGGCAGTCGTCGCGGGCCTGACCGCGGCGCGCAACTTCGCCGTCGCGTTCGGGCAGCACGAGTTCGCGAAGCGCTACGCCGTCGCGGCGCAGGAGATCCGCGAGGCGACGCTCGAGCACCTGTGGGACGCGGATCGCGACCGCTTCGTGCGCACCGTCGCGGTGCTGCCGGACGGCCTCATCGTGAAGGACGCGACGGTCGACATCTCGCTCGCGGGCATCTTCCTCTTCGGTCTATTGCCCGCGACCGATCCGCGCGTCGTCTCGACGATGAAGGCGATCGAGGAGCGCCTCACGGTGAAGACGCCGATCGGCGGCATCGCGCGGTACGAGAATGACTACTACTTCCAGGTCTCGCAGGACGTCGCGAGCGTTCCGGGCAATCCGTGGTTCATCAGCACGCTCTGGCTGGCGGAGTGGTACATCGCCACCGCTCGCTCGCTCGACGATCTCGAGCGGCCGCGCGCGCTTCTCGACTGGTGCCGAACCAAAGCGCTTCCCTCGGGAGTACTTGCCGAGCAGGTGCATCCCTACACCGGCGAGCCGCTCTCGGTCTCGCCGCTCACCTGGTCGCACGCCGCGTTCGTGAGCGCGGTGCAGCACTTCGCGCGCGCGTCGGCCCGGATCCGCGACAAGCTGCGCACCGCCTCGAAGGCCGCGGGCGAGTCGATCGCGTGATGATCGCGTCCCCCGCCCGTCGAGCGGCGCTCGTCATTGCGGTGCTGCTCGCGATCGTCACGGGCGCATGCGGCAGCAGCACGCCGACACCGAGCGCCGTCACGCCGGGCTGCGGCGCGACAGCGACGTTCATCCTCGCCAACCCCGGCGGCCTGTCGTGCCTCGACGAAAGTGCGCGGTCGATCGGCAAGCTCGCGAAGCTGCCCGACCAGAGCGCGCCGTCCACGCCAGCGCTGCACCCGTCAGGAACGGTCATCGCGTTCGCGCTCACCGGCCAGAGCGATCCGAAGCGCGGCTTTGGGTCGGACATCTACACGGTGAACGTCGATGGCTCGAACCTGAAGGCGCTCCTGCTGCACGAGGACAACAACGTGTTCTACGCGAGCCCGCGTTTCGACGCGAGCGGCAATGTGCTCTACGTGCACCGCCGCTCGGCGATCATCCAAAACGGCGCGTACGTCGGGAACGACGACGGCATCGAGCGCATCGACCTCCGCACGGGTCAGCGCACGCGCCTCTTGAAGGACGGCGCGGATCCGTCGATCTCGCCCGACGGCAAGATGCTCGCGCTCGTCCACCTGAAGGACGGGCAGATCGACGGGCTGTGGCGCGCGGACATCGACGGGAGCAACGCCGCGCCGTTCCTGAAGACGAAGGACTCCTTCTGGTACCTGCAGGCGCCGCGCTTCTCGCCGAGGAGCTGCCAGCTGATCCTGTCAGCGGCGGGACACACGGTCAGCGACGCCGGTCCGGGCGCGCCGTACGCGTTGCCACGCGGTCCGCTTACGCTCGCGTCGCGACTAAACCCAGGCCTCATGGCCCCGCGGCTCGCGCATCTCAGCATCCCCTCAGAGCTCTTCCTCATCCCGTGCGACGGCTCGTCGGTGAAGTCCGTCGGACAGACGGGCGACGACGTCGTGCCGGCGTGGTCGCCGGATGGATCGAAGATCGCCTACGTGGGGACGGGCGGCTTCTTCGTCCTGGACGTCACGACGCAGACGACGCGCACCGTCGCGCAGGGCCAAGACTTCTTCTTCGGCGACCTCGTCTGGCTGAGGTGACCGCGCGCGCCGAGACGCGCGCGCGTCTGGAGAACGCCACGCTCGCGGCGTTCTTCGGGATCATCCTCATCGGCGGATCGAACTTCGTCGCGGTGCGCTTCAGCAACGCCGAGCTCCCGCCGTACTGGGGTGCGGCGATCCGCTTCCTGCCGGCGTCGCTGCTGCTGTTCGTCGTGATGGTGATCGGGCGCATCCCGGTGCCCTACGGCTCCGCGCTCGTCGGCGCGGTGCTCTGGGGCCTCATCAACTTCGGGCTCGGCTATGCGCTCACGTATTTCGGTCTGCAGCAGGTGAATGCCGGAACAGCGTCGGTCATCCTCGCCACCGTCCCGCTCTTCACGCTCGGGCTCGCGGTGCTCCACCGCCTCGAGCGTCTTCGTCCCCGCCCTATCGTCGGTGCCCTCATCGCGCTGGCCGGCATCGCCCTGGTATTCAGGGAGCAGCTCAGTGCGAACGTGGCGGCGATCTACCTCATCGCGATCCTCCTCAACGCGGCGGCCGCAGCTGAGGCGGGTGTCATCGCGAAGCGCTTCCCGCGGACGCATCCATTCGCGACGAACGCCGTGGGCATGCTCGTCGGCGGTCTCGTCTTGCTGCTCGCCTCGTTCGTCTTCGGCGAGGCGCACGATCTACCGCGACGCACGGAGACGCAGCTCGCGGTCGTCTATCTCGCGACCGTCGGCGCGATCGGGTTGTTCGGCTTGTTCATCTACGTCGTCAATCGGTGGACGGTGAGCGCGACGAGCTACGCGCTCGTCGTCATGCCGCTCGTCGCGATCTCGCTCGGTGCGTTGCTGCGCGGTGAGAGCGTCTCGCCGTTCTTCCTCGTCGGGGCCGCCATCGTCGCGGTCGGCGTGTACGTCGGTGCGCTGTCAGGCGGAGGGCGGTAGCCGGAACCCCGCGAGCGCGGGCTCGCCGCGGAGCTTCGCGTAGCCGGGCTTGATGCGGTCGTAGATGATCGCAAGGCGCTCGTCGTAGCCGACGAACGCGGACTTCATCGCGTTGATCGTGAGCTTCTCGACGTCCGCGAGACCGATGGGCAGCACCTCGCTGAGCCGGCGGAACTCCTCGGAGAGCGTGATGTCCGACATGAGGCGGTTGTCGGTGTTCACCGTGACGCGGAACTTCTGCGCGAGGAAGTAGCGGATCGCGTGCGCGTCGAGTGAGGGCGCGGCGCCCGTGTCGACATTGCTCGACGGGCAGATCTCGAGGGGGATGCGCTTGTCGCGGACGTACGACGCGAGGAGGCCGAGCTTCGTCACCGTTGCTTCGCGCCCAGGAGTCCCTCGACCCGCATCCTCGATGGTCATGTCCTCAACGAGTCGCACGCCGTGGCCGATGCGGTGCGCGCCGCAGATCTGGATCGCCTGCCAGATCGACGCGGGACCGAAGCCCTCGCCGGCGTGGATGGTGATCGAGAAGTTCTCACGATGGCAGAGCTGGAATGCGGCGAGGTGCTTCTCCGGCGGATAGCCCGCCTCCTCGCCAGCGATGTCGAAACCGACGACGCCGCGGTCGCGGTTCGCGACGGCGAGCTGTGCCATCTCGAGCGAATCGGTGCGGTTCCGCATCGCGCAGACGATCTGGCGGAGGGTGATGCCGTAGCGAGACTCGGCGCGCTCGAAGCCCCGCGCGACGGCGTCGACGACGTCCTGCAGTGACATCCCCCGCGCGGTGCTGAAGATCGGCGCATAGCGCGACTCGGCGTACACGACGCCGTCGCGCGCGAGGTCCTCGCCGCACTCGTACGCCACTCGCTCGATCGACTCAGGCGACTGCATGACCGCGATCGTGTGCGCGAACCCGCGCAGGTAGAGCGCGAGCGAGCCGGAGGCCGCGCTCGCGTGGAACCAACGGGCGAGCTCGCGCGCATCGGTCGTCGGCAGACCCGTATAACGGAGGTCGCGCGCGAGTTCGACGACCGTCGCCGGCCGCAGCCCGCCGTCGAGGTGGTCGTGAAGGAGCACCTTCGGTGCGGCGCGCAGCGTCTCGAGCGGAATCACTGGCTGGGAAGTATCGCGCCGCCCCTGCGGGCTGACCCGCGGGTGCACGTGTAACGGCCGCTCGCCATCCCCGGGTCCGCACTGCCTACGGGATGACACCGAACACGCCATCTCGATGACTTTCGCGGCGGTCCGACCAACGAATACGATGCGACTCCTGGGGGAGGGTCGATGACCGACACCGTGCGCAGCGGCGCGGAGCTCGAGACCGAGCTGGCACGCGCTCGCGAGCAGCAGGCCGCCGTCGCCGCGGTGCTGCGGACGATGAGCGCCGCACCGACGGACCTCGATGGCATCCTCGACGCGATCCTCCGTGCGGCGACGCGCCTGTGCGACGCCGAGCAGGGCTTCTGCTTCGTGCTTGACGGCGAGGTCTATCGCCTGCGTAGCGCGGTCGGCACCAACAGCGACTACATCCAGTTCACTCGCGACCATCCATTGCCCGTCGGCGATCGCGGAAAGGCGGTACCGCGGACCGCGCTGCTCGGGAGGCCACTGCATATTCCCGATGTGCTGAAGGATCCTGAGTACACCTTCAAAGAGGCGCAACAGCGCGGGCAATTCCGCGCGCTCCTTTGTGTACCGCTCATGAAAGATGGTGTCGCCGTCGCAGTCGTCGCCATGTGGCGCATGGAGCCGCGTGCATTCTCCGACGAGGAGATCGGGCTCGTCACAACATTCGCGGACCAGGCGCTCATCGCGTTCGAGAACGTGCGCCTCGCGAAAGAGACGAAAGACGCACTGGAGCAGCAGACCGCGGTCGCCGACGTGCTTGCGGTGATCGGACGCGCGACATCTGACGTGCAGCCCGTGTTCCAAACGATCCTCGAACACTCGGGACGGCTCTGCGACGCGGATCGCGCGACCATCGCGCTGCTGGAAGGCGACGTCATTGTCACGAAGGCTGGCTGGAACATCCCGCCTGCGGCCATGGAGGAGTACGCCCGCGAGCCCCTCAAAGTCGACCGCACGAGCGGTAGCGGCCGAGCGATGCTCGAGGGCCGCACGTTGCTGTGGGACGACATGAGTCTCGACGAAGGGATCTCCGTCCGTATGCAGCGGACGCGAGGCATCACCGGCGCCCGCAGCGTCATGGCAGTCCCGCTCCTGCGCGATGGCGTCGCGATGGGCGCGATCAACCTGCGCCGCAGTGAGGTCCGGCCCTTCACACCTCAACAGGTAACGCTCGTCGAGACCTTCGCCGAGCAGGGCGCGCTCGCGATCGAGAACGTGCGGCTCTTCAACGAGACGAAGGAGGCGCTCGAGCGGCAGACGGCGGTCGCACAGGTCCTAAACGTCATCAGCAGCCGGCCGTTCGATCTCCAAGCCGTCTTGGATGCGGTCATCGAGAGTGCGATGCGGCTATGCGAGGCCGACAACGGCTCGATCATCCGGCTGGACGACCTCGGTATCCCCCACTTCCTCGCGACCGCGGGACCGGCGGAGGATGTCGAGCGGATCCGGACGGCGTACGGCGACCGTCAGCTCACGCAGGATCGCTCGACGGCCACCGGACGCGTTCTCGTCGAGCGACGCAGCATCCAGATCGAGGACATGCACGCCGATCCCGGCTACGGGCCGAAGGATCGGATCAGTACGGAACGCGCCATCCTCGGCGTCCCTCTCAAAAGAGCCGACGCGATCATCGGCGTGATCCTGCTGCGCAGGAAACGCGCGTCGACGTTCACGCCGACGCAAGTCGCGCTCGTCGAGACGTTCGCCGACCAGGCCGTCGTCGCTATGGAGAACGCGCGCCTCTTCAACGAGACGAAGGAGGGCCTCGAACAGCAGACCGCGACGTCCGAGGTCTTGAAGGTCATCAGCCGATCCGCGCTCGACCTACAAGCCGTCTTCGACACGGTCGTCCAGAACTCCGTGCGTCTGTGCACAGCTGACAATGCCTCCCTTTACGTGCGCGATGGCGACATGTATCGCCACATCGCCATCGCGGCGAAGTCGGGCGACGAGACCGAAGAGGCGGCGCTTCGCGAGGCATTCACGACGCGGATCGCCATCGCTCCTGGCCGGGAAAGCGCGGTCGGTCGGGTGCTGCTCGAGCGCCGGACCATCCAGATTCCCGACGCTCCCATCGATCCCGAGTACACCGCCCGTCGCGTCGGTCCCGAGCAGTACGTAAGCCACGCATTGATCGGCGTTCCCATCCTTCGCGAGAGCGAGATCATCGGCGTACTGCTCGCGCGCCGCTACGCACCTGGACTGTTCCGCGAGCGAGAGGTAGCTCTCCTCGAGACATTTGCGGATCAGGCCGCGATCGCGATCGAGAACGTCCGACTGTTCAACGAGACGAAAGCCGCGCTAGAGGAGCGCACGGAGTCCCTCGCGCAGCAAACCGCGATCAGCGACGTCCTGAGCACGATCAGCCGGAGCGCATTCGACCTCGAGACGGTGATGACGACGATCGTCGAGCGCGCCGTAAAGCTCGTCGACGGCGAGGGCGGTGTCATCGCACGACGAGACGGCGACGCGCTGCTCGTGCTCGCGACGACCGGGTCCACCGGCGATACCGTGCCCGGGACCCGCGTACCTATCGACGGCAATACCGTCATGGGCAGGGCGGCCCGAGAGCGCCGCCGTCAGTACATCGAAGACGTGACGAAGCATCCGGAGCTTCCCCAGGACGGTCCTCCGACGCGACTCATTATCCCGTTCGTACGCGACGGCCAGGTGACGGGCACGCTCGGCGCGAGCCGGCGCGCGCGTGGCCCGTTCAATGCGCGCGAAATCCAGCTGCTCGAGACGTTCGCCGATCAGGCCGCGATCGCGATCGAAAACGTTCGCCTCTACAACGAGACGAAGGAGGCGCTCGGGCAGCAGACCGCGGTCAGCGATGTCCTGCAGGTCATCAGCCGCTCCGCGTTCGATCTGCGCTCGGTCCTCGACGCCGCGACGGGGAATGCGATGCGGCTTTCGGAGGCGGAGGTCGCTTGGATGGACCTCGTCGAAGGCGGCCGCTTCCGGCCGGTCGCCATCGCTGGCTCGGCCGAGGACGCATCGGCCCTCCTGCAGAGACAGCGCGAGGTCCCGGACGGCTTCGAGCTGGCCGAAGGTTCGATCGTCGGCTTCGCGTTGACGCGCGGCGCGCCATTCGAGGTGAACGATCTCGAGATGGAACCGGCCATCGCCGCTAAGTCGGGGATGGCCCGACTCACCGGTTCGAGGTCCGTTCTTGCTGTCCCGATGATGCGCGAAAGCAGACCGCTCGGCGCGCTTGTCGTCGCGCGCAAGACAGTCCGCGCATTCACGCCGCGGCAGGTCCAGCTCGTCCGGACCTTCGCGGACCAGGCCGCGATCGCGATCGAGAACGTGCGCCTGTTCAACGAGACGAAGGCAAGCCTCGAACGGCAAACGGCGCAGGCGGCGGTACTGCGCGCGATCGCAGGCTCACCCACCGAACTTAAGCCGGTGCTCGACGCGATCGCCGAGAATGCCGCGCGGTTCACGGGCGCTGACGACGTGACCGTGCGCCTCGCGCAGGGTGATCAGCTCGCGGTCGCCGCACATTACGGTCCGATCCCCTGGAGTCCGGTGGCGGACACATTCCCGATCGAACCGACCTCGGTCGCCGCAACGGCTTTCCTCGAGCAACGCACGGTGCATGTCGCTGATCTCCTGGGGCCAGAAGGAGAACGCTTCCCTGGCACGCGCCGCAGGTCGCTTGCGATGGGTCACCGCGCTCTTCTTGCGACACCGCTCGTTCGCGAGGGCAAGGCCATCGGGACGATCGTCGTTCGCAAGATCGCACCGACGCCATTTGACGAGAAGCAGATCAAGCTCATCGAGACGTTCGCCGATCAAGCGGTCATCGCGATCGAGAACGTGCGCCTCTTCAACGAGACGAAGGAGGCGCTGGAGCAGCAGACCGCGACCGCGAGCGTGCTTAAGACGATCAGCGAATCGCCGTTCGATCTCGCGAAGGTCCTGGCGTCGCTCGTCGAGACGGCGATCCGCCTTTGCGGCGCGGACACATGCTCGGTCTTCCGCCGGGACGGCGAATACCTGCGGATGGAGGCGACGACGCATCCGGGAGCGCTGCATAGCAAGCTACAGCGCTACTACTCGGATCATCCATTCACGATCGATCGAACGACGATCACCGGGCGAGCGATGCTCGACAGGCGCTCGGTGCAGGTCGTCGATACGTCGGCCGATGCGGAGCTGGTCATGCTCCAACAGCGCGCCGACTTCCGGGAGGCGATGGGCGAGCTGGACACCCCTTCGAGCCGGACGGGCCTCTCGGTGCCGCTCACGCGCGAGACGAACGTCATCGGCGCGTTCGCACTGTGGCGCAACAAAGTTGAGGCGTTCACGCCGCGACAGGTCGAGCTCGCCGAGACGTTCGCCCGTCAGGCGGCGATCGCCATCGAGAATGTGCGCCTCTTCAACGAGACGAAGGAGGCGCTGGATCGGCAGACCGCCGTAAGCGAGATCCTCCGCGTGCTCTCCGAGTCACCGACGGAGATCCAACCGGTGCTCGACGCGATCGCACGGAGCGCAGCTCGCTACTGCGCCGCTGAAGATTGCGGCGTCGCGCTCCTGCGGACAGACGGGATGCTGGAGCAGGTGGCGCAACACGGGACGATCACAGGCAGCCTCCAGCCGTGGCGCATCGATCGGGGATCGGTACGTGGTCGTGCCGTCGTCGATCGGACGGTGATCCACGTCGTCGACATGCTTGCGGAGCCAGAGGGCGAATACCCGATCGGACGCCGGCGCGCGAAGGACAACGGGCAGCGCACGATCCTCGCGGCTCCGCTCATGCGCAAGGGCGAGCCGCTCGGCGCGATCGCGCTCCGGCGCACCGAGGTGAAGCCATTCACCGAGAAGCAGATCGATCTGTTGCGCACATTTGCGGACCAGGCCGCGATCGCCATCGAGAACGTCCGCCTCTTCAAGGAGACAAAGGAAGCGCTCGACCGGCAAACGGCGACCGCGGATGTCCTGAAGGTCATGAGCAAATCCCCGAGCGACGTTCAGCCGGTCTTCGACTCGATCGCCGACAACGCGCGGATCCTGTGTGAGGCCGAGCGCGTGCATCTCTGGCTCCGTGTCGGCGAGCGATTCGAGCTCGTCGCGACCGGCCAAGATCCATCAGTCCCGGTCGACGACATGCGCGTGCGATCGATGCCCGTCGCGCGAACGAACCTCGCGGGCCGCGCTGTCCTCAGCGGCGCGACGCAGCACGTCACCGATGTCTTCACCGATCCCGATTACGACCGCAGCATCCAGGAGGGCACCCGCCCCTGGCACACCGTGCTCGCCGTACCGCTCATGCGCAGCGGCGAGGCGATCGGGGCGATCGCGCTCCTGCGCGGCACCGTTCGACCGTTCGAGCCGCGTCAGATCGAGCTCGTGCAGACGTTCGCAGATCAAGCCGCGATCGCGATTGAGAACGTGCGCCTGTTCAACGAGACGAAAGAGTCGCTCGAGCGTCAGACCGCAATCGCGGGGATCCTCAAGGTGATCTCGGATTCGCCGACCGATGTGCAGCCCGTGCTCGACGCGGTCGCGAAGCGCGCGTCGGAGCTATGCGAGACCGATGTGCTCATCAATCTGGTGGAGGCCGGTCAGAACGTCATTCGCGCGCACTACGGCAGGATCGAGGTCAAGCTTCCGCTGCCGATGCCGAACGATGCGGACTCCGTGTCAGGTCGGGCGATGCTCGAGCGACGCACGATCCACATCCCCGATCTGCAAGCCGCGGCTGCGATGTACCCGACGAGCGCCACGTTCTTGCCGACCGTGGCCGCGCTCGTGGCCACTCCCCTCCTGCGTGAGGGCGAGCCGATCGGCGCGATCGTCCTGCGGCACGATCAGCCCGCGCCGTTCAGCGAACGGCAGATCAGTCTCGTCGAGACCTTCGCGGCACAGGCGGCTCTAGCGATCGAGAACGTTCGTCTGTTCAACGAGACGAAGCAGTCGCTCGAGCGCCAGACCGCGGTGGCCGACGTGCTCAAGACGATCAGCCAGACGACGTTCGACCTGCAGGCGGTGTTCGATGTCGTCGTCGAGAACGCGAACAAGCTATGCCGCGGCGATTTTGGTTATCTATTCCGCCGCGACGGCGACGTGTTCCGCATCGTCGCGTCGACTGGCGGTACGCCCGACTTGATCGCGTACGAGCGTGAGCATCCGACGGAGATCTCGCGAGAAACGCTTATCGGACGTGTCGCGCTCGATCGCGCGCTCGTCCACATCCCGGACCTGTTCGTTGATGCGAACTATCGCTGGCCAGCGAACATCGAGCACGGTGTCCACACGATCGCAGCCGTGCCGATCCTCAGCGGCGATGAGGTCGTCGGCGCGATCGGGGCCGGCCGTTTCCGCGTTGAGCCGTTCACGCCTGAGGAGCTTCGCCTGTTCGAGACGTTCGCCGATCAGGCGGGGATCGCGATCGAGAACGCTCGGCTCTTCAACGAGACGAAGGAGTCGCTCGAGCAGCAGACTGCGATCGCGGACATCCTGCGCGTCATCTCCGCCTCGCCGACGGACACGCAGCCGGTCCTTGACGCAATCGCCGAGAGCGCGACGAGATTCGCTGCCGCCGAGGACGCGGCCGTACTTCTCGTGCGCGGTGCCGATCTCGTCCCAGTTGCGCACCACGGCCCGATCCCGATGCCTGTCGGCGTTCCAGTCGACCGTGAATCGGTATCCGGCCGGGCGGTGGTCGAGGTGCGCACGGTGCACGCTGACGACGTGACCGCGAGCGACGAGTACCCCACTAGCAAGCGCGCCGGCATGCAAGACGGACAGCGGACCGTGCTGGCCGCGCCGCTCGTTCGTGCTGGCGAGGCGCTCGGCGTCATCGTCATGCGTCGCCGCGAGACCGTGCCGTTCACTCAGAGACAGGTCGAGCTCGCGCAGACATTCGCGAACCAGGCCGCGATCGCCATCGAGAACGTCCGCCTGTTCAACGAGACGACAGCGTCCCTGGAGCGTCAGACCGCGGTCGCCGAGATCCTCCGCGTGATCTCGGAGTCGCCGACGGATGTCCAGCCGGTCCTCGGCGCGATCGCACAGAACGCTGCGAAGGCATGCGGAGTCGAGGACGCCGCTGTCGGTCTGCTCGACGGAGACACGTGGACTGTGCGGTCACATCACGGACCGATCGAGACGGTCATGGGGCAGCCTCATCCTCTCGCTCCGAACTTTGTGTCCGGCCAGGCGATGATCGAGCGTCGGACGATCCGCGTCCGCGATCTTCAGGCAGAGGCCGATAGATATCCCTATGGCGTCGCGGTCTCGCCGACGGCCCGCGCGATCCTTGCGACACCGCTTGTGCACGAAGGCAGGGCGGTAGGCGCGATCTTCCTGCGACGACGGGAGCCGACCGACTTCAGCGACCGGCAGGTGGAGCTCGTCGAGACGTTCGCGCGGCAGGCGGTGATCGCGCTCGAGAACGTCCGTCTCTTCAACGAGACCAAGGAGGCGCTGGAACGGCAGACCGCCATCAGCGATGTCCTCAAGACCATCAGTCGCACCGTCTTCGACCTGCAGACGACGCTCAGCGCGATCGTCGAGAACGCCGGGCGGCTCGTCGGTGCGGACATCGCGTGGGTGACCGAGCGTTCCGGTGACACCTTTGGCTTCGCGACACGATGGGCGGCGACCCCCGAGCTCCTGGATCGCTTCACCGGAATGGAGATGTATCGACCGCTACAGCGCCCGATCGGCGAGCGTGGCTCGCTCATGAGCCGGATCTACGCCACGGGCCGGCTGATCCACGTCGATGATCTGGCGACGGACCCTGATCTCGTCGAAAAGTCCCCGACGCTCAAGGTCACCGGCGCGCGTTCGATCGTCGGCATCCCACTTCGCATCGACGAGCAGGTGATCGGCGCTCTCGCTGTTGGTCGGGTCACGGCGCGACCGTTCACCGACCGCGAGGTCCAGCTCGCGGAGACATTCGCCGACCAGGCGAGCATCGCGATGCAGAACGTGCGTCTCTTCAACGAGATCCAGCAGAAGAGCCGCGAGCTTGAGGTCGCCAACCGCCACAAGAGCGAGTTCCTCGCGAACATGAGCCACGAGCTGCGCACGCCGCTCAACGCGATCATCGGCTTCTCCGAGGTGATGCTCGAGGGCATCTTCGGCGGGCTGAACGAGAAGCAACGTGAGTAGCTGAACGATGTGCTCGCGTCCGGTCAGCATCTGCTCACGCTCATCAACGACATCCTCGACCTCTCGAAGATCGAGGCCGGACGCATGGAGCTGGAAGTCTCGACCTTCTCGCTCGCCGCAGCGGTCGAGAACGGTCTCACGATCGTGCGCGAGCGCGCGGCGCGCCACGGCATCGCGCTCCAGGCGGTCCTGCCAAAGGACCTTC
>Ga0209157_1002037_pt1 | contig 16320 bp, 15 predicted proteins | sample GraSoiAngelo_135_FD_185892 | JGI IMG/M metagenome (GOLD analysis project Ga0209157, IMG submission 185892) | Grasslands soil microbial communities from the Angelo Coastal Reserve, California, USA - 14_0929_05_40cm (SPAdes) (version 2) | ecosystem: Environmental > Terrestrial > Soil > Grasslands ...
CCTGGGTTGGCCTCGAGCTTCCCGTCACGCCCACCAGCCGTAAGCTCGCGATGACCTCCGGCGTCCTCTCCGCCCCGCGCGACTGGTGGCAGCGCATCGCCGCCCTGTTTACTGGCAACTACGGCGTGCGGACCGGCTACGCCGTGAACGCGCGGGATGCTGTCGACCTCCTCCAGACCAAGGATCCGAGCGCCGCCGCGTGGTGGCGCGAGCACTGCGCGCACCTGCTCGACGGCAAGCGCTCGCTGCTCTTTCCGACCGCGAGCTGCGAAGAGCGCCCCTGACCCTCGGCCGCTGAGGTTTACTTGTCGGCGGTCCGGAGCGCGGCCGGGCCTCCCTTGATCGCGATGCGCATGCCGCTGTCCCGTAGCCCGCCGTCCAGGCTGAACACCTGGATGTCCTTCTCCACCATGTTCCCGACGAAGAGATGCTTGCCGTCGGGTGAGAAGGCCGCGCCCTGCGACCAGTGGCCGATGGGCGCCTCGGCCATCCGTGAGAGGTCCATGCCGCTCACACGCAGGAGCACCAGCTTGCCCGCGTCGTTGAAGAAGGGCGAGTCCTTGGGCTTGTTGCTGCCGTTCATGACGACCACCGCGACCATCGAGCCGTCGGGCGAGACCTTGATACCCTCGGGCGTCTGACCGACGGTGATCGTGCTCACGACGCGCGGCGGCTTCGCCTTGATGTCGATGAGGCTGACGGTGTCGGCGTCGCCGCCGCCGCGGCCGATGTTGGCGACGGCACCGAACTGGCCGTTAGAAGCGATGTCGATCCCGTAGGGCCGGAGGCCGGCCGAGATGTCCCGCTTGGTGTATTCGACCTTCGTGCCGTCAATCGAGAGCACCGAAATGCGATCGTCGCCGTCGCGTGTGACCAGCGCCAGCTTGCCATCCGGTGAGATCGCCGCGTGGCACGTGCCGGATTTTTCGTCGGCGACGGTCACCTTGCCGGCGGGCGTCACGGTCTTGCCCTGGATCGTGAAGATGGACACCGTGCCCTCGGCGCGGTTCGCCACGAGCGCGAGCGTGCCCTGACGGTTGATCGACACGCCGGCCGGCGCCTTGCCGGTCTCGAGCGTGGCGATGATGCGCGGCGGATTCACCTTGAGATCGACCACCGACATCGTGTTGTTGGGAATCCGCTTCGTCGGATCGGCCGGATCGAGCTTCTCGTTGGCCGTCACCAGCGCGAGCGACTCGTCGGGCGAGACGGCGACGCTGAACGGCGGGCCGACGACGCTGCCCGGCACCTCGAGCTCGGCGACCACCTTCGGCGGCCAACCCTTGAGGTCGATGAGCGTCAGCGTGTCGGCCGGCGGGCTCTTCACCACTGTCGCGGCGCCGTTGACGAGCGTGACCTTGTTGTCGTTGCTCGACAGGAGCAGCTGACCGTGCGCCAGCGGCACGAACGCGAGCGCCCAGAGCAGGCCGACGACGATGGCGAGCCGCAGCGGGTTCATAGCGCCTCCTGGGATTCCTGGAATGCGGCGCCTAGAAGATCAGGTTCGGCCCGTGAACGCAAGGTACACTGCTGCGCATGACCCTCGACCATCCGTGGACCACTGCGCCCGCGCCCGGCGACGTCGTGACCGTCGCGCCCGGCATCGGCTGGCTGCGCATGCCGTTGCCCTTCCAGCTCGACCACATCAACCTGTGGCTCCTCGACGACGGTGCCGGCTGGACCATCGTGGACACGGGCGTCGGCCTCGACGACACGCGCACGGCGTGGGAACAGCTGTTCGCCGCGCACCTGGGCGGCCGCCCGGTGACGCGCGTCATCGTCACGCACTTCCATCCCGATCACATCGGGAACGCGAACTGGTTGGCGACGCGCTGGCAGACCGAAGTCTGGTGCACGCAGGGAGAGTGGCTCTATGCGCAGCTCGCCTGGCGAAGCCGCGGCGGCGCCGACGGCGAGTCGCGCCAGGCCCACTACCGGCGCCACGGCTGCAGCGCCGACGCGCTTGCGCAACTGGCGCGCCGGGGCAATCACTATCCCGGGCTCGTGCCCGAGGTGCCGGCCGCGTTCCACCGCATTCGCGAGGGCGACGTGCTGACGATCGGCGCGCGAACGTTCGAGGTGTTCACGGTGGGCGGCCACGCCCCCGAGCACGCGTGCCTGTGGGACCGTTCCGGCGGCGTCCTGATCTCCGGCGATCAGGTCCTCCCGAAGATCACGACCAACGTCTCCATCTCGCCCGAGCAGCCGACCGCGAATCCGCTCCGGCTCTACCTCGATTCGCTCCGGCGCTTCGAGCCGATGGCGCCGGACACGCTGGTGCTCCCGTCGCACGGCTTGCCGTTCCGGGGGTTGCCCGCGCGCCTCGGCCAGCTGCGCGACCATCACGCGGCACGACTCGGCGAGGCGCTCGACGCGCTGCGAGAGCCGCGGAGCGCGGCAGAACTGGTGCCGGTCCTGTTCCGGCGCGAGCTCGACAGCCACCAGCTCACGTTCGCGCTGGGGGAAGCGCTGTCCCATCTTCGCTACCTGGAGGAGGAAGGGCGCGCGGTGCGCGTCGTCGACGCCGACGGCGTTCACCGGTTCAGCAAGGCCTGAAGCGCGACCGCCTCGTAGAGCACCACCGGATTGCCGGGCGAGCCCGTCGCGCCGATGATCCGGAGCGGCGCCCAGATGAACGCGCCTTCCATGACCTTGTTGGTTCTCCACCGGCGTCCCGTGTCGTGGTCGTAGACCACGATGTCGGTGAAGGTGCCGCCGATGTCGATGCCGAGCGCGTAGTTGGGCACGAGGGCGACCCTATGCGGAGGGCGTACCTACGTCAAGCGCGCGACGCCCGCCATTGACCCGATTCCACCTTGGGCCTAAGGTGGGTGCCTATGCCGCTGTCGATGAAGCTCGAGAACCGGATCGCGCTCGTGACCGGCGGAGGATCGGGCCTCGGCCGCGCGATCTCGTTGCTGTTCGCCGAAGAGGGCGCGCAGGTGGTCGTCAACGACGTGCGCCGCGAGACGGCCGAGCAGACGGTGGCGCAGATGAAGGGGCCGGCGGGTGGCCGCGCGATCCAGGCGGACGTCGCCGACGTCGCCCAGGTGAAGGCCATGTTCGCCACGGTCGAGCGCGAGCTCGGCGGGCTCGACGTGCTCGTCAACAACGCGGGCATCGGCGTGGCGCCCGGCGACGATCGCATCGGGATCGGCCGGAAGGCCGAGACGCGCCTGCTGGAGATCGTCAGCGGACAGGAAGCGCAGACGCATCTCGACGTCACCCAGAACCTCTCCGACGAATCGTGGCGGCGGATGCTCGCGGTGCACCTCGACGGCACGTTCTTCTGCACGCGCGAGGCGCTCAAGCTGATGAGCCGGAAGAATCGCGGCGCGATCATCAATCTCTCGAGCGTCGCCGCGCTGATGGGGCTCGAGGTCGCGCCGCACTACAGCGCGGCGAAGGGCGCGATCCTCGCCTTCACGCGCGCGGTGGCGAGGGACGCCGCCTCGCGCGGGATCCGGGTGAACGCGATCTGTCCCGGCTACATCGACACGCCGATGACCGAGCCGATGTCGCCCCTGATCAAGAAATCGGTGACCGCGCGCACGCCGCTCGGCCGCACCGGCACCCCGAACGAGGTTGCGGCGACCGCGCTCTTCCTCGCCTCGGACGACAGCTCGTTCTACACCGGACAGTGGCTGTCGCCGAACGGGGGCCTCTTCATCGGCTGAGATGCCGGCGCTTCGCGAGCTCTCGATCCGCGGCACGCTGGTCCACATGCTCCAGGACGGGGCGGGCTCGCCGCTCCTGTTCCTGCACGGCGCCGGCGGCGGCGGGCGATGGCTCGACTTCCAGACGCAGCTGGCCAAGGCCTTCAGCGTGTACTCCCCGAGCCATCCCGGCCACGGCGGCTCGCCGGCCGCGGAATGGATCGAGCACGTCTCGGACCTCGCGTTTCACTACCTGGACCTGCTCGACGCGCTCGAGCTCGAGCGCGCGCACCTGGTCGGTGCCTCGTTCGGCGGCTGGATCGCCGCCGAGATCGCCACGATGGCCTCGCATCGCCTGGCGTCGCTGGTGCTGATCGACCCGGTCGGCATCCGTGTCGACGGCTGGATCTATCCGTTCCTGTTCGCGATGGACATTCCCGAGATCGTCACGACGGTCTTCCACAATCCCATGGCCGCGCTCGCCCTGGCGCCGCCCGACCAGTCGGCCGAGACGCTGGCGCTCCAGTACCGCCAGGGCACGGCGATCGCCCGGGTCGCCTGGAACCCGCACCTCTACGATCCGCTCCTGCGCCGCCGGCTCGGACGCATCGCGACGCCGACGCTCGTGTGCTGGGGCGCCCACGACCGGCTGGCGCCGCTGGCGCCGTGCGGCGAGACGTGGGCCAGGGAGATCCCGGGCGCGCGGCTGCGCGTGTTCGCCGATTCCGGCCACGTCCCGCACCTGGAGGAGCCCGACGCGGTGGCGACGGCGGTGAGAGAGTTCTGCCGGCTTCACGGAGGGCTGCGGTGAAGTTCTACTACTTCCACCTGATGCCGTACATCATCGACCACGACGAGCCCTCGTCGTGGGTGACGCTCTCCAACCGCCACTACGATCCCGCCCTCGGGCACACGCTCTACAACCAGTACCTCGATCAGCTGGAAGCGGCCGAGCGCCTCGGCTGGGACGGCCTCTGCGTCAACGAGCACCACCAGAACTGCTACGGCACGATGCCGAGCCCCAACGTGATGGCGGCGATGCTCGTGCGCCGGACGTCTCGGGCGAAGATCGCGATCCTCGGCAACGGGCTGCCGCTGCGCGAGAACCCCCTGCGCATCGCCGAGGAGATTGCGATGCTCGACGTGGCCTCCGGCGGCCGCGTCATCTCGGGCTTCGTGCGCGGCATCAGCGCGGAGTATTTCTCGACTGCCGTCAATCCCACGCACTCGCGCGAGCGCTTCTACGAGGCGGCCGAGCTGATCCTGCGCGCCTGGACGGAGGAAGGCCCGTTTCCGTTCGACGGCCGGTACTATCGCTACCCTTACGTGAACCCATGGCCCCGGCCGCTCCAGAAGCCGCACCCACCGGTGTGGTGCCCGTCGCAGGGCTCGAGCGAGACGGTGGAGTGGGCGGCGAAGCGCCGGTTTCCGTACCTGATGGTCTTCACGCCGATCACGCGCATCGCCCAGATCTACGGCGAGTATCGCGAGGCGTGCGAGCGCCACGGCTACCAGGCCAGCCGCTATCAGCTCACCGTCAACGTGCCGATCGTGGTCGCCGAGAACGACGCCAAGGCGCGCGCGCTGGCCGAGAAGCACGTCATGTGGGTGTTCAACGTCGGCCTGCGCATGCACCCGCCCTTCTGGCGGCCGCCCGGCTACATGACGGAAGCCTCGCTCCGCCGCCTGCTCGCGAACCCGCCGAAGCCGCCCAGCGAGCTCGGCTTCGAGGAGGCGGACCGCGAGGGCTACCTGATCTACGGCAGCCCGGCCACGGTGCGCGACAAGCTGCGGGTCTTCTCCGACGAGCTGAAGGCCGGAATTCTCTGCTCGGGGATGACCGGCCCCAGCCACGAGCAGACGCTCGAGATGATGCAGCTCTTCGCCGAACAGGTGATGCCGCACTTCCGCGAAGACGCACGCGTCGACGAGACCGTCGGCGTCGGCCGGTAGACGCCCATTGAGACCGCTGATCTAGAGCCCCGCCTTCGTGACGTTCTGCGGGAGTCACTCCGTGAGCCCGCGCTGGATTTCGCCGAGCCGCCGACCCGCATCACCGGCGGCTTCGACACCCAGATCTTCGCGTTTCGTCTGGGCGGCGCGGCGCCCGCCTTCGCCGGCCGGCTGATCCTCCGGCTGCTCGATCGCCACCACGATCCGGCGCGGGCCTTGCGCGAGAAGGCCGCGCAGAACGCGCTGGTCGAGCTCGGCTACCCGGCGCCGCGCGTCCTGTTCGCCAGCACCGACGCGGCGCCACTCGGCGGAGCCTTCCTGATCATGGAGCGGCTCTCCGGGAAGCCGCTGCCCGAGGTCCGGATGCTCGGCATGGCGCGGATCGTCGCCGAGCTCCAGGCGAGTCTGCACGATCTCGACGCCAACGCGTTCTTGCGGGCGCTCGCGCGCGACGGCCTGGCGCCGCAGAGCTTCACCTTCGAGGCCCACCTCGAGCAGCTCGCCAACCGCGTCGGGCGCTTCTCGCTCGACGGGCTCGCGCCTGGAATCGAGTGGCTGGCGCAGCGCCGTCCGGTGCCGGGAGGATCCCACGCCGTCTGCCACGGAGATCTTCACCCCTACAACATCCTGATGGCGGCGGATCGGGTCACGGGGGTGCTCGACTGGCCTCATGCGGTCGTCGCCGATGCCGAGCTCGACGTGGCCTCGACGCTGATCATCTTCAAGCTCGTGCCGATGGAGGTGTCCGATCTCTCGGCGCCGATCCGTTGGCTGGCGAATGCCGCGCGCCCGCTGCTGGTCGCTGCGTATCTGCGCGACTATCGGCGCCGCCGCCAGCTCGACCGTGGGAAGCTCGCGTACTACGAGGCGGCCGCGTGCATGAAGGCGCTCGTCAAGGCCGGGGAGCTCCGCCTGGCCCCCACCGCCGCGGGCTCACCGAACGCCCTCTTCGCGTCGACGTTCACGGAGCGGGCCCTCGGCCACTTCCGCGGGCTGACGGGGATCACGCCGGTCCTTCCGGCCACGACCGCGTCAGTGGCCTAGGTCCTCGTCCCCGCTCCGCGCGCCAGCTGTGGGCGCACCTTGTCGGCCAGCAGATCGATGGTCTCGAGGATCGCCGGGAACGTCGAGTACGAGACCTCCAGCGCGACGTGACCGCAGCCGAGAGCCTCGAAGCCGCGCAGCTCCTCGGCGATCTGTGTCACCGAGCCGCTCACGGTGTGGCGTCCGCGGATCAGGGCCATGTCCACCGCGGGCTTGTGGACGCCGTCGATCAGGACGGGAATGCGAAGAGAGAAGAACGGCGACCCCTCGCGTCCGGCCTCTTTCCAGTAGCGACGGACCGTGTCGGCGCCCTGGCGGAACGCCTCGTGGTTCGTCGCGCTCGCGTGCCAGCCGTCGCCGAGGCGCGCGACCCGGCGGAGCGCGCCGTCGCTGCTGCCGCCGACGTAGAGCGGCGGGCGCGGCTTCTGCAGCGGCATCGGTGAGAAGACCACGTCCTGCACGCGGTGGCGCTTCGTCTGGATCTTCGGATGCCCCTGCGTCCACAGCGTCCGCAACAGCTCGAGCGCCTCGTCGCTCCGGCTCGCGCGCTCCTTGAACGGCACGCCGAGCGCGTCGAACTCGCCCTCGAGCCAGCCGATGGCCGCCCCCACGATCAGCCGGCCGCCCGAGAGGACGTCGACGCTGGCCAGCAGCTTCGCCACGGGGATCGGCGAGCGATAGGGCAAGATCACCACACTGGTGCCCAGAGCGACACGGCTCGTCACGCCGGCGAGCCACGGCAGCATCGCGAGCGGATCGAGCATGTGCTCGCGATAGATGACGTTGGCCTGTTCCGGCACGATCACGTGATCGGTGACCCATATCGAGTCGAGCCCGCAATCTTCGGCGCGGCGGACGACCTCGAGCATCCGTCCGACCTCGATCGGGCGGCCGTAGTGCGGCAAGCAGATCCCGAGCTTCATGTCAGTCCTCCTGTTGGGGCGCGTGACGCTCGATGTCCGTGACGGCGGGCAGGGTATACTCGTTCGCGCCTCACGGCAACATTCCACCCCTTCGGAGGAGACGATGGCGAGCGACGTGTCGCGACGAGATTTTCTCCTGATGTGCGCGGTGGCCTCGGGCGCGCCCCTGGCGGGCCTCGATCCCGGGCCGGCCGTCGCCGCCGACGCTCCCAAGAAGGGCGGCACCCTCCGGGTCGCCTTCTACATCGAGGCGGCGACGATGGATCCGCATCTGTCCGGCAGCAAGATCGACCGGCAGGTCTACCACAACATCTACGAGCCCCTCGTCACGCTCGACGTCCGGCTCGGGATCAAGCCCGGGCTGGCCGAGTCGTGGCAGCAGCCCGATCCGAAGACGCTGATCCTCAAGCTTCGCCGCGGCGTGAAATTCCACGACGGCACGGAGTTCAACGCCGAGGCCGCGCGGTTCAACTTCAACCGGATGAAGACCGAGCCCAAATCGGTTCGCAAGGGCGAGGTCGCCAGCATCGACTCGGTCGACGTGGTCGACGCCTACTCGATCAAGCTGAACCTCAAGCGCCCCGACGCGGCACTGCTGGCCACGCTGACCGATCGCGCCGGCATGATGGTCTCGCCCAAGGTCGCCCAGGAGCGCGGCGCCGAGCTCGAGCGCAATGCCAAGGGGGCGGGCACCGGCCCGTTCGAGTTCGTCGAGTGGGTGAAGGACGACCACATCCTGATCAAGCGCAACGAGAGCTACTGGAACAGGCAGGGCGGTCCGTACCTGGATCGCGTGCGCTACCGCCCGATCCCGGACGACACGGTGAAGCTGCAGAGTCTCCAGACCGGCGAGATCGACGTGATGGACTACGTGCAGCCGCGCGACGTGGCGGCGGTCAAGGCCGACCGGAACGTCGTGGTCGTCGACGTGCCGTCGCTGGCCGATTTTGCCTACCAGCTGAACCACGCCCGGCCGCCGTTCAACACCAAGGCGCTGCGGCAGGCGGTGGCGTACGCGCTCGATCTCGAGCAGATCGTGAAGGGCGTATGGCTCAACGTGGGCGTCCCGGCCAACGGCCCGATCCCGCCGACGAGCTGGGCCTACGACCGCTCGATCCCGCCGATCCGACGCGACCTGGCGAAGTCGAAGGCCAGGCTGGCCGAGGGCGGGCAGCCGAACGGCTTCGCCTTCACGATGACGACCAACAACATCCCGATCAACGTCCAGGAAGCCGAGGTGATCCAGGCCCAGCTGCGCGAGGCCGGCATCACGATGAAGATCAAGCTGGTCGACTCGGCCACGTTGATCTCCGACGGCAACAACAAGAACTTCGAGATGATCAGCTACCAGTGGAGCGGCCGGCCGGACCCGGACGGCAACACCTACCAGTTCTACAAGACCACGCAGGGCACGTCGCTCAACTGGTCCGGTATCTCCAATCCGCAGATCGACGCGCTGCTCGACCGCACGCGCGAGGTAGCCAACCAGGCCGAGCGCAAGAAGCTCTTCAGCGACTTGACCAAGATCCTCCAGGACGAGCTGCCGATGGTGTTCATCGTCCATCCCATCGAGCCCAAGGCCTTCAGCCCGAAGGTCCGCGGCTACGAGCCGATCCCCGACGGGATGATGCGGTTCAAGGACGTGTGGCTGCAGTGAGGCGCGGCTGACCGACTCGCGCGCGTGATGGGCCGTTTGGTCTTGCGCCGGCTCGGCGCCACCGTTCCGGTGCTGCTCCTCGTCACGGCCGGGGTGTTCGCGCTGCTCCATCTCACGCCCGGCGATCCGATCGACGTGATGATGGCCGAGTCCGTGGACGCCGAGGTGAAGGAGAACCTCCGGCGTGAGCTCGGGCTCGACCGGCCCCTCTACGTGCAGTACGCGGCCTGGATGGGTCGGCTGCTGCGGGGCGACCTCGGGCGCTCGATCCGCAACGGCGAGCCCGTCGTCGAGAGCGTGAGCCGGCGCCTGCGGCCGAGCCTCGAGCTGGCGCTCCTCGCGATGACCGTCTCGCTGGTGATCGCCTTTCCCGTCGGGATCGTCTGCGCGGTACGCCGCAACACGCCGATCGACCGCGCCGGCGCGACGTTCGCGGTCTTCGGCATCTGCATGCCGAACTTTCTCCTGGCGCTGCTGCTGATCTTCTTCTTCGGCGTGACGCTGCGGTGGCTGCCGATCTCCGGCTACACCGATCCGCTGGAGGAAGGGTGGAACGGCCTGCGCTCGCTGGTGCTGCCGGCCGTCACCCTCGGGCTGGCCCTCGCCGCGGTGGTGACGCGGACGCTGCGCTCGAGCGTGCTGGAGGCGCTGGCCGAGGACTACGTGCGCACGGCGCGCGCCAAGGGGCTCTCGGAGTGGCGGGTCATCCAGGCCCACGTCCTGAAAAACGCGCTGATCCCCGTGGTCACGGTGCTCGGGCTCCAGCTCGGGACGCTGATCGGCGGCGCCGTGATCACCGAATACGTCTTCGCCCTGCCCGGCGTCGGGCGCCTGGTGGTCGACGCGGTCTTCGCGCGCGACTACCCGCTGGTGCAGGGCGTCGTGCTGCTGATCGCCGTCGGGTTCATCCTGAGCAACCTGATCGTCGACGTGCTCTATGGCTGGATCGATCCCCGGATCCGATCTCGCTGAGCGGGCCGCGGCGCGGCCGGCCGCGACGGTCGCGCCACCGCGAGATCGGCGGTGGGACATGCTGCGCCGCGCCGCCCGCGCCCGGCTGGCGCCGTTCGGCGCCGGGGTCGTGCTGCTGGCGGTGCTGGTGGCGCTGACCGCTCCGCTGCTGGCGCCCTACGATCCGCTCGCGCAGAACCTCGGCAACACGCTGGCGCGACCGGGGCGCGCCCATCTGCTGGGCACCGACAACGTGGGGCGCGACGTGCTCTCGCGCGTGATCTGGGGCACGCGCGTCTCGCTGGTGGCCGGGCTCGTCGCGGTCGCGATCGCGGTGGTCGCCGGCAGCCTGCTCGGGGTCGTGGCCGGCTACTGCGGCGGGCGCGTCGACGGGCTCGTGATGCGCCTGATGGACGCGGTGCTCTCGTTCCCTCCGCTGGTGCTCGCGTTGGCGCTGGGCTCACCGGGGTGCTGGTGGCGCTGGGTGTCGTCTACACGCCGACGTTCGCGCGGCTCATGCGGGGCCAGGTGCTCACGATCAACGCGCGCGACTACGTCGAGGCGGCGCGTGCGCTAGGGGCGCCGGGCTGGCGCGTCGCCTGGCGCCACGTGGTACCCAACGCCGCCAACCCGATCATCGTGCAGGCGTCGCTGAGCGTCGCGTTCGCCATCCTCGCCGAGGCCTCGCTGTCCTTCCTCGGCCTCGGCATCCAGCCGCCCCAGGCGTCCTGGGGCAGCATGATCAACGCGGGCCGCGGCTACCTGCAGCAGGCGCCCTGGATCGTCTTCGGGCCGGGCGCCGCCCTGTTCGTGACCGTGGTGGGATTGAACTTCGTCGGCGATGCCGTGCGCGACGCGCTCGATCCGCGAACGCGCGCGTGATCCCGCGCTACCGTACCTGCGAGAGCACGAACGGCGCCACCGTCGGCGCCTCGGGGCGGATCGAATCCGCCCGTGCGTGCTTCTCCACGCAGCGCCACGTCATCCGGGTCTTCGCGTAGCCGACGCGCGGCAGGACTTCCTGCGCGCTCAGGCTGATGCCCCAGAGGATCGTGCCGAGCGCGATGATGTGCGCGAACCCCATCCGGCTTCGCCAGGACGCGCGCGCGCCCCACAGGCCCGCCACCAGCACGGTCGTGACCGCGACCATGTAGAGGATCAGCGGCTTCTCGCACGCATGCGCGTACGGCCACTGGGTCAGCGCGACGCCGAGAAGAACGCCGAGCATCACGCGCGCCCAGACGCCAGCCGGGCGCAGCGGCGGTCGCGACCTCACGTGAGAGAACGGCCGCACGCCCGAGGCGTGCTCACGCTCCGCGACGTAGGTACGGTCGAAGGGTCTCAGCTTTCTCAGGAGCTGGTCTACGACAACGGCTTCCTGGCGGTCGTCCTTCCCTGTTCTGGCCAACTCGGCACCTCCGACCGCGAACGTTGCGGTCCGATACCTGGCCGCCCGTCGCGGGCGTCAAGCCGTCAGAGACGCAAAGGGGTTGCCAATCGAGATGTACGAGTTCTCGCGGCTTTCACCGAGGCCGACAGCGCGCCCGGGCTGCCACAGTGGCACGTCCACGTCTTGGATGTGACGCTTGGGGAACGAGCGGGGGCGCCCGCTCAGCGGGCGAGCAGACCGAAGAGCCGCGCGGGCGTGATCGGAACTTCGCGAACGACGACGCCGAGGTCGGCGACCGCGTCCTCCACGGCGTTGGCGATCGCCGCGGCGCCGGGGATGGCGCCGCTCTCGCCGACACCTTTGATTCCGAGCGGGTTGATCGTGGACGGATGCTCGTCGAGCGCGACCGGCAGCGGTGGGAGCTGGTCGGCCTTCGGGATCGCGTAGTCCATCAAGCTGCCCGTCAGCAGCTGACCCGACGCGTCGTAGACGATTTCTTCCATGAGTCCCGCGCCGATGCCCTGAACGGCGCCGCCCTGCAGCTGACCCTCGACGATCGTCGGATTGATCGCGCGCCCCGGATCGTGAACGATCGAGTAGGCGAGCAGCCGGACCTCGCACGTCTCGACGTCGACCTGGACGGCGGCGGCGTGCGTGCCGAACGCCCACGTGACGGTATCGGGATAGAAGTACGTGCACGCGTTGAGCCCGGGCTCGCCCGTCGCCTTCAGCGCCTTCGACTTCACGGCGGCGTGCGCGACACGGCCGAGGCTCACCGCGCGGTCCGGCATCCCGACGACGTGCACGCGGCTCTGCTCGATCCGCACGTCCTCGGGCGCGCACTCGAGCATCTCGGCGGCGACCCGCGCGGCGCGCTCGCGCACCTCGCGCGCGGTCTGGGCGACCGCGGGACCGGAGTTGGCGGCGACGCGGCTGCCACCGGTGCCCATGCCGTACGGGTGCTGCGAGGTGTCGCCCGCGGAGACGACGATGTCCTCCCAGGCGGCGCCGAGCTCGGCGGCCGCGATCTGCGCGAGCGTCGTCGCGTGGCCCTGGCCCTGGCCGGTCACGCCGATGTAGACGTAGACCTTGCCGCTCGGGTCGACGCGCACCGTCGCGCCTTCATACGGCCCGAGCCCGGTGCCCTGCGCGTAGCACGCGAGGCCGATGCCGATGCGGCGCGCGGAGGAGGCCTGTGATCTCTGTCGGCGGCGCCACTGGTCGTAGGGCAGGAGCGCCAGGGCCCGCTCGAACGCCGCCGGAAAATCGCCGGGATCGTAACTGACGGCGACGCCGTCCTTGTACGTGAGTCCCGGGCGATAGGGCATGTCGGCGGGCCGCACGAAGTTGCGCCGCCGCAGCTCGGCCGGGTCGATCCCGAGCCGGCGCGCGCCGATGTCCATGAGGCGCTCCATCACGAACACCGCCTCGGGCCGGCCCGCCGCGCGATACGCGGCGTTCAGCGCCTTGGTCGTGACCACGCTGGTGCCGGTGTTCCGGTAGTGCGCGACCCGGTACGGCCCGGGCAAGTGGTTGACCGTGTTCGCGGTGAGCCCGTCACCCTGGATCGGGTAGGCGCCCACGTCGGCCAGGAACGTCGCGTCGATCGCGACGATGGTCCCGTCGCCCGTGAAGCCGATCCGCGCGTCGTGGTCCTGCTCGCGATCCTGGCCCATCGTGGCGAAGTTCTCGCGCCGGCTCTCCACCCACTTCACCGGCCGCCCGAGGCGATGCGCCGCGGCCGCGACCAGGATTTCCTCGGGGTAGATCGGACCCTTGGGTCCGAAGCCGCCGCCGACGTCCGGCACGACCACTCGCACGCTCTCGACCGGCAGCTTGAGCGCCGCGGCGACCGCGTCGCGCAACGTGTACGGGCTCTGCGTGGACGAGGAGACCACCAGCGCGCCCGATTCGCGGTCTTTGTAAGCGAACGCGCCGCGCGTCTCGATCGGCGCCGCGCTCAGGCGCGGGTGGCGGAGCTTCTCGTGGACGACGAGGTGCGCGCCGGTCATCGCCGCCTCGACGTCGCCGACCGCGCCCTTCGCGACGATCGCGGTGTTGTCCGACCAGCCGTCGTGGAGCCGGGTCGCCGAGCCGAGCGCCGACTCGGCCGTGGCCAGCGCGGGCAGCCGCTGATACTCGACGGTCACCGCCTCGAGCCCGTCGGCGAGCGCGTACGGGCTCTCGGCCACCACGACCGCGACGGCCTCGCCGACGAAGCGGACGAGCTCGCGCGCCAGCACCGGCTGGCTCCACGTCCGGCCCTTCTGGCTGCCGCCGTACGCGGTCGGCATGTACGGCGCGACCCCGTCGAGATCCGCCGCGCTCCAGGCGGCCACCACTCCGGGTGCCTTGCGCGCACGGTCGAGCCCGACCTTGACGATGCGCGCGTGAGCTTCGGCGCTCCGCACGACACCAAGATGCAGCAAGCCGGCGCGCGTGAGGTCGTCGACGAATCGTCCGCCGCCCAAGAGTAGTCGCTGGTCTTCTTTGCGTCGCGGAGACGTTCCGATCATGTGGGGGAATCTACCACGGGCCGAGCGGTCGCCCTCGGCTAGAGTGTGGTCGGGAGGGCTGCAATGGAGGCATACGTCGCGCGCGGGAAGCTTGTAAAGACCCTGCTGCTGGGAAACCTTCTCGGAGCGCTCCTGACCTGGTTCTACTTCACATTTATAGACTACCCGGCCACCGTCGGGCCGGCGCAAACGCTGGGACTCGACGTCCTCTATTTCATCGTCGGCTTCTCGCTGATCAGCGGCGTCGGTGTCGCCTGGGGCATCAGGTGGGCGCGGCCGCTGCGCGATCGCGGGACGGCCGCCGGCGTCGATCCGGCGATCGTCCGCCGCCGCGCGATCCTGCTCCCGTTCGTCTACACCGCGATCACGCTCTGCGGATGGGTCCTGGCCGGGATCATCTGGGGCGTCCTCCAACCCATCCTGTTCGGCTTCTTCTCGCCGGCGCGGTCGCTGCGCGCGATGTTCGGTATCACGGGCATCGCGGGCACGGTGACAGCCGCGTTCATCTTCTTTTCCATCGAGCACCAGTGGCGCCGCGTGCTCCCCGCGTTCTTCCCCGCCGGCGACCTGAGCGCGGTGCCGGGCGTTCTCCGGCTGCGGGTCCGCACGCGGCTCCTCGTGATCTTCCTGATCCTGAGCGTCATCCCGCTCTCGCTCCTGGGCGTGCTGTCCTACACGCGGGCCTCGGCGCTTCTCGGCGCGGCGCCGGGCGTGGCGCCGAGGATCGTCGAGAACATGCTGGTGTTCATCGTCTTCATCGTCGCCGTCGGTACGCTCACGGCGATCGGGCTCTCCGGTTTCGTCGCCAACAGCGTCGCCGGGCCGCTGCACGGGCTTCAGGGCGCGATGCGGGCGGTGGAGCAGGGGCACCTCGACGCGAGCTGCGCGGTCGTGACCAACGATGAACTCGGCGCGGTGACGGAGGGCTTCAACCGGATGGTCCAGGGGCTCCGGGAGCGCGAGTTCCTGAAGGAGACGTTCGGCAAGTACGTGAGTCCCGAGATCCGCGACGAGATCCTGGCCGGCCGGATCTCGCTCGAGGGCCAGGCCCAGGAGGTCACGATCCTCTTCGCGGACCTGCGCGACTTCACGCCGTGGGTGGAGAGCACCACGCCCCGCGAGGTGGTGCACGACCTCAACTTGTACTTCACGGAGATGGACGGCGCCATCCGCGAGCACCGCGGACTCGTGGTCCAGTTCATCGGCGACGAGATCGAGGCGGTGTTCGGCGCGCCCGTCGCGTACGCCGCCCACGCCGAGATGGCCGTGCGCGCCGCGCTCGAGATGCGCGGGCGGCTGGCGGCGTGGAACGCCGAGCGCGTCCGCGCCGGCAAGAGCCCGCTCCGCCACGGCATCGGGATCCACACCGGGCGCGTCCTCGCCGGCAACATCGGGAGCTCGGAGCGGCACGCGTACGCGCTGGTCGGCGATCCGGTCAACCTCGCGTCGCGGATCCAGGGGCTCACCAAAACTTTAGGGTTCGACATCCTGGTCAGCGCGGACACACGGGAGCGACTGAACGGAGATTTCCGACTCGAGCTGCTGCCGGCGGTACGCGTCAAAGGCAAATCTGTCGAGGTCGAGGTTTACCGGCTCGATTAGTCGGCGGCGGTCCGGGCGCGCGGGCGGGGGGTCGTGGGGGGCCTGGCGCGACCACGACGGCTTACGTCGCGCTGCTTGGGTGCTAGCGGAGGAGGCGGGAGACGAAGGTGTTGAGGCGCGAGACTTCGTGCTCCAGGAGGTCGAGGAACCAGAAGGCGGCGCTCTCGGGGTCGGAGCGGACGACGAGCGCGACGACGTTCATCGGGGCGCCGCCGTCCGGCGGTGTGAAGCCGAGCTTCACGGCCTGACCCGCGCGCATGCGCCGGCTCACGCGGGCGCGCATCCCCGTCGACGAGAGCTCGGTGCAGGTGCCGTCGCGGACCTCGCGGCCGCCGTCGATCCGGACCGGCAGCTTGACGACCGCGCGCGGCGCCGGCCGGCGCTCGATCACGCGCTCCTCGCCGCTCGGCCGCCGCGCGAGCGCGAAGGGCCGGAGGTAGGCGAGGACCTGGCCCAGCCGCTCGAGCGTGACCGGCTTGCGGATGAAGTCGAGGGCGCCCAGCTTGAGACACGCGCGCGCCTCGTTCTCGGTCGCGACGCCGGAGACGACGACCACCGGCACCTCGGACTCTCTCACGGCGGTCTGGCTCAGGAACTCGACGCCGCTCATGCCCGGGAGCCGGACGTC
>Ga0209157_1002038_pt1 | contig 16311 bp, 19 predicted proteins | sample GraSoiAngelo_135_FD_185892 | JGI IMG/M metagenome (GOLD analysis project Ga0209157, IMG submission 185892) | Grasslands soil microbial communities from the Angelo Coastal Reserve, California, USA - 14_0929_05_40cm (SPAdes) (version 2) | ecosystem: Environmental > Terrestrial > Soil > Grasslands ...
CAAAGTGGCTGCGCGATGACTCGCCGCACTGGCCGGCACTGAAGGAGCTCATCCGCAAACAGAACAAGGAGGCCGTCGCGCAGGCGAGCATCGCGATGGCCGGTCGCGCCGACAGCACAACAGACCTCGCGACGATCGACGTCCCGACCGCGGTCATCGTCGGCGAGGTCGACGCTATCACGCCGCTCGCGAACGCGAAGACGATCCACGAGGGCATCAAGGCCTCGACGCTCGCGGTCATCCCCGATGCCGGTCACATCGCGAACATCGAAGCGCCTGAGGCGTTCGAGAAGGCGATCCGCGATTGGCTGCGACGCCCGAGCTAGCGGAGCGCGTCCTGCGCCAGATCTGCGATATGTTCAGCACTGGCGACGCGAGCGCCGCGGATCGCGTGTTCGCGCCTGAGTACGTCGATCACCAGGGATTGCGTGGTGAGAAGATCCGCGGCCCCGCGGGCTTCCGCCGCGTCGTCGAGGCCGCGCGCTCCGCGTACGCGGCGCTCGACGTGCGTTTCGCGGACATGCAGACCGAGGGCGACAGGATCACCGCACGCTTTCACTGGCTCGGCACCGCGAAGGATGGCGGTCGCGCGACCGAACGCGAGACGGCGGAGGTGCTGCGCATCGCGGGCGGGCGCGTCGTCGAACACTGGGGCACACGTGTCTCCTAGCGCGAGCTATGGCTTGCGCGCGGCGATCACGAAGTGGCCGGTCCCAAACCGTAGCGCACCGTCGCGCTCGAGACGGCGTTGCAGGTCCATCAGAACGGACTCGTGCCGCTGGACCGAGAAACCCGGGACCTCCCAGGGGATCGCATGAAGCAAGTAAACGATCGCGCCGACGTCTCGGAAGGTCATCATGCCGCGCGACTCCTGCGAGAGCTCGATCGTCATTCCTGCCGCTCGAAGATCTGCGACGAAGTTCGCGAGCGTCACGTGAGGCCACTGCCCGCGCGTACCGAACGCCGCGCGCAGCGCTGAGAGATAGTCGCCGGCGACCTGCTGGGTCACGAACGCGCCGCCCGGTGTGAGAACTCGCGTGACCTCGCTCGGCGTATACGCCTCATGGCGCGAGATGACGACGTCGAACGAGGCATCAGCGAACGGCAGCACCGCACCGTTGTCGTCGGCCTCGTATGTCACGACGTCGACACCGAGCGGCGCGAGTCGGCCTCGCGCGACGCCGACGTTCGGCTCGTACGCCTCCGTCGCCACAACACGCGGCGGGAAGGCGTCTTGTAGCCGCGAAAGCACCTCGCCGCCGGCTGTGCCAAGGTCGAGAAGCGACCGCGCGCCCATAAGGCGCGAGCGGACGATGTCGAGGTACGACCACGGAAGCGGGTCCTCGATGGCGCGACCATCGATGTGCGAGAAGTCCCACCCCGAGAACGGCGTCCGCTCCTCCGCGAGCCAGGACTCGACGAGCTGCGCGCCCGTCACGCTAGAACGGTCCCGCGAGCTCCGGCGGCGCGAAGAGGTAGGTCGGGGACTGCCACCACTGCTCGATGTGCTCGCCGCGCGCCTGCCCGAACAAGGCGGCGATCGTGTCGGGCGGCTGCCCACCCGCCGCAGCGACGACGACGATCTGTCCGGAACGCAGGAAGCGCCCATAGCGCTCGCGCAGGTCCTTCGGCAGCCCGCGGCTGGGCAAGACGCGGGCGAGGAAGCGCGCCAGCATCGCGCGGAGACCCCGCCAGCGCCGCAGCGGAAGCCACGCGCGGTCGCCGGCGACGAGCTCGGCGCGCTGGAGGTCGTTCGCGACGACGGAGATGTCCTGCTCGCGCACGCCCGAGGCGAGGAGCAGCGTGATCGCCTGCACCGCGGCGTCGTCGTTCTCGAACGCGGCCGCCGTCACCATGCCACCCGCCATCGCTTCGAGGTAAGACGCCGTCGCCATCGCAAAAGAGACTAGCGTCACACCCGCCACGCGAGGATCGGGATGCGCATCTCCTCAGGGCTGAGGCCACCGTGCGAACCGCGATGGCGGAAGTCCTGACCGTCGACGCGCATGATGCGCGCCGCGCGATCGGTCGCGAGCATCGCGCAGACCTCTCCGACGCGCCGTTTCGCGAGCGACGTGTCGCCGCGGCCGCCGAAGAATCCCGCGTCGAGCAGCTCGTCGCGTGAGAGCAGGATGAACGTGTCCGGCCAGCGCGCCTCGATGTGATCGCGCACCGGGCCGGCGTGATCGGTGTGCAGGAACGCGAGGCGCGGCTCGCCGGCGATGGGATTGCGCAACAGCGACCGAAGCTCGTCGTCGCCGAGCAGGTCGACGATCCTGTCGGGATCGGTGAACGCGTGCCCGTGGTCGGCGGTGAGGATCATGAGCGTGTCGCCGGCGTTGCGATCGCCAACGGCGCGGGCAAGATTGAGGTCGAAGCTCGCGGCCTCGGCGGCCGCTTCAGCGCTCGCCGGACCGTAGAGATGCGAGCTCGTGTCGATGCCCGCCCAGTACGCGTAGATGTACGCCCCTTTTGAGCCGTGCGGCCTCGTCTCGACGAGTGCACGCACGAGCACGCCCATCGTCGTCGGTAGCTGGTAGCCGACGTACGTCGCCTCGCGCCCATGCATGCGCGTCATCGCCTCATTGCGGAAGACCTCCGGCTCGATCACGTACGTCGCGACACCGCGCTCGCGCAGGCGCCCGTGGATCGACGGCGCCTTCACGTACGCACGCGCGTCGATCCTCGGATCGTCGAAGTACGAGCCGCGGCGTTTGATCGCGGGTCCCCAACGCAGCATCTGGGTGACCTGCTCGAACTCGTCGAGCCAGACGAAATACGCCATGTTTCCGTGCTCCTGCGGGGTGCGTGCCGTGTGGAGCGTCGTGATGGCGGCCGCCGTCGTCGACGGGAACACCGTCGTCGCCTCCATCAGTTGCGCAGCGTCGCGCGCGCGCGCACGTTCGATGAGGTGCCCGATGAATGGCGTGACGCCATCCGCGCAGAAACGCTCCATCTGCGACCAGCCGAGACCGTCGGCGAGCACGACGACGATCTGACGGGCTCCATCGAGGAGCGACGGATCGAGGTCGGTCAGCGGCGGCGGATCGTCCGAGGTGCGCACACCGAAAGCGTCGAGCACGGTCGCGGGCACGCCGAGGAGACCTCGTCCTGTGTAATCCGGCGCGACCGCGCCCACCGCGCGGAGCTGCTCGTCGAGCGTGCGCAGCATCGGTGGACGATACTGCGCCGCGAACCGAGGTCGGGTTCGTCGACGCCCGTGCCGCTCTAGACGCTCTCGGCGGAGTCCTCGACAGTCACGTCGGTCGCACCGGCGCGCTCGAGGATGGCGCGGGTCTGTTCAGCACCGTCGAGCGTGTCGCATACGACAGTCACGAGCACGTCTCCGCTCGCGACCTCATCCTCGCGCTCGGCCGCCTCAGCCTGCTTGAACAAACGCGCGCGCCCGGCGAGCCAGCCGATGAACGCCAGTCCGATGACGATCGCGAACGCGCCGAGCGCAGCTGACACCGCGTTCTGCCGCACCGGCTCGCCGCCGGCGATCAGGAAGAGGACGACGATGAGGACGCCGACGATCGCGCCGACGATCGCGCCCTGCGGGCTGTACGACCCCGCGACTTCGCGTGCCTGTCGCACGTTGCCGGCGATGAAGCCGATGCGATCCGGTGGCATGCCGGCGCGCTCGAGGCGCTGCACGGCGCTGCGCGCGGCGTCCTGACTCCGGAACGCACCGGTGATCGTTCGACCCGTCGCCACCGTCTTCGCGTCGTTCGTGACCGTCTTGTCCATGCGAGCGGATGACCGCAGGAACGGTGCCGAGGCGGTTAGGCGGGCGAGACCACCCGACCGCGGAGCGCCTTGAGCTCTCTGGCGAGTGCAGCCTCATCCCCGAGCGGTGCGCTGCATGACGTGCCGACGCAGATGTACGCCGCCGTGCGCTCGGGCGGGAAGCCGCGCTCGGCGATCAGCGATGCGCGCGTGTTCGGGTCGAGGTGCAGCAACGCGATATCGGGGTCGTCCACGGCGCGCGCGGCTCGCCAGAGACGCTCGGCGGCCGCGTCGCCCATCCGGCCGACGACGACGACCGACACTGGATCACGCAGCGCGCGCGCGACCGTGTTCGCGTACGAGGCCGCGAACTGGCCCCAGGCGCGGTACTCGCCGACGAACGAACGGAGGGTGCGCAGCGCGATGTCCCGCCATTCCTCGTCCGCACTGACCGCAGCGAGGCGGAGCAGCGCCGACGCGGCTGTGGCGTTCTCCTCGAGCGGCCGCTCGCGCCGCGCGAGGCGACCCAGCTCGTCTCCCGCGGGCCGGTCGTGGAAGCCGCCGTGGTCGCGGTCCTCGAGCCGCTCGCGCATCCGTCGCGCGAGCGCGACCGCATCGTCGACCTGCCCCGCCGCTGCGAACAGCGCGACGACCGTCGCGGCGTCGCCGAGGAGGTCGGGCTGACGCGGTCCGTCGCCGGCGTCATAACGGTAGATAGCGCCGGTCGCGTCGATGAAGCGCTTGCGGATCGCCGCGATGGCGTCCCAGCCACGCATCGCGATCGCGCGGTCGCCGAGCACCGTGCCCGCGCGCACGTAGGCGCCGGCAGCGAGCGCGTTCCACGACGTGTACAGCGTGCGATCGACGAATGGCGCTCCGTGACGCGCGCGCTCCGCGGCATCGAGCCCGTAGTAGTGCTCGTCGGCGTCCTGCGATCCGCTCCAGAGCCCGCTCTCCGGTTGGAACAGCGACGCGTCCATCCAACGGATGACGTCGCGGACGATGCGGTCGTATCCGGCGTCGGCGAACGTCGCGTGCGCGTCGGCGTAGATCGCGAGCAGCTCCGCGTTGTCCTCGAGCATCTTCTCGAAGTGCGGTTCCGACCAGTCGCGTCGCGTCGCGTATCTGAAGAAGCCGCCCTCGACGTGGTCGTACATGCCGCCGCGCGACATCGCGTCGAGCGTCCTCTTCAGCATCGTCGCGAGCTCGGGCGAGCTGTGACGACGGTACTCGTCGAGCAGGAAGCGCAGGACGTTCACCTGCGGGAACTTCGGTTCGCGGCCGAAGCCGCCGTGCTCGGGGTCGTACTGCCCGCGGATAAGCGCGCCGACCATGTCGACGATCTCCGGCGATATGTCCCCAGGCTTTGGCGCGCGCGCGACCGCCTCCTGAGCGCGGCTGTCGTCGACGCGTCGCTTGATGTCGTCGCGCTTGAGTCGCCAGAGATCCGAGACGGTGATGACCGTGCCGTACATCGTCTCGGGGTCGAGGTACGTCCCGCCGTGCACGATCTCGCCGTCGGGCGTCAGGAACGCGGTCGAGGGCCAGCCGCCCATGTTGTAGCGGCGGTTGACGTCGGGGCGCTCGTCGTTGTCGACGCGGATCGGGACGTAGCGGTCGTTGATCTCGCGGATGATGTCGGGATTGCTGTAGCTCGTCTCGTCCATCACGTGGCACCAGTGGCACCACACCGCAGAGATCCCGAGAAGGATCGGGACGTCGCGTTCGCGCGCTTCGGCGAACGCCCCATCACCCCACTCGCGCCAGCGGATCTCGCTCGCGCGGTTCGGTCGTGGTGAGAAGCGGAATGGGCTCATATCCGCGCCGGTATCTCGTCCAGCTCGATCTTGTTCCCGAACGGATCGAACACGTAGCAACGACGCCAACCCGGTATCGGATCGGCCTCCTCGAAGCGCGCGCCATGCAAGGTGAGCTTCTGGCGCATGGCGTCGAGGTCGGCGACGCGCAGGGCAAAGTGCCGCCGCTTGTGCAGCGCAAGGTCGGACTGTGCGGAAAGATGCACCTGGCCGTCACCTGCCGCATACCAGATACCGTGTCGATCGGAGAGGCTCTCGGGCCGCTCGATCTCGGCCAGGCCGAGCGCGTTTTCATAGAACGCTCGCGCTTTCGCTTCCTCGCCCGGCGGATAGAACACCTGCGCGTGGTGGAGCGAAATGTGCATGAAATCGAGTGTATTTGCCGTACACTTCCATCAGACGACCAGGAGGTGCGCAGTGGCGATCGAGCAGCAAGAGACCGGTACGGCGGCGAACGCGCCCGTCGTCTCGATGACCGCCCGCGCGACCGACAAGCTCAAGGAAGTCATCGCCAAGCAGGGCCGCGACGACCTCGCCCTGCGCGTCTATGTCACGCCGGGGGGTTGCAGCGGATTCTCGTACGGCATGACGTTCGCCGAGGGCAAGGAAGAGGACGACACGCTCATCGAGCAGGACGGCGTTCGGATCGTCGTCGACCCGATGAGCGCGATGTACATCAAGGGCTCAGAGATCGACTTCGTCGACGCCCTCATGGGCGGGGGCTTCGCGCTCCGCAACCCGAACGCGGTCTCGAGCTGCGGCTGCGGTCAGTCCTTCCGCACCGCCGACCAGTCCGGCACCGCAAAGGCCTGCTCGCACTAGCGTTTTTCTTACAGGTACGTCGCGCATAGCACTCGGCTGAGCACGATCGCGCCATCCCGGGCGACATTTACCCCGTGAAACGCTCATTGATCGTCGTCGACATGATCCACGACTTCGCCGATCCCTCCGGCGCTCTTTACTGCGGCCCGTCCATGCCCGCGGTCATCGACGTCTGTAAGCGTGAGATCGCGCGCGCGCGCCGCGCGGGCGAGCCGGTCGTCTACCTCACCGACGACCACCTGCCCGATGACGCGGAGTTCAAGATGTTCCCGCCGCATGCGATCCACGGCACCAAAGGCGCGCAGGTCATCCCCGCGCTCGCACCGGCGGCCGGTGATGTCGTGATCCCGAAGCGGCGCTACTCCGGCTTCTTCGGCACCGACCTCGACATCACGCTCCGCGAGCGAGCCATCGACACGCTGCGGGTCGTCGGCGACTGCACGAACATCTGCGTCCTCTACACCGCGGCCGATGCGCGCAACCTCGGGTACGCGGTCGAGATCGTGCGAGACGGCGTCACCTCGTTCGACCTCGAGGCGCACTCCGACGCGCTGCGCGAGCTCGAGAAGACGCTGGGCGCGACGCTCGTCTAGCGAGCCCGGCACGCCGCGTATTACGTTCGCGAGAGCCGATCCTCGAGCTGGTCGGCGAAGCTGACGAATTCCTTCTCCAGCTCGTCGGGAGTGAAGCCGTGCTCCGGCGCTCGGCGCCGGATGACCTCTCGGGCGACGCGCACTGCGATCACAACGAGGCCGCGTTCGACGATGTGCGGGATGTGGTGCCCATCGGACACGCCGCGGACCGCCTGCGCCAGCGCATCGATATGGGCCGAGCGCTCGAGGCCATCGGGCATCTTCATCGCCTCGAACGCGCGCGGGAGCGTGTCCTTGATGCCCGCCGTATACGCGTGTGCCCGTTCGCGAGTGAGGCCGAACCGACCCGCCGCGTGCACGGCCTCGTCGACCACGCGATCGATGACCCCGTTCGCGGCGGGCTCGCAGATCGCGACGAGGGCGGCCCGACGCGCCAGGACTGGGTCCGCGCCGGCCACTAGGCGGACGTCTGCTCGAGCTGCATCTGCGTCCCCTCCCCGCCGTTCGTCGCGCGGGAGTGTAGGCCGGTATGGCGCTTAGACCGACTCCTTGGCGCGTGCGCTCTCCGCGATGGTCGCACCGATCGGGCCGGTCCGCAGCACGAGCCAGAAGTACTGAGCGAACGGTCCGATGAGCGCCACCTCCTCCGCGCTGAAAGGGCGCTCGCGACGGAGGACGACGAGCGCGCCGCGCACCTCCTGCCCCGCCACGGATATCGGCACGAGCACGGCTGATCGCAGATCTTTGCTGAAGCGTTGCTCTTCCGGCAGGACGTCGATGGTGCGGGGGGCGACGGCGCGCATGACGTCACGCGCGAGCGGGGCGATGCGATCCGGATAGACGTGACCGGTCCCGCGCGATGATGCGACGAGCCGCGCGTCACCGGCCGCGTTGAGGAACAGCAGCGCGCGATCAGCCTGCGCCACATGGAGGAGTCCGTCGAGGAAGGCATCAACGAGCTCGGCGCGATCGATCCCGGAGAACGCTCGTACGGCCTCCGCGATCGCTTGCACGCGCCGCCTGCGCGGATCGAGGCGCATGCCGACGATCCGCAGCGCGCCCGCGCTGAATCCGAGCAGAAGGATGAGCACGGCGCCCGCGCCCTGACCGAGCAGGACGACGGGCTCCCCGATCGCGTGACCGGTGACCGCCCATAGCGCGTAGGTGAGCGCGACGCTCAGCACCGCGCCCACGAGGCCCGCCTCCGGCCCGAGCAGCCCGCCGATGATCACCACTGGCACCGCGGAGAACACGCCGGCGGACGCGCCAAGGACGGGCTCTACCAGGAGGAACACACCGACGTACGCCACGAGCGCGATCGCCATCACGACCGCGGCGTGACGGAGGTGCCGCACGTCGGGGATACGTGGCAGCGTGATGTTGGACGGCTGCGGCGCTGGCCCCGAGTGTCGGGGCTTCATCGAGGCAAGGATCTCGTGCATCGGCGCGTCCTTTGACACGAACACATGTGCGCCTGCCGCGAGGGCGCGCTCGCGCGCTGTAGTGTCGAGACTGAACATCACGATCCGCGCGCCGGGCGTCTCCGCGCGGAACGATGGCAGCGCGTCGATGCCGGTACGGACCGGCATCTCGTTGTCGAGCACGATCAGGTCGGGCTGGTGCCGGCGCGCGAGGCGGAGTCCTTCCGTCGCATCCGCGGCCTCGCCAACGAGCTCGAGCGTGTCCTCCCCTTTGATCAGGGACTTGAGTCCCTCGCGTACCGCGAGGTGATCGTCGACGATGAGCACGCGCGCTTTCGCCCCCTGGAGATTCACGGCGCGCAGGTGCATCTGCTCGAGTAGCGCGCGATCGAGCGCCGTGGTCGAGACGGAGCCCTGCGCGAGCAGCACGTCGCCGAGCCGCTTCTGCTCGCCGCGCTCGACCGACTCTCGCTGCTCGGCGAGCGCGTTCTCGAGGACGGCCGGCTCGACCGCGCCGGCATCCAGGAGGAACACGCCGAGCGCCGGCGCGTCCGGCCGCGCGGGAAGGAGCCGGCGAAGGCCCTCGGTCAGCTCGAGCGGACCGAACGGCTTACCCACGAACGCGTCGGCGCCGGCGGCCTCGGCGCGGCGCCGCTCGGCGGGGTCGTCGTGCGCCGTGAGGATGACGATCGGGATGCGCGCCGTCGCGGGATCGGCCTTGAGCTCGGCGCACACGGCGAGACCGTCAGGCCCGGTGTCGCCAAAGTTGACGTCGAGGACGGCCAGGTCCGGTGGAGGAATCGCCCTGGCCGCGGCCAGAGCAGCCTCGGCGGTCGCTGCCTCGACGACCTCCCAGCCCTGGCTGTGCAGCGTGATCCGCACGAGTGCGCGCAGCGACGCGGAGTCGTCTGCGACGAGCACCGTGATCGGACGCGGAGCTGCGCTCCCCAACTCCACCGTCAAGCCAGTTTGAACGAGTGCGGGGATTTTGGCTCCGCTGTACTCTCACCCGTACGCGTATGGCGGAGAGTACGGGCAGCCTCCGACCCGTCCCGGCGATCGACAAGGCAGCGCGGGTCTTGCGCGCGCTCGCCGAGGGCGGTCGGCCACAGGGGATCAGCGAGCTCGCGCGAGCCCTGGGCGTCTCCAAGGGCACGCTGCGCGACGTCCTCCTGACCCTCGACGCCTACGGCCTGGTCGTCCGTGACCCCGACACGCGCTTCCGGCTGGGTCCCGAGCTGCGCGCGCTCGCGGACGCGAGCACCCCCGACCTGCGCGCGATCGCGCAGCCGTACCTCGCCTCGCTCATGGAGCAATTCGGCGAGACCGCGATCCTCGGCGTCGTGCACGACGGCCGGCTCGAGATCGCCGCGCGCGCGGAGCCCGCGACCGACCTGCACATGACCGCGCCGCTCGGACGACGCCTGCCGCTCGAGGAGGGCGCGCACGGCAAGGTGATCACGAAGGGCGACGCGATCGGCTACGACGACGAGGAGCTCTTCCCCGGCGTGCGCGCCGCCGCCGCGCCGGTCGTCGACGCACGCGGTCGGAAGATCGCGTTCGTCATGGTCGTCGGCTTTCGGCAGCGCATCGATCTGCGCACGCTGAAGCGGATCGGCGAGCGCTGCGCGAGTGCCGCACACGCGCTCTCACGGCGCATGGGCGCGAAGAGCGACGGGGCGCACACGTGACCGACACGAAGACGATGCTCACGCTGCGAGTGAACGGCGATCCGCACACCTTCGCCGCGGAGCCGCATCACACGCTCCTCGAGGTGCTTCGCGAGGAGTTGGATCTCACGGGTACGAAGCACGGTTGCGAGCTCGGCGAGTGCGGCGCATGCACGGTCCTCGCCGACGGCGTGCCGATCCTGTCCTGTCTCACCTTGCCGCAGCAGGTCGCGCATGCGGACATCACGACCGTGGAAGGGCTCGCGAGGGGGCCGCAGCTGCACCCGCTGCAGACCGCGTTCGCCGAAGAGGGCGCGGCGCAGTGCGGCTACTGCACGCCGGGGATCCTGCTGTCGGCGAAGGCGCTTCTCGACGCGAACCCGCGGCCCACGCGCGACGAGATCGCGCAGGCGATCAGCGGCAACCTCTGCCGCTGCACCGGCTACACCGCGATCTACGAGGCGATCGAGAAAGCGGCCGAGATGAGCGCGAAAGCGGCCCAGCATGTCTGAGCTCTCGATCCTCGGGCGGCGCCTGCCGAAGGTGAACGCATGGGCGCACCTCACCGGCAGCGCCCGCTACGCCGACGACATCCGTCTCCCGCGCATGTTGTATGGACGGCTCCTGCGCTCGACCCGGCCTCACGCGCTCATCAAGCGGATCGACATCTCGCGCGCGCTCGCGTATCCCGGCGTCGTCGCGGTCGTCACCGGTGCGGACATGCCCGAGAAGATGGGGATCATGCCGTCGACGCAGGACGAGACCGCGCTCGCCGTCGACAAGGTGCGCTACGTCGGCGAGCCCGTGGCGGGCGTGGCCGCGCTCGACGAGGACGCCGCGTACGAGGCGCTCTCGCTCATCGATGTCGAGTACGAGGACCTCGAGCCCATCTTCACCATCGAGGAGGCACTGGACCGCGACGACGTGAAGATCCACGACACGTCGAAGCGCGCGAACGTCTTCAAAGAGGTGCACCTCTCGTTCGGCGACGTCGAGGGCGGCTTCGCGAAGGCCGACCACGTGCGCGAGGACTGGTTCTTCTTCGAGGGGAACACCCACGCCCCGATCGAATCGCACTCCGCGGTCGCGTCGTACGACGCCGACGGCAAGTTGACGCTCTGGACGAGCACGCAGGTGCCGCACTACTTGCATCGCGAGATGGAGAAAGTGCTCGGCCTTCCGCGCACGCGCATCCGCGTCATCGCGACGCCGAACGGTGGCGCGTTCGGCGGCAAGAGCGATCCGTTCGGTCACGAGTTCGCGGCGGCGTTGCTGTCCATGCGAACAAAGCGACCGGTGAAGATCACGCTCGACCGTGAGGAGGTCTTCTACGCGCACCGCGGCCGCCACCCGGTGAAGATGCGCATCAAGACCGGGGTGAAGAAGGACGGCGAGATCACCGCCGTCGAGTTCCAGAGCTACCTGGATGGCGGCGCGTACGCCTCGTACGGCATCGCGACGACCTACTACACCGGCGCACTGCTGACGGTCACCTACCGCGTACCGGCGTACAAGTTCGATGGCGTGCGGGTGTACACGAACAAGCCGCCGTGCGGTCCGAAGCGCGGGCACGGCACGACGCAGCCGCGCTACGCATTCGAGTGCCAGCTCGACAAGATCGCTCTGGACCTCGGCCTCGATCCGATCGAGTACCGACTGCGCATCCTGCAGCCCGCGAACTCGCGCACGGTCAACGAGCTGCGCGTCACGTCGATGGGGCTCGGCGAGTGCCTTCGCGCGTTGCGCGACCGCACCTCGTGGGAGCGCAAGCGCTCGGAGCGCACGAAGGGCAAGGGCATCGGGGTCGCGGGCAGCGCGTACATCAGTGGCGCGGGGCTGCCGATCTACTGGAACGACATGCCGCACTCCGGCGCCGAGATCCGCATCGACCGCGGCGGCGGCGTGACCGTCATGTGCGGGACCAGCGAGATCGGTCAGGGCTCCGACAACCTGCTTGCGGCGATCGCCGCTGAGGCACTCGGCGTCTACCCCGAGGACGTGCACGTCGTCTCCGGCGACACAAGCCTCACACCGGTCGACCTCGGGTCGTACTCGAGCCGCGTGACGATGATGGCGGGCAACGCGACGAAGAACGCCGGACTGAAGTTGCGCGAGCAGCTGGTGACCGTCGCGGCGGAGAAGCTCGGCATCCCCGCCGATCGCGTGAACCTTGCGTACCGCAAGGTCTACGACCTGAAGGACCCCGAGCGGTCGATGAGCTTCGTCGAGGCCGCGAACCTCGCCGAGGCGAAGTACGGGACACTCGTCGGCGCCGGTTCGTACAGGCCGCCGGCCGGCATCGGCGGGAACTACAAAGGCGCGGGCGTGGGTCCGACGCCCGCGTACTCGTACCAGGCCGCCGTCGCCGAGGTGACGGTGGACCTCGAGACCGGCCAGCTCACCGTCGACAAGATCACGACCGCGCACGACTGTGGCCGCGCCCTAAATCCTGTGAACGTCGAGGGACAGGTCGAGGGATCGGCGTACATGGGCTACGGCGAGATCGTCGTCGAGGAGCAGATCTTCCGCGGCGGACTGCACAAGAAACCCAGCCTTCTCGACTACAAGCTGCCGACGAGCCTCGATACGCCGAAGCTCGAGACGATCCTCATCGAGTCAGTCGACAGCGAGGGGCCGTATGGCGCGAAGGAGGCCGGCGAGGGTCCGCTCAACCCGGTCATCCCCGCGATCGCGAACGCCGTGTATGACGCGATCGGCGTGCGCTTCGACGAGACACCGATCACCGCGGAGAAGATCCTCGACGCGCTCGGGAAGCGCGACAACCGCGGGATCACCAAGGACCGTATCGGGCCGACTGGCCTGGGCGACGGCAAAGCGGATCCGAAGCGCGCCATGCGGCGCCTCGAGGCATCGACCGAGGCGCGTGAGCGCAAGAAGACGCAGGTCTAAATGCTGCGCCTGCCTCGCTTCCGCTTCGTCTCCCCGCCCTCGATCGAAGAGGCGATCCACATCCGCACCGAGCATCCCGCGACGTCGATGTACGTCGCAGGCGGCACCGATGTCTATCCGAAGATGAAGCGCCGCCAGTTCCAGCCCGAGGTCGTCATCGCCATCGGTGGTCTGGTCCGAGACGACTTTCGTGGTGGCACGCTCGCTCCGCTCGCTGACACGCTCCCTTCGGTCGCTGAAGAGGGGCCCCTGCCCCTCGGGCCCCTTCCCCTGGGCCTGCGCATCGGCGCCGGCGCGACGCTCACTGAGGTCGCCGAGCACCCGAGGGTCCGTGAGGGCTACCGCGCGCTGTCGATCGCAGCGGGACTCGTGTCGACGCCGCAGCTGCGCAACATGGGGACGATCGGCGGCAACGTCTGCCTCGATACGCGGTGCAACTGGTACGACCAGTCGCTGGTCTGGCGCACCGCCGAGGGCTACTGCATGAAGACGCACGGCGACGTCGTGTGTCGCGTCGCGACGTCGAGCCCGCGCTGCCTCGCGGTGGCGAGTGCGGACACGGTGCCCGCACTCATCGCGCTCGGTGCGCAGATCAACGTGGTCGGTCCGAATGGAGCGCGCACGATCGACCTCGCGGAGTGTTACCGCGAGGATGGCATCAACTACCTCGCGCTCGAGCCGGGCGAGATCGTCACGGAGATCGTGCTCCCGCCGAGCGACGGCTGGCGCAGCACGTATTTGAAGCAGCGCGATCGCAACTCATTCGACTTCCCGATCGCCGGCGTCGCTGCCGCGGTGCGCATGGACCGTGGTGTCGTCACCGACGCGCGCGTCGCGATCACGGCGCTCGGCTCGCGTCCGGTACGGGTCGACGCGAGCGCCCTCGTCGGCACGAAGCTCGACGACGAGGCGATCGGCGCCGTCGCGGACGCGACGCACAAGGCGGCGCGTCCGATGGACAACACCTCGGGCACGATCAGCCAGCGCAAGCGCGCGGCCCGCGTGTTCGCGGACCGGGCACTACGCTCCCTCCGCGATGACTGATCCGGTTCGCGCGATCGCGATCGTTACCGCCGCCGGTTCCGCGGAACGCTTTGGCGGGCGCAAGCTGCTCGCCGACGTCGCTGGACAGCCGTTGCTCGATCGCACCATAAACAGCCTCCTCGAGGGCGGCGCGAGTGAAGTCATCGTCGTCGTCGGCAAGGACGCACGTGCGGCACTCGAGCGCGACGTGAACGCGATGAACGACGCGCGCGTGCGCCCCGTCGAGAATCACGATCCGTCGCGCGGCATGTTCTCGTCGATCCAGGAAGGAGTGCGCACCGCGAGCGGCGACGTGCTCCTCGTGCTCCCCGGCGACATGCCGTATGTGCGCGCCGAAACGGTGCGTGCCGTCATCGCGGAGTGGACCAACAAACGCGGCATTGTCTCGCCGCGCTACAAAGGAAAGCGCGGCCATCCCGTCGCGCTGCCCATCGCCTTCCGTGACGAGATCGTCGCGACGCCGTCGTCGTCAAACCTCCACGAGGTCATCAAGAAGCATCTCGACCAGCGCGTGGATCTCGATGTCGACGACCCGGGTGTCGGGCGCGATGTCGATCGACCGGAGGATCTCGCCTCGGCGTAGCTTGTGCTACGATGTGCTACATGAAACGACCGAGCGTCGCGGTCAGAGAGTTGCGCCAGAACCTGAGCGTCCACTTGCGGAAGGTGAAGGCGGGCCAGGTCCTCGAAGTGACCGAGCGGGGCGTGCCGGTCGCTCAGCTCGCCCCGCTGCCGCGACCCGACGATCCGCTGGCCCGATTGGAGGCCGGCGGCATCGTGATCGAGCGCGCGACCAAACGCATCGAGGATCTTCCTCGACCGGTCCGACTGCGGCGCGGCATCTCGATCTCGAAGATCCTGGATGAGCTCAGGGAGGATCGGCTGTAGCTGACCCGGTCTACCTCGACTCCTCGGCGCTGGTGAAGCTCGTCGCGCGAGAGGCCGAGACCGACGCCCTTACGACTTGGCTCGGCGAACATCCGATAAGGATCACGAGCATCCTCGGCAAGGTCGAGGTGCTGCGCGCAGCACGTCGCGCAGCTCGCGCGACGGACGACGACGCGGTGTTCGTTCAAGCGTCCGCCGTCGTGGCCGCGGTATCGATCGCTAGCGTGACGGACGCCATCGCAGATCGAGCGGCCGTCGTCGAGCCTCTGCTTCTGCGGAGCCTTGATGCCGTGCACCTCGCCACCGCAGTTCTGGCCGGACCGCTGGAGGCGTTCGTCGTGTATGACGCCCGGCTGGCGGACGCGGTGCGCTCCGCGGGCATCCGGGTCGTCCAACCGGGGAGGCGGTAAGGACTTCGCGCCCGCCCTATGGCGCGGTCAAGAACTCAAGGGCGCGCACCAGGGTGGCGTGAATGTCCGGCGGATAGTCATGGTCGAGACCCTCGCGCACGTCGAGCTGCGTGCGCATGCCGTGCGCCGAAAAGAGCTCGTAGAGAGCGCGCGCGCCGTCGGCACTCTGATCCTGATCGCCGACGACGATGTAGGAGCGCAGCATCCGTCCGGCGCCGTCCTCGATGAGTCGCGTGAACTCGCGGACGTGCGGTAGCCATGCTGCGATCGGGAAGATGCCGCGTACCTTGATCTTCCCCGCAAGCGGCAGCGCGATCGCTTGCGTTGCGCCCATGGAGAACCCCGCGAGCACGATCCGCCCGACGTCGATCTGCGTCGAATGCTTCACCTTCTCGAGGTGTGTGAGGAGCTCGCTCGCGGTGCGTTCGCGATCGTTCCAGACGTAGGTGTCGGGCGTCATGCCGACCTCGCTCGACTGCGGGACCGCGACGACCCACCCCGCATCGGCCATCGACGACCAGTACGGCGCGGTCTCGCTCGCGTTGCTGTTGTTCCCGTGCAGGACGAGTAGAAGCGGGTAGCCGAAGGCGTCCGGGGGCTCGTCGGGCATCGCGAACATGAGCTTCGGCCGCGCGGCCGCGGCGGCTTCGGCGTAGCGCGCGTCGGCGCGAGCGACGATGTCGCGGAAGCGAGCGCTGTCGACAAGCGACGCGAGGCTCTTGTTCCCCTCGAGCCACTCGCGACGGTAGCGGCAGCCCGCGGCGAGGGCTGTTTCGAGCGCGTCGAGCGCGTCGTTCGGCCGCCCGTTCGCCGCGTGGTCCTGCGCTTCGAGCAGCCACGCGACGCCGTGTTGAAGGGGATTCGCGCGGTATCGCGCGAGATCGCGCATCAGCGGCTATTCTCGACGCTCCTTGACTGAGCGTGAGGGGCGTCCTGAAGGCCCGGTGGACTCGTCGCGACGCGATCTGCTCAAGACAGCGGCCCCCATCGTCGCGTTCATCGCCCTC
>Ga0209157_1002039_pt1 | contig 16311 bp, 14 predicted proteins | sample GraSoiAngelo_135_FD_185892 | JGI IMG/M metagenome (GOLD analysis project Ga0209157, IMG submission 185892) | Grasslands soil microbial communities from the Angelo Coastal Reserve, California, USA - 14_0929_05_40cm (SPAdes) (version 2) | ecosystem: Environmental > Terrestrial > Soil > Grasslands ...
TCTCCCGGCGACGTGGAGGCCCAGCTCCGGATCGGGCTGATCTACGGGGAGCTGAAGGACTATGTCAAGGCGGTCGAGCAGATCAAGCTCGTCCTCGCCTTGCGCCCGCAGGAACTACGAGTCCGCGATCATCTGGCCTACTTGTACGAGGAGATGAAGGATTTCGACAAAGCCATCGCGGAATACCGGACGATCATCCAGGCCGACGCGCGGTACTCCGACGCGCATCTCCATCTCGGCTACCTGCTGTATCGCCTGAAACGCAATGATGAGGCGCTCCCGTATTTCCGGCAGGTCATCGCCCTTAACCCCAAGATGACGGAGGCTTATCTATTGCTGGGCTTGACCCTCCTCCAGGCTTCCCGTCAAGAGGAAGCGGTGGCGGTCTTTCGCGAGGGGCTGCAGCGCAATCCCGAAAGCGCCGATCTCCATTTCAACCTGGGGACCGCGTACGACAAAATGGGCCGGTACGACGAACTGGTTCATGAGATGGAGGAGGCCATCCGGCTGGATCCTAAGCACGCCGATGCGCTCAACTACCTGGGCTATACCTATGCCGAGCGCGACATGCGATTGGAAGAAGCGGTTGCGTTGATCCAACGGGCGCTGGCGGTCAAGCCCCAGAATGGCTACTATCTCGACAGTCTCGCCTGGGCCTATTACAAGATGGGCCGCTTCCAGGAGGCCCTGGCAGAAATGAAGCGGGCCGTGGCCGTGGTGCCAGACGATCCCGTCTTTCTCGAGCACCTCGGCGATATCTACCTCACCCAGAACCTCGGGGGCGAAGCTCGCGAGGTCTGGCTACGCTCGCTTGAACTCGATCCGACAAATCACAAGCTTGCGGAACGGTTCAAGGCGAAGGGATTCGGTGACCCCGCCACGGAGGAGCGAATCCGAAAATCCCAGCAGCGTCTCTCCAACAAAGCCCTGTAATACTTCCCCCCGTGGCAATTTTTGGTACGGCGGTACCGGGAATCGTCTTTTTGCTTAGTGGTAAACTGGCAGCTTGGCCTAGAACGTCGCGTTTTATCCGTGGCTCGGGACGGTTGGCCTAATGGCAAAGATTTTGCGCGCCTAAGCGGCAGCCGCTTGTAGGCTCGTCAGCCTGACCGTGAAACCAGTGGTGATACGTGGCGGAATCCGTACAGCCTTTAAGGAAGGATCGATGGCCAGGCATGCGCTGAAGGAACCACAAGGGTTTACCTTAATTGAGTTGATGATTGTGGTGGCGATTATCGGGATCCTGGCGGCCGTTGCGATCCCGAATTTCATGCGGTACCAGGCCAAGGCCAGGCAGGCGGAGGCCAAACTCGCGCTTGGCGATATCTGGCTGAGAGCTCACCTCTACAGTGAATTGAACAACGGGTCGTTCGCCGTGGCCAACGTCGCCGATCTTGATTACGTCGTAGCAGGCACTGCGAGGTATTCCTACTGGTATCCCGTCGGCGGCACGCCCACGGCGATCGCCGGGGGGAGTACCGCGTCGATTCCTTGCGATGTGAACAGCGCTCCATCGGGCGTTGCCGTTTCGGCAGGAGCTTTTACGGCGGGGGCCAGGGGCAACATTGACAGCGATTCGACTTGCGACGATTGGCTCATCAATGACCTCAGGAATCTCTCCAATACATTGGATGATGTCGCCAATTAAATGGCGCGAACGACAAATTTGAGTCGTCCATGGAAGCAAAATTTGCCAACCCGTTCTGGCCAGGAGCGGACAGGTTTTACCATCTTCTTGATTTCGCTCCTATTTTTGTTCATAGGGGGATGGCACCCGTCTTGCTGATCTTGTATGTAGGAAACTGATGAAGGTGCGACCGGGGAGCTCAGAGGCGCGGTCGTAAAGGGTGTAACTCTCTGAGAAAAGGAGGACACGCTGATGATCAGAAACATGAAAGGGGATCGGGGCTTTACCCTGATCGAGTTGATGATCGTGGTCGCGATCATCGGGATCCTGGCGGCGATCGCCATCCCGAACTTCATGACCTATCAAGCCAAGGCGCGGCAGTCGGAGGCGAAGGTGAATCTGGGCGGTATCTTCACCACCGCCACGTCGTATTTCGCCGAGAACAACACGTTTAGCGTGGCGACTGCCGACACGCTCGGCTACAAACCCGCCGGGAGTTCCAAGTACCATTTGTATTACGGTGGCACAGCTGCCGTTAACATGATTACCCCGGCCTTCGATGCCGTGGCCGTGCCCTGCAGTACCCAGGCCCCGACGGCTGCACCACTCCCGGCTGGTTCCACCAGCACTTCAACAACCGGGTTTACGGCATCCGCGGTCGGGAACATCGACAACGACAGCACGTGCGACGAGTGGGAGATCAACGATATCAGAAACCTGACCAACGGGCGCAACGACGTATCGTTGTAGGCCTGAACGGCATGGGGCACGTGTGCGAGGGGCCGGGATGGCCCCTCGCCTGTGTCTGAAGGTCTGATAGCAGTTTCGGGTTCGTGATGTGAGGGATGGAACCTGAGCAGCTCCCAGCGGCCCGCCTTTCCTTCCCAGCCTTCGGTTCCCTTGTTGTCCTCGGCGGTCTGACGGTCTTTGCCCCGCTGATCGAGGGCGGGACGACGCACCTGCCGGTTTTGCTCGTTCGATTCATCCTGCTCGGTGCCGTCACAGCCTGGCTCCTGCGCTCGATGAGAACGGGCCGGATCACCGTCCAGCAGACCCGCGTCTTCTCCGCCATGGTGGTGTTTGTGGGATGGGCAGCGGTCTCCGTTGTCCGTTCCTCCTACCTAGCTCCCAGCCTCCAGTGGCTCATCAGCCTCTGCAGTTATGCCGTCTGTCTGTTCCTGGTCGTGCATCTCGTGCTGTCCGTCCGGGAGGTGCGTCGCCTCGTCACGGTCCTGCTGGGCATGGGAGTGTTCGAGGCCGCGCTCGGCCTCTACCAATTCATGTGGGGCGGCAAGGCCAGGCCGACGGGAACGTTTTTCAACGCCAACTTCTTTGCGAGCTATGAGATGGCGGTCTTTGCGGTGGCGTTCGGGCTGTTGTGTTATCGCCGCCCGACCGAAGGCGTCCGCTGGGAGACGCCGTTGCTGTGGCTGACGGCCGGCGCGGTCGTGGTCGCGTTCATCCTGGCTCAATCGAGAGGCGCGTTGCTGGCCTTCGTGGTAGCCGTCGCGTGTGTCGGCCTCTATCGTTTCGGCAAGCCGTTTCTGGCTGTGATCGTGCTATGCCTCATCGTGGGGGCGATCGTTCAGAATCCGTTGCAGCAGCGGATGCTCACAGTCGGAGCCCAGGATCCGTACGCCTATACCCGCCTTGCGATCTGGAGGAATTCCCTGGAGCGGATCAGTGATCGTCCCTGGGGAGTCGGTCTGGGTCTCTACAAGTACACGTCGTTCCTGTACCGGTTTCCCGTTGACAATGCGATCGCCCGCTATGGTAAACGGGCCGAATCGGCGCATAATGAGTACCTACAGCTAGCCGTGGAGCTGGGGGTGTTGGGGCTGGTGCTCTTTCTGGCGGGAATATCGCTTTTAGGCTGGGAGATTTGGGAGACCCTGCGCCTACCTTTAGAACCCTGGGAGCGAGGGCTGGTCATCGGTTTGTCGGCGGGGATTGTGGGGTTGATGACGCATGCGGCTGTGGACTCGGTGTTTCATGAGCCGGCACTGGTTTTGCTTGCTATACTCTTCGCCGGCATGATCCTAGTGGTGAAGCGCGTGAGACAACCGCGGGGCCCCTCTATCTGGGCTGTGCCGTTCCCTTATCATCCCATCCGGTCGGTCTCGATCGGAGCCCTTGCCGTGCTGTGTGCGCTCCTCATAGTCCGGCCGGCGGCTGCCTGGTACGCGTTTGACAAGGGAGAGGACGAAGTGGCGAGCGGCCGAGCGGACCGGGCCTTCGAATGGTTTCAGCGCGCCACGCTCATTGACCCGGGAACGACCGCCTATCGTGACGCGCTGGCGCTGACGGAGGTGCGGCTGTTTCAACAATCGGGCGATCCCCGGTGGTTGCTCCGGGCGGTCGACGAGCTCACGATGGGCTTGGAGCTGAACCCGCTAGATGGGCGCTTCGCCCACCGCTTGGGGACGCTCCACGTGCTGCTGGCCGACCGAGTCGGGCCGGGACCGCAGCAAGATGGCTTGCGGCGCCAAGCGGCTGCCTACTTTGAACAGGCGATGCGGTTGGATCCATACTCGCCGTTCAACTATCATGAGCTGGGAAAACTTCGCTGGGCGGAGGGGCGTGAGGAGGACGCAGTGGCCCTATTCAGGCAGGCGGTCAGTTACGAGCCCAATTTCCTGCCGGCCCGTGCCCAGTTGGCCGAGCTCTCCCAGCAAATCGGGCAGAGGGAGGTCGCCGCAGGTGAGTATGAGCAGATCCTCAAGGTGAAAGAACGCTACCGGGGGTGGACGCTCACCGCGTTGGAACGCCAATTTCTGGAGGTGGACACCGAACGGCTGAAGCGAGCATTGTCTAGGGCGGCGCCATGAGCCTGGCAGCACGGATGTCAGCTCTCGGGGCGACCGGCCTGCTCCTCGTCGTGGGACTGCACCTCCTGCAGGTCCGCATTGATGCGCTGCGGGCAGTCACGCCCAAGCTGCAGCGGTTCATGTACCTGCCTCAGGGGGAATATCTCCGGGGCGCGGTCTTGGGGTACGAGCAAGTGGTGGCCGATCTCCTGTGGATCCAGGCCATTCAGGCGATGGGAGAGCGCAAGGTCACGGAGGAGGCCGGTCACTGGATCTACCTGGCCTTGGATGTCATCACGACATTGGACCCCAAGTTTGTGCGCGTCTATGAGGCCGGCGGCATCGCGCTGGTGACGCTGGTGGTCCTTGCTGAAGAGAGCAACCGGATACTGGAGAAGGGAATGAAGTACAATCCTGACGTTTGGACGCTTCCCTACTTGCTGGGGTTCAATTACTACTTCGAGTTGCATGATGACGCCCAAGCGGCCGACTATATCGCCAGGGCTTCACGACTCCCTGGGGCGCCCGAGTACCTCGCGCGGTTCGCCACCCGGCTCTATGTCTCGGCCAGGGAGCCGCAAGTTGCCATCGACTTTCTTGCCCGGATGTACGAACAAACCTCGGATGAGAACATCAAGCATGTCCTGGAGCAACGGCTGAAGGAGGTGGTGGTGGAGCGGGACCTCCAGCTGCTCGAAGAGGCCATCAGCCGGTACCGGAAGCTGCGCAAACGAGTGCCGGAGCGTTTGGAGGATTTGGTGGGGCCCGGGCTGCTTCGTGCGTTGCCTCGCGAGCCGTTCGGGGGCCACTACCTCTACGATCCGCAGACGCAGGCCGTGCGCAGCAGTGAGATGAAAGAACGGCTGCACGTGTACGGCAAGAGGAGAGCGCAGTGAAACCGCTTCGCATCGAGGGATTGACCAAGGAGTTTCGTCTCGGCCTCGGGCGCCAGCGCGTCGTGGCGTTGGATCACCTGGACCTGGAAGTGGAGCCGGGGGAGATCTTCGGCTTTCTCGGACACAATGGGGCCGGCAAGACCACCACCATCAAGCTGCTTCTGGGCCTGCTCGCCCCGACTGCCGGGCGAGCCTGGATCCTGGATCGACCGATCCAGGACGTGGCCGTGAAACAGCATGTGGGCTTCCTCCCGGAGTCGCCGTATTTCTACGAGTATCTGACGGCGGCGGAGTTCTTGACCTTTTATGGGCAGCTTTTCGGGCTGAGTCGCCAGGCGCTGGCGAAGAAGATCGACGACCTGCTGGCGATGGTCAGCTTGGCCGATGCCCGTCATCTCCCGCTGAGAAAGTTCTCGAAAGGCATGCTGCAACGGATCGGTCTGGCCCAGGCCCTGATCAACGACCCGCAAGTCGTCATCTTGGACGAGCCGATGTCGGGGCTGGATCCGATCGGACGACGGGATGTCCGAGACATCATCCTCCGCCTCAAAGATGAGGGCAAGACGATTTTTTTCAGCACGCACATCCTGCCGGATGTGGAGATGATCTGCGATCGGGTCGGGATTCTGGTGAAGGGACAGCTTCGGGCCGTGGGGGCCGTGCACGAGTTGGTGGGGGCCGCGGCCGTGACGTCGGTCGAGATCCTCGTGGAACGACTGGCGGAGGCCGGCGCCCGGGAGGTCGAGCAGTTGGGTGGGACGGTCGTCCGGCGGGGCAATCAAGTGTTGATCAAGCTGGACGATGAACACAAGACGGACCAGGTCGTCGACCTGATCCGTCGGCACGCCGGGCGGCTGGTGTCGCTTGTCCCGCACAAGCGCTCACTGGAAGACCTTTTCCTGAAAGAGGTGGGAGTAAGGCACGCATGAACCGAATCACCGTGATCGCCCTGAACACGTTTCGCGAGACGCTGCGCGATAAGATCCTCTACAACCTGGTGTTCTTCGGCCTGCTCCTGATCGGCAGTGCGATCCTCCTCAGCACGCTCACCATAGGCGAGCAGGCCAAGATCATTCAAGACATCGGACTGGCCAGCATCAATGTCTTCGGCGTCATCATCGCGATCTTCGTCGGGATCGGCCTGGTCAGCAAGGAGATCGAGAAGCGGACGATCTTTACGATCATCGCGAAACCGGTCCCCCGATACGTGTTTCTACTCGGAAAATACTCGGGCTTGGCGCTCACGCTCCTGGTGAACGTCGGCATCATGGCGGCAGGGTTCTTTCTGACCGTTCTCGTCAGCAAGGTAGGGGTGGACCTTGCGTTGGTAAAGGCAGTCGGTCTGATCTTCATGGAGCTCTTGGTCATCACGGCGGTGGCGGTGATGTTCTCCACGTTCACCACGCCGACCTTGAGCGCGACCTTTACGTTGGCCATCTATGTCATCGGCCATCTCACCGATGATCTGCGGACACTCGGTGCAAAACTTGGAGAAAGCCTGACCAAGGTGGTCCTGGACGTGCTCTACTATTCGCTTCCGAACCTCGATTACTTCAACGTCAAGGGGCAGGCCGTGCACGGATTGCCCATCGAACCGTCCTACCTCGTCTCCGCGGCGACTTACGGCATCGCCTATACGACGATCCTGCTGATCCTGGCCTGCCTGATCTTCCAGCGCCGGGACTTCAAGTGAGGGCACTACCATGACGATGACAGGGCCGGAACCGTTCCGCGTCGCGGTCGTGGGCGCGGGGGAATGGGGCAAGAACCACGTGCGGATGTTTGCCCAGCTCAAGGGCGCGCGGTTGGTCACGGTGTGTGACCTGGAGGAGCCCCGGCTGGCCGACGTCCGGGCCGCCCATCCCGACGTCCGCGTGACGACCCGCTACGAGGACGTGGTACGGGACCCTGCCGTGGAAGGAGTGGTTATCGCCTCCTTCGCCGCACAACACTACGACCAGGCGAGACGGGCCCTCGAAGCCGGCAAGCACGTCCTGGTCGAGAAGCCCATGACGCTGGCGCCCGGCGAGGCCGAGGCGCTGGTCCGTGTCGCCCTGCAGAGCGGGCGGTGTCTCATGGTAGGCCACCTCCTCCTGTATCACCCGGCGGTCGCCAAGATGAAACACCTGGTGACGTCCGGTGACGTCGGCGAGCCGTTCTACCTCTATAGCCAGCGCCTGAACCTCGGCCGGGTGCGCAACGATGAGAACGCGCTCTGGAGCTTCGGGCCGCATGATGTGGCTGTGGCGGTGCACCTGTTCGACGCCGAACCGGAAGTGGTCACGGCGAAGGGCGAGGCGTATCTGCAGCCGGGGATTGTGGATGTGGTCTTTGTCACGCTGCACTTTCCGCAACGGAAGATGGCGCACATCCACTTGAGCTGGCTGGACCCCCACAAGACTCGGCGGACGACCCTGGTCGGCAGTCGGAAGATGGTGGTCTTCGACGATATGGAGCCCAACGACAAGATCCGGATCTATGACAAAGGGGTGGACGTCCGGCCCCAGGCCGTGTCGTACGAAGACTACCTGCACGTGCGCTTCGGGGACATCCTGATCCCCCACTTCGGCACGACGGAGCCGCTGCGTCTCGAATGCCAGCATTTCCTGGACTGCGTGCGGACCGGGGCCACCCCGCTCAGCGACGGCGCGCACGGGCTCCGGGTCGTCCGGATCTTGGCCGCCGCGCAGAAGTCGCTGGAACTGGACGGCGCGCCGGTGACGGTGAAGGGATGACTATGGGAGAGGCTTTCTGGGCTCACGAGACGGCCTGCGTGGACGATCCGGGCGCGATCGGAGAGGGAACGCGCGTCTGGCATTTCTCGCATATCGCGAAAGGGGCGTCGGTAGGCCCGCGGTGTTCCATCGGCCAGAACGTCTATATCGCCCACGGCGCCGTCGTGGGCGCCGGCGTCAAAATCCAGAACAACGTCTCGATCTACGAGGGCGTGACGCTGGAAGACGGCGTGTTCTGCGGGCCGTCAGTCGTGTTCACGAACGTGATCAATCCGCGCAGTCATATCTCACGGAAGCATGAGTACCGTCCGACGCTGGTCCGGCAGGGGGCTACCGTGGGAGCGAACGCAACCATTCTCTGTGGGCTCACCATCGGGCGTTTCGCGTTTGTGGGAGCGGGCGCCGTGGTGACCCGTGATGTTCCGGATTTTGCGCTGGTCACCGGCAACCCGGGCCGGCAGCAGGGGTGGATGTGCCGGTGCGGCATCAAATTGAAACTCCCGGTCAAGGGCGGGCGAACGCGCGTGTCCTGCCAGGCCTGCGGGGCCGGTTACCGGCGCTCTCGCGCCGGGCTGGTCGAGGCGGAGGGCGCATGAAGCTCCTGACGGTTGTCGGCGCGCGTCCGCAGTTCATCAAGGCCGCGGTGCTCTCGCGGGCCCTCCCGGCCTTCAACGCAAGCCGTCATCGCGACCAGCAGATCCAGGAGGTGATGGTCCACACCGGCCAGCACTATGATGACAACATGTCCGCGGTCTTCTTTCAGGAACTGAACATTCCGGAGTCGGCGCACCACTTGGGTGTGGGGTCCGGCCCCCACGGACGGCAAACCGCTCGGATGCTCGAGCGGCTCGAACCGGTAATGGAGCGCGAGCGGCCAGACCTCGTGCTGGTGTACGGCGACACGAATTCCACGCTGGCCGGGAGCCTGACGGCCAGCAAGCTGCGGATCCCCGTGGCTCACGTCGAGGCCGGGCTGCGCAGCTACAACCGCGCGATGCCGGAAGAGATCAATCGCGTGGTCACCGACCACCTCTCCGCGCTGCTGTTCTGCCCGACCGACCGCGCGGTGAAGAACCTGAGTTGCGAGGGCATCGTGACCGGGGTCCACCGGGTGGGGGACGTGATGTACGATTCGCTGCTGTACAACCTGGCCAGGGCCGACCGGCGCGCCGGCGTGCTGGCCGAGCTGGGCCTGCAGCCGGGACAGTACGGCTTGGCCACGATCCATCGCGCCGAGACGACCGATCGTCCCGAGACCCTCACGGGCATCCTGTCAGCCTTCGGGCGACTCGGCCTGCCCATCGTGGTGCCGCTCCATCCGCGCACACGGGCCGTGCTGGACGCGGCGGGGATCGGGCACGTCTCCGGGCCGGTCCGCCTGATTGCGCCGGTCTCCTATCATGAGATGCTCGTCCTTGAGCGGCACGCCCGGCTGATCTTGACCGACTCCGGTGGAGTCCAGAAGGAAGCGTTCCTGTTGGGGATTCCCTGCGTCACCCTGCGGAACGAGACCGAGTGGGTGGAAACCCTGGAAGCAAGGTGGAACCGAGTGGCCGGGACGGCCCCTGACGCTGTTGAGGCGGCGGCGCGTGTGGCTCTCGAAGAGGTGCGTCCCGAACGGGGACAGCCCTATGGCGACGGCCATGCCGCGGAAGCGATCCTCGGAATCGTGGCCGACTTTTGTCGGAAGGAGCGGTCATGAGCTGCTTTCACATGCTCTTCCGGCACCGTCGCCTGATCTGGAACCTTACTCTTCTGGATTTCAGGCTCCGTTACGCGGGATCTCGACTCGGCTTGGTCTGGTTACTGCTGGCCCCTCTTTTGATGCTGGGCGCATATTTGTTGTTGTTCGGGGGAATCTTGCGGGTTCGACCCGACCAGAGTTCGACTGGAGTGGAATATGGTCTCTTGATTGCCTGCGGGCTTTTGCCATGGATTGGATTCTCTGAGGGGGTGACACGCGGGACCGCGTCGGTGCTCGCTCAACGCAACCTCATCAAAAGCCAGGTTTTTCCCATGGAACTATTCCCTGTCTCGGCAGTTTGTGCTGGGCTCATCGGCCAGCTCTGCGGCACCCTCCTGCTCCTGGTGCTGCTTGCCCTTCGAGGGATGCTTGGCCCGAACCTGGCAGTACTGCCTTTCCTGCTGATCCTCCAGGCATTATTCACCGTTGGCCTGGTTTGGTTCCTCTCCTGTGTCAATATCATTTACCGTGATACCTCGCAGGTCGTCGTTCTCCTGATGGTCTTGCTGATGTTTGTCTCACCAATCGCATATACACAGGAGATGGCGCCAGCAGGACTCAAACTTGTTGTCGAGCTGAACCCTATTTCTTACCTGATCGAAGGGTATCGCAATGCCTTACTCTACAACCAATTCCCAAACGTAAGGGGATTGGTAGTCTTTGGCGGACTGGCGCTTCTGGTCCTGTTGGCCGGCTATCGCTACTTCATGCACCTTCGGCGGGTTTTACCGGACTACGTGTAATGGACACGGCTGCGATTTCAGTAAAAGGCGTCTCGAAGGTGTACAAGCTGTATCGTGGTCGGTCTAAGCGGCTACTGGATTTTTTTAGTCTCGGTTTCGGAGAAGGACGCCACGATGAAGAATTTTGCGCCCTCGACGATGTGAGCTTTGAGATTCCTCAGGGAACGACAGTAGGGATCATCGGCAGAAACGGAGCAGGGAAGAGCACCCTGCTGCGGATTCTCACCGGGAACTCCAGTCCCACCAAAGGGGAAGTGGAGATCAAAGGGAAGGTCTCGGCCCTTTTGGAGATCGGGACTGGATTTCATCCGGAGTTGACCGGGCAGCAGAATATCCATGTCAGCGGGGTGTATCTCGGACTGACCCAAGAAGAGATCGACCGGCTCTATACCGACATCGTGGCGTTTTCCGAGTTGGAGGATTTCATCCATCAGCCAGTGAAAACCTATTCTTATGGAATGTACATGCGTCTGGCCTTCTCGGTCTCGACGTGCATTAATCCGGATGTCCTCATCATCGATGAGGTTCTGGGGGTCGGGGATGCTTATTTTAGCCGGAAATGCTTCAATCGAATCCGGTCGTTTATGGAGTGCGGGAAAACAGTCCTCATGGCGTCTCATGACCTGTTGGCGCTTCAGCGCTTATGCACACGTCTGTTATGGATCGATCATGGCCGATTAATGATGGATGGTCCTCCGTTGGAGGTGCTCAGAGCATATGCGGCTTCTGTTCGGGAACAGGAGGAAAGGCGGTTCAGAGCGAAGATGCCCGCCACCCATCCTGACGCCCCCGCACTGCGGGAGAAAGGCTTGATTTATGGGAGTGGCGAGATCCTCATCACAGAAGTGAAATGTTTAAACCATGCCGGTAAGGAACAACATCAATTTAGCGTCGGAGAACCGCTGACCATTCGGATGCGATACAAAACCCAGGCTCCTGTCGTAGACCCTGTCTTTGCCGCTGCTATTTATCGCATCGATGGCGTTACAATCTGCCAAGCCATTTCCTCGCGGGATGGTGTGAAGTTCGACAAACTAGACGGGCAAGGATGCGTAGACGTTCGTTTCGACCGGCCACTTCTTGGGCCGGGGCAGTACGTCGTCTCGGTCGCTATCTTCCCGTCTCTTGATCTACTCGACCAACTGGGACAGACACCCTACGATCTCCACGATCGCCTCTACGGATTCCAAATCGAGCCGTTGGTCGACTGCGCCCTAGACTTAGGCATGGTCCTGCATCCGGTAAGCTGGAGACACAGCCGTGGAGAGTAACGGCTCGCCATATTATGACCAGGCTGAGCTCTGGAGAGAGCCGGCGCATTACACGGACGAATGCGTTCGTATCATTGAGTCACTCGTGCCATGTGATGTCAGGAGTATCCTTGATGTCGGGTGTGGAAACGGTGCGATCACGAACCGATTGACAGCTCGATTTCGCACGATTGGTCTGGATTCGAGCCGTGAGGCTCTCCTGCACCTTCAGGGCGCAAGGCTCTTAGCCGATTCCGCTGCCATCCCATTGAGTGACCAATCAGTTGATCTGGTGCTCCTTTCGAATGTTTTAGAGCACCTCCCCGCAGCAGTATTTACTCATACGGTGAGAGAGGCCATGCGGATTGCTCGGCGATACCTCCTGGTCGTTTCCCCGCATGATGAAAATCTTCAATTCAGTCACGTCAGATGTGATGATTGCGGATGTATTTACCATAGGAATTACCATCTTCGTTCGCTGACTCTCACGGATATAGACCGAGTCTTCGGCCAGGGCTTTGAAATGTCTGCATACACGTTTTGGGGGGAACCCTGGCCGCAATATGATCGCCGCCTCTGGGAGTTAAAACAACATCTGGCTGAGGGCTGGTCTCGGTGGCCGCTGGCTGTCTGCCCTCTCTGTGGGGGAAAGCCAGGGACCAAAGAGCCGCATGTGAAATCGGAAAAAGTTGCAATGTTGCTGGATGATCTGAACGATGCGGTGCTCTTCGATCGCAGAGAGAGTTTAGTGAAGCAACCTGTGGAGAGTGAGGTCGCCGTCTTATTCATGCGGACGGCCTCGGTTCCCAGGATAAACCGGGGCGTGATGGATCATGCTCGTCAGGCTGGCGGGAAGCGACACATCAGCGGGTGCCTCCTGAGCGACAAGGCCTTTCCGGAATCATTTCCTTCCACGTTGAGGATTCGGTTGCGGGTAAAAAAAAGAGTCGATATCTATATGGAAGACAGGACAGCATGCCGTTCCACGACCCTCTTCCATTCCCTGGCGTCCTACTTGTGCCTTGGCTCTGATTCCGTATGGGGGGAGAGATACCTGCTCGATGGGAAAATCGTGCGGAATTACGGGTATTCCTCCAATCCGCGGAAGCAGGCGCTCTTTGTCATGCCGAGATTTACGGAAGAGGCATTTACGCTCACTGTTTCCTATAAGGATATGTCGTCGGAGCCTGCTTGGCTATCCGTGTACGACAAACAACAAGGGTACATTCCACTCGGTCAACTCGAAGATAAAAAGGACGGGCGATGGAAAGAGACGACCTTCGTCGTGCCTGCCGCTATCCACCCAGCCAGGGAGGGTTTCTTCTTTAACTTTCATGGGGCTCTCACCCGCCGAGACAATTTTTACGCGATAGCTCGCATCTGTGTGTCAGGCGGTAGAGATCGCTGCCTCGAGGGGACAGTGGGTGCAGTCGGAACGGAAGAGCAGGGTCACTATCTCCTCTTTTCTTGTCCGATAGAAAGTCCCATCGGCTCTGATTGCGAGTGGCTCTTGGAAATGAGCGGTCAGGACCCCGTTGACCAACGAGTCCAAGTCCACCTCTGGGATGGCGACTCTTTTTTCTTCGTTGACCGTCTTCCTGTCCAGGAACCTCACGATGTGTGCGTCAAAGTACCAACTTGGTGGATCAACCAATATCTTGGAAAGCTCGGGATGGACCAGGCAGCGATGATGACGATGGGCGATCAGACTCATGAATTAGATTTGCTCAGGCAGGAGCTTCTCAGGAAGCAGTCAGGACTCGCCCAAGCGCAAAAGCTTCTGAATTCCAGACTGATCCGCCAAGCGGTGTGGATCAAGCAATTGTTAAAGCGCGTATTGAGACGGATGCCATGAAGGTCTGCATGCTCGTCACGAATCCGGTCAGCAACGACCCGCGGGTGCGGCGGGAGGCCACGACGCTCGTGAAGGCTGGTTACCAGGTGGTCGTGATCGGGGTGCAAGTGAAGGAGAGCAGCCCGGAGGAATGGCTCGACGGCTACCGGGTTGTGCGTGTCCCGCTGCCAGGGTCCCTGCGGCGCCATGTGATCCCTCACTTCCTGGTCTGGCTCAAGTCGGCCGCCCCGCGCCTGTACACTGTCCTGCGCGACCGGTACCGGAGCGTCAATCCGCGAAAGCCTGTTGAGGCGCCCCTGGCAAGCCCGCCGCTTCCCGAGCGCTCGACCCTCCGCTCGGACCTGCTGAACCTCATCCATGTCCTCCGGATCAACCTGAAGATGGCCGGAGAGGCGATCAAGCAACATGCGGATGTCTATCATGCCCATGACCTGGATACGCTGCTCGCCGGCTACATCGCGAAGATCAGGACGAGGAAGAAGCTCGTCTACGATTTCCATGAACTGTACACGGAACAATTCAAGGATGGGGTCAAGACCGGAGCGTGGCGGTTCTACTACTCGTCGCTGGAGCGGGCCTTGGTGAAGACGACCGACCTCCGGCTGACTGTGTGCGAATCATTGGGAGACTGGGTGACCCAACGGTACGGGACTGACGGCGTCATCACCGTTCGCAACGTGCCTGTTTACCAGCCACCCCCGCCGGGTCCGGCGGATCACGGGCGTGAACCGGTGATTCTCTATCACGGCGGGTATTTCCGCGATCGCGGACTCGAGCAGCTCATCGAAAGCGTGCAATACCTGAAACGCGGACGGATCGTGTTCAGAGGGTTCGGCGAGCTTGAAGATCACCTGCGCGCGCTGGTGCAGGAGCAGGGCCTGGAAGACCGGGTCTCCTTTGCGCCGCCGGTGCCGATGCCCGAGTTGGTGAAAACCGCCGCCGAGGCCGACATCGGCGTGATTCCCTACATTCCGTTTTGCCTCAATAACCGCTTCTGCCTTCCGAACAAGCTCTTCGAGTACTTGATGGCTGGCCTTGCTGTGGTGGGGAGCGACCTGCCGGAATTGCGGAAGGTGATTCTCGGCCACAGCGTCGGCGGTGTCTTCGATCCAGAGGACTCCCAGGATATCGCCAGAGCCCTGAACGACCTGATTGAGGATGAGAAGCGACTGGCCCGGATAAAGCGCAACGCACTGCACGCCGTGAGGGCGGTGTATAACTGGCAAGCAGAGTCAGTGAAGCTCCTGAAGGCGTACGAGTCGCTTGTGGCGGTGTCGGCGCCGCGATGAAGCATCTCGGCCTCATGCCGTGAAGGGAAACATGCCCCTGACTCTAGGCAAACATCAGGTGCCGTCCAGCCCCGTAGCCGAGAGGGACTGGTCGTCCGATCCCTCTTCGGGGACAGGGAAGACCATCGTGATGTTGGTGACAAACGAGGGACTGGCTGATCCCAGGGTGCTTCGGTCCATACAGACCGCCCATCGTGCAGGGTTTGAAGTCCGCCTGGTCTGCCGGGTGCCGGCCAAGGAGAAAGAAGAAATCGTCCCCCCTGGCGTCCGCGTGCATCGGCTGCCACCTCTGTGGGGCAGGAGATTGCTGAAACGGCTCCTTTCACGGTCACAGGACGAGCCTGACGTGGCGAGAGCCCAGGGCCGGCCGACTCCGCTTGAGACTGTCGCGCCCCACGGGACGAAGGACGAACGGGGAGGCTTTTGGTTGAAGCCGTGGGAACTCTGGATCCTCGGTGGAATCACCTGGTTCAATCTGCAGGCCGTGCTGCAACTGTGGCGCGTGCCCGCCGTCCTTTACCATGCCAACGATCTGGACACGCTACCGGCTGGGGTGATTCTCTCGCGATGGAAGCGGGTACCGCTGCTCTACGACGCGCATGAACTGTTTTCCGCGCAGTTCGCCGGGTCCTCCCGGCAATTCCGTGGAATTCTCTTCTGGCTAGAACATTGGCTCATCCGTTCCGCGCACAAGGTCGTGACGGTCAACGACTCGATCGCCGAGACGATGTCGCAGTGGCACCGCGTCCCGCTGCCGACCGTGGTGATGAACTGTCCGTTCGCCGTCGAAGCCGTGCGCGCGGAGCCGAGCGGCTTCGGTGAGGCCCGCACGGGCAAGGCTCGCGTCATCTTCCAAGGGGTCTACCTTCGCGATCGGGGGCTCGAGGAGTTGATTCTGAGCGCCGCCTGGTACGATTCGGCCGAGCTCTACCTTCGCGGGTACGGGGATCTCGAGCCGTCGCTCCGCGCCCTCGTGCGGGAGAGGGGGCTGGAGGGTCGCGTGCACTTCCTGCCGCCGGCCCATCCCGCTCGACTGGTGGAGAGCCTGGCCGGATTCGACGTCGGGGTGGTGTCCTACCGGCCAACGACGATGGACCACCGGCTCTGCTTGCCCAACAAGGTCTTCGAATACCTCCAGGCCGGGCTCGCGCTGGCTGTGAGCGCGCTTCCGGAATTGGCCCGTCTGGTGGAGGAGACGAGGGCTGGGGCCCTGTTCGATCCCGATCGCCCCGATGACATCGCGCGCGCGATCAATGCCCTGACTGGCGATGCCGGACGACTCCAAGCGCTCAAAGCCAGGGCGCGCGCCGCAGGCGCGCGCTTCACGTGGGAAGCGCAAGGGGAACCCCAACTCCTGGCGTGCTA